>Ga0207127_10166_pt1 | contig 16115 bp, 12 predicted proteins | sample Alteio_BWMinHeat_17_FD_153574 | JGI IMG/M metagenome (GOLD analysis project Ga0207127, IMG submission 153574) | Enriched cells from forest soil in Barre Woods Harvard Forest LTER site, Petersham, Massachusetts, United States -... | ecosystem: Environmental > Terrestrial > Soil > Temperate forest >...
ATGAACAAATTGAAATAACGGAAATACGGCGGAGGGTTGCGCATCAGTTGGTCGATGCTGGCGCGGATCGTGGTCATGTCGATCTGCGTGACGTCCGTTGGCAAAGTCTCCCGGATTCGGGCGCTCAAGTTGAGGCTGAAAGAGATCATGGCGAGAAGGCTTGTTCCGATTTTCCGTTGAAATAAGATTGGAAGGGGGGGTTACTATGGTCACAGGACTTGTGCTGGTTAGACTGCAGGCGGGAAGGGAAAAACTAACCCTAACAAAAATCAAAGAAATCAAAGGCGTCTCACATGTCTCTGCGGTGTATGGTCGCTGGGATCTTGTGGTGGACGTGGAAGCGGATGACCTGCCCACGATGACGCGCGTTGTCATAGAGAAACTCAGGGCCATCCCGGGTGTCTTCGGGACAGAAACTCTTGTCACCACGGCCATTTGAAACATCTCCCGTAAAAAGGAAAAGATGATCGCCGGTCAAAATCCCATCGGGGATTTCAAAAAATTCGAGCTCTCCAACGGCCTGCGCGTTCTCCTGAGGACGGATCATTCTCTTCCCCTGGCTGCGCTCCAGGTGTGGGTGCGCTGTGGTTCGGTGGACGAAGATCATCGCGTCGCGGGGATCGCGCACTTCATGGAACACATGGTGTTCAAAGGAAACCCAAACACCCGGGACATTTCGCGCATCGTTGAGTCCTGCGGCGGGACGATCAACGCCGCCACGCAGCATGAGCTCACCCATTACTACACCGATGTCCCTCAGGAAGGTCTGGAACCCGCCGTCACCGCGCTGGGAGAAGCCCTGACAAGCCCCCATCTCCTGGCCGAGGAGATCGAAAAGGAACGCCGGGTCATTTTGGAAGAGATGGCTCGCCGGGATGACTCTCCGAACGCCGTTCTCTGGGACAAATTCATGGGGTCGATCTATGAAGGAACGCCCTACGGTCAGAGCGTGATCGGATCCCGGAAAACTCTTTGCCATATTGAGCGACGACACCTTGCTGAATTTCACAAGAAAAATTACACGGCCTCGCGGATGGTGGCTGTTTGCGCCGGAGATTTTTCTGAGCGACGCATCCTCTCTCTGATGGAATCGGCCTTTGGGAACCTACCCAAAGGGAAGGAGGAATCTAACGGCCTGAATGCGCGAGCCTTCGGAAGGGCCGGCCGGCCCATCGTTCTGAAACGCCCCGTGCAGCAAGGCTACCTGGCCTGTGGGTTCCACACGCCGGGGCTCTCCAACCCCGATTTGGTGACGCTGGACGTTATGGCCGACCTGCTGGGAGGAGGAGCCAGCTCGCGTCTCTACCGGCGGCTCAGGGAGGAGCGACAACTCCTCTGGTCGGTGGGAGCCAACTTGATCAGTTACAGACATTCAGGGATTCTCGGCATCTTCGCCGAGGTTCCCCGGGCCAATCTCGATGAATCCATCACTGCCATTCAACAGGAAATGGATGGGCTGGAAAAAGAACCCGTCACTGAACCAGAAATCCAACGGGCCAAGGCGAGGATCCGGAGTGAGTGGTTGAATGAACTGGAGACCCTCCACGGCCAGGCTTCCCTGATCGGCCACTTAACGGCGCTCGGCCAAGAAGAGATTGCCCTGCGCTATCTGAAGGACCTTGAAACCATCGACGGCTCGGACATCCAGGCCACCTGTCTCGACATTTTGAAAGACAAGCCCATGACGGTGGCGATGATCCGTCCCAAGAATAATTCCAAAAAATCATGATTTTGCCATTCCTGAAACGGAAACTCTCCAATCACCTGACCGTCCTCTACCGTCATACGCCCAAGAACCTCATGGCGGAAATCCAGCTGATATTTCCCGGAGGCCAGCTCAGGGAGCCGGCGGCTCTGGGCGGCCTTTCGAATTTCACAATGGAGCTGGCCGTTAAAGGAACACAAAAACGGTCTTACCGGGAGCTCTGCGAGGTGATCGAGTCCCTGGGAGGCTCGATATGGGGAGACGACGCGCAAGATTATGGATCCTTAAACCTTTCTGTTCCTGCTGAAGAAGCCGAAAGAGCCCTCCCTCTTTTCGCCGAGGTTGTTCTCGAATCCGCTTTTCCCACCGAAGAAATAGAAAAGGAAAAGAAAGCGACGCTCGCCGAAATAAAATCCAAAGAAGAACACCCCTTTACCATCGCTTACGAAAGACTCAATGGGCTTCTCTTTGGTGATCACGCTTATGGAAAGCCGGGCCTTGGAACTCGGGAAACGGTCGGCCGGATCTCACGCAACGACATCCTCCGGTGGAAAGAAACGTGGCTGAAGCCGGATCAAGCGGTATTGTCCATCGCGGCCCCCCTGGCTCCGGACCGCACCCTCAAATCATTAAAAGCCCTGCTCGGGAACTCCTGGGGCCGCCAAGGTCCCCAGCTTCCCGCCGCCAAACCCCTGAAGGCACTCCGCCAAGAAAAGAGAGTCAAACTCGAGAAACGTTTTCAACAAGCTTACCTTCTGATCGGCTTTCGAGCCCCGGGCCTTTCGAGCCCGCTTTACCCCCAGACGAAAATCCTCAACGCCCTCCTGGGGGGCGGGATGAGCGCGCGCCTTTTTCAGGAAATCAGGGAAAAACGGGGCCTGGCATACGATGTGGGATCATTCTATCCCACGCGTCTCCTCGCGAGCAGTTTCGTCATTCATGTGGGCCTGCAACCTCCCAAAATTAAAAAGGCCGAGGCTTGCGTTCATAAACTCCTTGAGGATTTGAAAACCACCGCTCCAAAACGGGAGCAAGTTGAAGAAGCCAAACGATATATCCGCGGCACTTATTTCATGGATCATCAGACAAACTCAAGGAAAGCTTTTTACATGGGGTGGTGGGAAATCTTAGGCAAGGGCGCCGCCTATGATTCCCGTTACGCTGAGGAGATCGAGCGCGTGACTCCGGAAAGTGTGAAGGAAGCCGCTCAAGAAATCTTTGAGCAACCCCCGCAGATTGTTGAATTACATCCCAACTAACCAACGACCTGGGGTACCTGATCTGATTGCACTTGTCAAAAAATGAAAACGCTCTTTAAACGCATCGTGCGTTTCGCATTCCAATGTATCCCGAGAAAATCTCAATCGCCAGGGGCATTTCGATCCATACTCGTCATGGAATTTACGCACGCTGGTGATCTCATTTTGTCATTTCCATTTTTGCGGAAACTCAGAGAGATTTTTCCCCACGCGAGGATCGATTTCGCCTGCGGTTCATGGGGGAAAGAAGTCTTAACGCTTAACCCCCATATTGATGGGGTGATTTCCTATGATCATCCCCGGTTCAATCGCGGGCGGGTTCATCCTCTGCAGTCCATTCGTAATACTTTCAAGTTCATTCAAGACATACGTAAAAGTAAATACGATGCATCGTTTGAACTGAGAGGCAACTTCGCCAGCGCTCTCCTCAATATCTTAAGTGGTAGCCGATATAAATACGGCCGTGATATTTCGCACTACAAATTCCCCTATGCCTATTCAGTCCACGACATAGATCAGCCTGAAGCGATCAATAAATTAAACCTGCTCAAACCCTTTATTCAAACCCCCTGGGCCGAGGTTTCATATGACGTGCGCCTTCCCATTGGCATCTCAGAAAATATCGAACGCAAGTTCAACAACGTGTTCAAAAAACCTTACATCGTCTTTCACACATTGAGCCCCTGGATTCCTAGAAATTGGGATCTCCTGAGATTCCAAGATCTGATGACCCGTTTAATCCGGCACTTCGATATCCATATCGCTTTGATCGGTTCTGAAAAAGATCGAGTGGAAAATGGTGGCCTCCACAAAATCGCGCCATTACGAATTTTTAATCTCTGCGGCCTGCTGACCTGGCCTGAAACAGCTTGTCTTATTAATAAATGTCTGATGTTCGTTGGATGCGACAGTGGTCCGGGGCATCTTGCTGCGTCTATTGGGGTGAATGCCGTTTCATTAATCGGGCCCGGGGAATATCCGAGATTCGCTCCTTACAATCCGGGAGGGAATATAAAAATCATTCGCCACCCAGTCTGTGAATATCAAAAGAACAACAATTGTAGGCCCACCAAAAATCCAAAGCTTTGCATGATGATCGAAAATATCTGCATGAAGGCCATCATGGTGTCGGACGTTTTTGACGCTATCAAGGTCTCGATCGAATCAAATCCCAATTATTTACTGATATGATGGGCGCATGAGAAGCAGGTCCGCCATCGGTCGCTTTCTCGCCGCTTCTGCGTTGTATGCGGGCCTGATGCAGCTCGTCAATTGGCCGGCCATCATATGCCATGCGAGCGCTTATCCACTCCCATTGGCCGCTCCTCCATCGGCCTCTTGTCCATCCATCGGCGATACCTATGTGGACACCTCAATTGGCGACGCTTCGTTTCTGAATCCCGTTCTCGCCACGGACTCGGCCTCCGGAGACATCAACAACCTCGTCTTCAACGGCCTTCTCAAATATGACAAAGATTTGAACTTGGTGGGTTCCCTCGCTGAGTCCTGGCAGGTGAAGAAAAGAGGCCTGAGGATCATCTTTAAACTCCGCCGGGACGTCCGATGGCATGACGGCGAACCCTTCACCGCGAAGGATGTGGAGTTTACCTACCGGAAGCTGACCGACCCATCCGTGAGAACACCTTACGGCGCTGATTTCTCTCTGATCGAAAAGGTTGAGACGCCGGATCCTTTGACAGTCGTTGTCATCTACAAGGAACCTTTCGCACCGGCCCTTGAATCCTGGACGATGGGGATCCTCCCTGAACATATTTTCAAGACCGGGGATTTCAACAGTCATCCGGCCAACCGGCATCCCATCGGCACAGGACCCTATAAATTCTTTGAGTGGAAAACCGATGAGAAGATCGTCCTCAAGGAAAACCCGGATTATTTTGAAGGCCGGCCTTGCCTCGACCGCTATATCTACCGGATCATTCCTGATCAAGCGGTTCAATTTCTGGAACTCAGGCAACAAGGGATTGATTCCATGACGCTCACGCCCGATCAATACAAAGCCTATCCAGAGTTCTTCGAGCACTATCGCAAGTTCCGGTATCCCGCTTTCATGTACTCCTACCTGGGTTTCAATCTCAAGAAAAATATCTTCAAGGACAGGCGGGTGAGGTTGGCAATCGCTCAAGCGATTGATAAAGAAGAAATCATCAAAGGGGTACTCCTGGGGTTTGGAAAAGCCGCCACCGGACCCTTTCCGCCGGGCAGCTGGGCCTTTGATGCGACCGTCAAAGACCTGCCCTATGATCCCGCGGCAGCGCGGAAGCTATTGAGTGACGCCGGTTGGACGCCAGGACCCGATGGATGGCTCCAAAAAGAAGGGCAGCCTCTGGAATTTACCCTGATGACCAACCAGGGCAACAAACTCCGGGAACTTTCGAGCCAAATCATACAGAACCACCTTGCCCGGATCGGGATCCGGGTTAAACTCAAAGTTCTTGAGTGGTCAAGCTTCATCCATGACTATATCGACAAGAAAGATTTCGATGCCGTCATTCTGGGCTGGAGCCTGGGCCGCGACCCCGATCAATACACCATTTGGCACTCCCATCAAACGGGCGAAGGCCAGTACAACTTCATCTCTTATGCCAACCCGGAGGTGGACCGGCTCCTGGAGGCGGGCCGGCGAACCTACGACCGGAAGGCAAGGGAAAAAATCTACAAAAAGATACACCGGCTGCTTGCGGAAGACCTCCCTTATATTTTTCTGTATTATCCCGAAGCGTTGCCTGTGATCCATCACCGCTTTCAAGGCCCTGAAGTGGCGGCGGCCGGCATCGGCTGGAACTTCCGGGAGTGGTATGTTCCTCAAAGCTTACAAAGGTATCGCTTGGCCTTTTAATGCTCGCCTACACCTTCAAGCGACTTCTTTTTGCCATCCCCATCCTTTTTGGGATTACCCTGATCACCTTCGGCGTCATGCACTTGGCGCCCGGCAGACCGACCGATGCCCTGACGGACATGAACGTTAAGGTCACCGCTCAGGCCCGGCAGCGACTCATCAAACTCTATGGGCTCGACCAACCTTGGCCCATTCAGTATGGCCGGTGGCTGAAAAGGCTCTCGGCCCTTGATTTCGGCCGTTCCTTCCGCGACGACCGTCCGGTCGTCTCCAAAATCGCGGAAAGGCTGCCCGCCACGCTTCTTCTGAACGGATGTTCGCTGCTTTTGATTTTGATTCTGTCAATTCCTCTCGGCGTCTACTCCGCCCTCAAGAGAAACAGCGTTATCGACAAAGGCTTGAGCGTTTTTGTTTTCGTCGGTTATTCCGTACCGACATTCTGGTTGGCGCTCCTTCTCATGATCGGTGTCGGGATCAAGCTCGGTTGGTTACCGATCTCTGGGCTGCACTCCCTTGATTCCGACGAAATGCCGCGGCTTTCCCAATGGCTGGACATGGGGAGACATTTGGTCTTGCCTGTCTTTGTGATGGCTTTCACGAGTCTCGCCGGGATGTCGAGATACGTCCGCAATGAGATGCTCGAGGTGATCCACCAGGACTACATCCGGGCCGCGCGCGCGCGGGGGTTGGGGGAAAGCCGCGTGATCTTCAAACATGCCCTGGGCAATGCCCTGATCCCTGTGGTGACCGTCCTGGGCCTTTCTTTGCCGGACATGATCGGTGGAAGTTTTATCTTTGAGACGATCTTCGCTTATCCGGGGATGGGCCGGCTGGGCTACGAAGCGGTGATGGCCCGCGATTACCCTGTCATCATGGGAGTGGGGGTGATCGCCGCCGCGCTGACTCTGCTCGGTAATCTGCTCGCGGATTTGACTTATGCCTGGGTAGACCCCCGGGTGAGGGTCCGCTGATGCTCATCATTTATTGGCGGCGTCTCTTGAAGAATCGGCTGGCTTTGGCGGGTACCTTTTTCATCACCTTGCTTATCATGATCGCTGTGTTGGCTCCCTGGCTCTCTCCACGGGACCCCCTTCAACAAGACCTTCTCTCCCGTCTTCAGTCTCCCTCACGAGTCCACTTTTTTGGAACAGATGATCTGGGTCGAGATGTTTTCAGCCGGGTCCTGTATGGCACACGGGTCTCTTTGACCGTGGGGATTCTCGCGGTTCTCATTTCCGTGCTGGTGGGAACTTCCATCGGACTTCTTTCAGGTTATTTGGGTGGATGGTGGGACGGTGTCCTCATGAGGAGTGTCGACGTGCTGCTTTGTTTTCCGGTCATCTTCCTGATCCTCATGGCGGTCGCTTTCCTGGAGCCGAGCATCAATAACGTCATGATCATCATCGGGCTCACGTCATGGATGGGCCTTTCGAGGCTTGTCCGGGGAGAGGTTTTGAGCCTCAAAGAGCGCGATTTTATTCAAGCCGCCAAAGCCCTCGGGGTTCCCTCCCGGAGAATCCTCATTGTCCATCTTCTTCCCAACGCCATTTCGCCGATTGTGGTTTCAGCCACGCTGGGCGTGGGGGGGGCGATCCTCACGGAAGCCGCGCTTTCTTTCTTGGGACTCGGCGTCCAACCACCCATGCCTTCCTGGGGAAATATTCTGACCGTCGGCAAAGATTACATGCACATCGCCTGGTGGCTCTCCATTTTTCCTGGACTGGCGATTTTGGTCACTGTGCTTGCATTTAACCTTCTGGGTGAGGGCTTGCGGGATGTGCTGGACCCCAGGTTGGAAACGTGAGCAGGCTTTTAGAAATCCAAAACTTGAGCGTCGAATATCGCAGAGGACGACAGGTCATCCCTGCGGTGCGCCATGTGAATTTGACCGTCGAGGCGGGGGAAACCCTGGGCCTGGTGGGGGAATCGGGTTGCGGCAAATCAACGCTCGCCCTCTCGATTCTCAAGCTTCTTCCCGAAACAGAGGCAAAGATCACCGGTGGCCGGATAGTTTTTGAAGGCCGGAATTTGCTGCAAAGCCCTGTAGAGACGCTTCGGAAAATCCGCGGGGAACGCATCGGAATGATCTTCCAAGATCCTTTTTCCTCATTGAATCCTGTTTTCACGATTGGGAACCAAATGACAGAAACACTCGTCTGGCACAATCTGTCACATCCCTCCCGGAAGGCCAGAGAACTTCTGGCCCAAGTTCAACTGACGGATGCTGAACGGATCCTCTCTTCTTATCCTCACCAAATTTCAGGGGGCCAGAGGCAACGGGTGATGATTGCGCTCGCGATCTGCGCCAAACCCAAGCTTCTCATCGCGGACGAACCCACCACGGCGCTCGATGTGACGATTCAAAAAGAAATCATGGATTTGCTGATCCAGCTTCAGAAAGAACTGAACATGTCGGTGATCCTGGTGACGCACAACCTCGCTTTGGTCTCTCAAAATACCAAGCGTTGTGCGGTCATGAATGCTGGAGAAATTGTTGAAGAGGGCATGACCGGGGACGTGATTCAACACCCGCATCATCCTTATACTCAAACTCTTTTACGCTGCGTCCCTTCCCTCGCCCGATGACTCCGCTCATTGAAGCCTCCGGTCTCACAAAGCGCTACCGAACAGGCGGAGTGTTTGGCCGCCAGCGAATTCTGGCAGCCCTCATTAAAGTTTCTTTGACGCTTCAAGAAGGCGAAAGTCTGGGTCTGGTGGGAGAATCTGGGAGCGGCAAAACAACGCTTGGAAAAATCATCGCGGGGCTTTTGGATCCCGATGAAGGAATGTTAACACTGGCGGGAAGAAGTTCAACGACCCTGAAACGATTGGACAGGGCGCGCTTCGCCCAAATGATCTTTCAAGATCCGGCGACTTCACTCAATCCAAAACTCTCGGTGGGAACGCAAATCGGAGAAGCCGTCCGGCTCACCGGGAACCGGATTGAAGAAGTGGAGGTTTGGATGGATCGCGTGGGCTTAAATCGTGAAATGTGCACCGCCTACCCTCATCAACTTTCCGGCGGACAAAAGCAAAGGGCCAACATTGCCCGCGCCATCGCGGCGAGACCCCGGGTGGCGATCGCTGATGAACCTGTGTCGAGCCTCGACCTCTCGATCCAAGCTCAGATCTTGAGGCTTCTTTCCGATTTGAAGAGGTCCCTTGGAATATCTTATCTTGTCATTTCACATGATTTGGGTGTCGTTGCCGCCCTGTGCGAACGGATGATTGTTTTGAAAGACGGGATCGTTCAAGAAGAAGGAGAAACCTCCAACATTCTGAAGAACCCGCAACACCCCTACACTCAAAAATTGCTTTCCTCGATTCCGAGGCTAAGGACCGGCTCATGAACCTCTACGAGAGGCTTCGAACCACAGCCTTGAAGCGGCCCGAAACCACCGCCTTCGTCTTCAGGGATAAGACAATGACGTACGGTGAGCTTCTGTCGCAGATTGATCATTGCGCCGCCAATCTGGAATCCCTGGGATTTGGGCCGGGGAGCGCCTGTGGGTTGATTTTGAGGAATTGTCCGGAGTTTGTGATCACTTCTTTTGCGCTCTTCCGGATCGGAGCGGCCTCAGTCCCCATCAATTATCAGGAAAAACCCGACCGGATCGCGGCGATCCTGGAAGACGCGGGTGCGACGGGCTGCCTCACTTCCAATGAGTTTCTGTCCACCGTTCTTTTGGCCACCAAGACGCTTCCTCACCTTGTGCATATTTATTCCCGTGACGGTGAACCGCCGCGGGGAGCCAAGGCCTTTCGACATCTTTTGGCGGCCCCCACTCATCTGCCTTTCCGTCAAGGCCAGGTCGGGCCCGGCGCCATCGCGACGCTTCTGTACACCTCGGGAACGACGGGTCAACCGAAAGGAGTCGAACTGACCCACACGAACTTCCTCTCCAACGTCGAATCTTGCCTGGGGGCGATCCCGCTGTCAGCCAAGGACGTGTTTCTTTGCCTTTTGCCGATGTTTCATTCCTTCGCTTGGACGACCTGTGTCTTAGTCCCTCTCAGGCTGGGCTGTAAAATTGTCATTATTGAATCCGTGCAGCCTTTCGAACCCATCATCAAAGCCATCTGGACACACAAGGTGACGGCCTTTGTCGCCGTGCCCCCCATCTACGCCGCGCTGACCATGAGGATCAAAGGTTTCAAGGCACTCATTGTACGGCTTTTGAATCCCGTTAAAGTGTGCATCTCAGGCGCAGCGGCTCTCCCGGTCGAAGTCCTCACGGCATTTGAACGCCGATTTGGGATGCCACTCTTAGAAGGATATGGTCTCACTGAAGCGTCTCCGGTTGTCACGCTTAACCCTTTCCGGAACCGGCGAAAACCAGGCACTGTGGGGATTCCCATCCCTCATGTTCAAGTGAAAATTGTGGATGAAGAGGAGAAACCGGTCCCGACCGGCGAGGTGGGTGAAATCTGCGTGAAAGGCCCGAACGTGATGCGGGGATATCACCACAAACCTGAAGAGACAAAACAATCATTCACCCGGGACCAGTGGCTTAAAACAGGTGACATGGGATTTCTGGATGATAAAGGGTATCTGACCATCGTGGATCGTAAGAAAGACCTGATCATCGTCAAAGGCTTGAACGTCTATCCGCAAGATGTGGAGAACGTTATTTTAAGCCATCCCGCCGTGGCCGAAGCGGCCGTCGTCGGCATCCGGGATGAAACAGGAGATGAAATCATCAAGGCCTTCGTCATCTTAAAACCCGGCCAAAACGTTGATAAATTCGAGCTTTTGCGCCTCTGCCGGGGCCGCCTGGCGGCCTACAAATGTCCTCGAGATTTGGAAATCAGATCTGAGCTTCCCAAAAACGCCCTTGGAAAAATCCTGAAAAAAGAACTGCGCGGTCGATGACATTCGACCTCCTTAAAAAAGTTTCAGCGATCCTCAAACCCACTCCCGTCTACTTGGTCGGAGGATTTGTCCGCGACTTGATTCGGGGACATGCGAGTCCGGACATCGATCTCGCCACATCTCAAAATCCCATGCGTCTCGCAGAGCGTCTCGCGAAAACACTGGGGGGGACCGCCTTTACCTTGGATGAAGAGAGGGGAATTAACCGGATTCAGTTACCCAACGGGATTCGCTTTGACTTGGCCCGGTTCAAAGGCCCTACACTTGAACAGGATCTTTTGGCCCGCGATTTCACCGTGAACGCAATGGCTCTACCACTTGACGAGGCGTCGCGGGTGACGCCACCATTCGCAAACGTTCTGATTGACCCCACCGGTGGAATCCGGGATCTGAGTCAAAAAACTATCCGCGCCGTTTCGAAGCGTTCCTTTCGGGACGACCCCTTGAGAATCCTGCGCGCATTCCGCATCGCTGCCGAGCTGGGTTTTTCTATCGAGCCCGCGACCTTGCGCCTCGTAAAGCGTGACAAGGCGCTTCTCAAGAAAATCTCCAAAGAACGGATCCGCGAAGAGCTACTGAAGCTCTTTTGTGTCAAGAGCAGCCTTCCTCAGCTTGAGTTGATGAGCCGTGCCGGAATCCTTCAAGAACTCCTGCCTGAATCCAAACCCATGGAAAGGACGGCACGAACTTATTACGGGAAGGGGGGTGTGTGGAAACACTCGCTGGAAGCCTTTGAAATCTTGGAAGAGATTTTGGGAAACCTGGGCAGGCTTTTCCCACGCTGCGCCAAACCTCTGATCGCCTATGTTGAAGAACCCATATCGGGCTACCCTCGCTACTCGCTCCTCAAACTTTCGGAACTTCTTCACGACGTGGGGAAACCGAAAACGGCCAAGATGATCGGCGGGCGCCTCCGGTTTTTCGAACACGAGGATGTGGGCGCCCGAATGACAAAGAAAATTCTAGAGCGGTTCCGTTTCTCATCGGAGGAGCGGGACCGTGCCGGAAGAATCGTCCAGGCCCATATGCGCCCTGGGAACCTCGCCACCCAACCCATGATCACGGACCGCGCTATCTTTCGATTCTTCAGGGACTTGGATGACGACGCCATGGGGGCTCTTCTTGTTTCTTTGGCGGACCACCTCACCTATGTGCCTGTCCGCCAACGGCTCAAATGGAAAACACCTCATGAACGCCTGACCAAAAAGATGGTTGAGCGTTACTTCCTTGAATCTGAAAAAGTCTCACCGAAAAAGCTAATTGACGGCAACACCATCATGAAAACGTTCTCTCTATCTCCGGGCCCGTTGATCGGCGAAATCCTCAGGGCGGTCCAAGAATCCCAGGCCATCGGAGAAATCTCCAACCCCGGACAGGCTCTCAGTTGGATTAAAAAGAAATTTAAAGCCCAACTGAAGTGAAATAATCGTATTGTTTTAACAATACGAAAGTAAAATTTCTTACCTCCTGAAGGGCGGCTTTCCCCAAAAGTTCCGTATTCTTTGCGCAATATTTACAAGTAATTTACGCATTCTTCATGCGAAATTAATCCGTTTCGCCTAATAATCTAATCGCATGAAGCCAAACCCTCGATTTTCACTACCTTTCGTGAAGTGCCTGTCGGTCACCCTAAGCCTGTTCCTGGTGGCTCAAATTGCTCTGGCCGACGCCGCCCAAACCAACTTCTGGGCCGAAAGGCGCAAAAGTATGGAGCGGTCCAAAGAATCCCAAGACGAGATTCTTTTGGCCTCACTCCCTTCAACGATTTCCAGCAACCCTTCCCAAGTCTTTAAGGAACTCCCATCCCCCCGGCCTCATGAGATCGTTTCTCAAGGAATTGTGGACGACTCTCTGTCCCCTGCTTCTGAAACTGAGCTGACCACGTTAATGAGCGCGTTGCAATCAGCTTACGGAAACGTCCGTGAAACTTTTGTACCCCAGAAAGCCAAGATCGATAAAACGGTGATTTTGATCCAAGACGTCCACATGAACCAGGAAGCCCAAGAGAACATCGGGAAAGCCGTCCAAGAGCTCATTGACCAAGGTAAAGTCGGTCTCATCGGATTGGAGGGAGCCACAAAACCCATCGATCTGGCCCCCCTGCGCAGCTTCCCTTACCCCGACATCACCAAGAAAGTCGCGGATTACATGCTCAAAGTCAATAAAATCACAGGCCCCATCCATGCAGGGCTGACCAGCGAAAAATCCATCCCTTCCATTATTGGAGTCGATGATCCCACCCACTACAAAGCCAACGTCGAAGCCTACAAACAGTCAGCGGGGAGGCAAGCCCAGTACAAACTCGCGATCGGAGGCTTACAAGCTCGATTGGCTCAAGAAAAGAAAACCGGCTTTAACCCTGCGCTTCAGAAGTTCGATAACCAGGTGGAGGCCTATCGGAAAGGGGCTTTGAAACTCGGGGAATACTTAAGGTCCCTGTCTCAAACTGTTTCTGACACTCCCTTGTCTATTGAGACTTTCTTGGCGGCCCTCGATATGGAGGAGAAGTTGGATTTCTCCCGAGTGGAGAAAGAGCGTACCCAAATCCTTGAAAAGCTGGTCCAAAAGCTCAAGAAAGACCAAATTCTTGATTTGGTGAGGGAAAGCTTGACTTACAGACTGGGGAAGGTCAGCCATTCCAACTTCTACGCTTATCTGCGCGATCTCTGCAAAAAGAATGGTGTTTCTCTTGCCCAGTATCCCGCCATGGACTCCTACATCCGCTACGTCCTGCTCTCAGATTCTTTCAAAGCTGATCAACTCTTCCGTGATGTCACCAACATGGAACAGCAAGGCTATGCCCGCCTAGCCCAAACTCCACAGGAAAAGGCTCTTGTGGCCGAGTCCAAGCGGCTTTATCTTACAGGAAAGTTGGTTGATTTCGCTCTAACAACTCAAGAATGGGAGGAATATCGGTCCGAGAAGGCCGTCATTCTGAGCGGAGCGAAGAATCTCGGTGTTACCGATCTCTCCTCCTTTGAAGCTTTCTACCAAGAAGCTGAAATCCGTAACCAATCCATCACCGAAAACCTTTTGAAGGCGATGGACAAAAACAACACCAAGGTCGCTGTCCTTGTCGCCGGCGGCTTCCATTCCCAAGGGATTGAGGAAAGACTTAAAACCCTCAAAGTCGCTTCCCTCACCTTCGTCCCCAAAATCACCCAGGTCGATACAGAGAACGGCTCCAAATATTTAAGTGTCTTCACGCAAGAAAAAACACCCCTGGAAAAGCTCTTCCAGGGGGAGAAATTATTCCTGGCGACCGAGCCTTTCCGTCAAGATGTGGGGATCATCGCCGCGGCTGCTGATTTTGCCGCAACGGTTTATACCGGGCAAGCGTCCGCAACGGATGCCTCTCTCGGCAACTGGGTTAAAAACGTCACCCCGGGAGCTCAAGGGATCCCCATATACCATGAACAGGTTGCTCAAGAACAAGCCACCGTGGAGACCATCGTTTCACAACAGGGAAATACGGAAGTATTTCACCTGATCGCTTCCTTCTCGGGAGCCAAAGGCTCAGAAAATATTGGAATCGAAGATATCCAGGGCGAACTCCTTCCAACCTCCACCGTTGCAAGGGTAAAAAACATCTTTAACCGCGTTTTCACCCCCGCAAATTTGACAATCGGCGGCGTTGCTCCCGGCGCAGCCATGCGCCCCGGCTCTATGACGCTGGAAGCCCTCCTTGGACTCACTGGCATATTTGCTGTCACTGGCCTAGGTTCCTGGGCGGTTGCTTCTGGATTCAACCCCTTTATCATGGCAGGAGTGGCCTTGGGTCTGATTGGGGCTGTATTCTTGATTGCTCGGGCAACGAGGAATGTGCAGCTTAAACGAGATGTGAAAAAGCTTAATGAATCCTTATACGCATTCGGACTTTCTGAATACAACAGAGACGCGGCAAGATATGCCCAATACATTTTCGAAAGGAACCTAGAAGAATTCAAAGCCCGATGGGGTTTTGTACCAAGACAAGAACAAATCGGATCTAACTATATAAGGTATACACTCGCCCCTGAGAAGAAAATGGGTCCCGGCGTAGCCAGCCCCCTTGGCGGTCCTGAGGGGATGATTACGCATACGTTGCTCCGGCTCTTCAGGATGTTCCTGAACTGGATGAGACCTGAAGGAACGGGAAAGAAAGGTGATCAGGGATCTTCCTTTGCAGAAAAAAGCGAGAGAGTTCCAGAAGCCGGAGACCAGACAACTCATGCGGTACCCCATCCTACGCTGAGTCCAGAAACACTCGCCTTTTATCTCGATCCGGAAGACGGCGGGGAACATAATTTATCACCTGATAAAATTGAGGATCGATACACTCGCTTTGCGCGATATGAAGGTTCACGTTATCAACAAGACAGATACCAGTATGGATACTTTAAGGTTGGAGTCAGGCTCCAAAATGATTTATTCGTAACCATTCCTCTTTTAAACCGTATCGATCGCTTTGGGAATCCAATTGATTCTCTTGGAAACCAAATCGCCGAGGATCGGATGGAGTTCGGGATCGATGTCAGGCCGATGATAAACGGTCAGCCCATAGACCACGCTCCCCTTGAGCTTGTCGGTGAAGGAAAACTACCGAAGAATTCTAACCCTATAGGATTCGCAATTTCGGAGGTCGATCCCACCCTCCTTGCAGTGCGCGGCGCCGACAATTCGATCATCGCACGATTCAGAATTTTCACGTTGCGGGATGATGAAGGAAAGATCTACGAAATTCGATTGGAAGGTGGGGACTGGTGGCAGCAACTGACGCTTCCTTTTTGGAAGGGATACTTCGACGCCCGTAACGACAAGAAGAATATCGCATCGGCCATCTTGAGAGGTCTATTCTTTCAGTTTGGACGTCTGGAAGCAGAAGAAACAAATCAAATCGCGGCTATGGAATTGTCACCCAATCAATCGCTCAAAGCCGTGGGTGGTGAAGAGATTCTCTTCAAATGGCTGCCCCTTGCGATCGCCCACACACCTATAATCGGCTTGCCTCTCGCCTTCGGTATTCAGGTTGCGTTTATTTGGGGTCACGGTCGGGACCGGATCCTCGCTCGCTCCATTTACTGGACAGGTTCTTGGGCGAACTTCTTAACCCCCATCATTTTAATGGGTGGGTTTGCGGGCTGGGGACTCGGAGTCATTCTGGGAGTAGCGAGCCATATGTACATTAATTGGGCCATGAAAAAATGTGGAAGGCAATTACGGGATTATACTGAGGCTCATAAAATTTGTCACCATCCAGCCCTACTACCATTTCAGCCTCGAATTGATCATACATGTCGTTTTGCTCTTTCGTATAGGTGACTCGGTCTTGGTACCTTTTGAAAACCATTTTTACAAAATCAACTTTTTCCTCGTGGTTTAAATCTACTTTCAAGAAATAAGTTCTAGATAATCTCCGATAAATAATTATGATGCGGTCTC
>Ga0207127_10167_pt1 | contig 16005 bp, 8 predicted proteins | sample Alteio_BWMinHeat_17_FD_153574 | JGI IMG/M metagenome (GOLD analysis project Ga0207127, IMG submission 153574) | Enriched cells from forest soil in Barre Woods Harvard Forest LTER site, Petersham, Massachusetts, United States -... | ecosystem: Environmental > Terrestrial > Soil > Temperate forest >...
CGGGGTCGGTGGCAGAGGTTCAAACCCTCTCTCCCCGACCATTGAGTGTGCAACGGAACCATGTCACGCAGCTCGGTAAAGTACCCTTTCTCCTTCTCCGCCGCGACCCGCACTCCGGATAAACATCCGCAACAGCAACCAGGCAGCAAGCGCCAACAGGGCCAGAGTGAGAAGTAAGAGTTCAAGCGCACGCACGAAGAAGTGATCGATCAATACGCGGCCACGATTATCCATCTCTTTAATTGTGGCCTCGCTCATCGCGCGAATGCTGTTCATCGCCTCAACCTGTTCACTGTGCAAAGCTCCAAGCACGACCTGGCGTTCGCCACGAAGGTCTGAGGTTGCTCCCAGGCGTTGACTGTTCACGTCGGCGAGGGTGGCAATTCTTTCCTGTCGCAATGCGGCTAGCGTCAACGCCCGCTCCTGGTCCAGGAACTCCTGTGTCGCCAGACGCTGGCCTTGAATATCCGACAGCACTGCCGCTCGAGCTTGCTTCATAAAGTCCGGCATGCGATCGATGCTGTCTGATGCCTTTGCAGCCGCGCTTGAGATGGCTCCAAAATTGGACGCCGCCGTTGCAACGTGCGGATCCTGCGCCAGGTCGCTCAACAGGAGTTCCGCCTGCCAGCGGGCCTGTTTAGGAGCGTAGATGTTATAGGCGTCAAGGCGAGCGGTAAGGTCGCCCATACCTTGCTCCAGCGCGCGGACGGAGGCGACAGCTCCCAGGTCAGATTGGCCGACGCGGTGGATCAATTCCGCATCCATCGAGTCACGGCCCGGCAAGCCCTTCTGGATGGGGTGCGCCGCGGCCCAGGATTCTATTTTCTTGCGTATGTCAGCGATGTTGGCTGTGGGAGCCGCGGCCCTGACCATCTGCTCCATTTGCGCATCCATCCGGCTGATGGTTTCGGTCGCAACAGGCTGGAGCTGCCCCAGTTGTGTCTGTAACGCCGGCTGCTGGAAGTAATTCTTCATCTGATAAACGAATGCCCACGTGTCCACCATCGCAGCGACCGGGTCAGAATTCAACATCGTGTTCTGCAGAATCGGGATCGCTTCCGCTTTCCATGCCAGTGCTTGCCGGCGGCCAGCCGTAGAGGGCGTTTCAAACATGATCTTGTCGGCTGCCGACTCAATCTCCGCGGAGTAAATGCCCAGCAGCGACTGGTTGCGCGCGCTCAGTTCAGCCGCGGACGATTGGACCTTTTTCGCGGACTTAACTGCTGCGTCTTTTCTGGTGTTGCCGAATGAACAGCCGCCCACGAAAATCGCCAGTGCGAGTAGTGCTCCGAGTAATGCATACCCCGGGCCTCGCCTGGCGCCATTCCGGGCCTGGTTTGATGAATGGAGATCGCGGAGGAAGTTAAGCGGAGAGAATCTCACAAACATAAAGCACCTGTAGCCTTCATTTCTGCTGCTTACGTCGGGAAGAGCCGGCCATCATGGACTTACGTGTTGCTGCGTCGGCGGCTGTTGCAGTCGGGGCTGAGGTTGGCTCTTTCCGTCACGCTACCGTGCCGTCACGTTACCGTTCTCGGACCACCTCAAACAGGTCAGTAAGTACCTTTCCTATTTTCTCACTCGCTATTGGCAGAAGCTGGCTGTAAGTTTTTACAGCTTCCGGGAATGGGTGGCGGGATAAAACAGCGCGCGCCTGACGGGTCTGATTCTTTGGCGAAATCTGCTGATGCCCAACTTTAGGAGAATAATTGCAGTTCCCGCTTGTGGATCGTATCCTTTTATCTCCTGCACGGAGGCGTACTTATCCGGGCGTATCACGCCAGATTTCCTAAATCCTGTAAATGGAGGATTCATTCCCTCATCACCGATTTGGAGAGATGCCGCGGCCGGTCGATGTTGCGTCCTCTCAGGACGGCGATGTGGTAGGCAAGAAACTGCAATGGAATGGCCTCTACCACAGGCGACAGCAAGGACGGCAGTTCAGGCACCCGCAGAATGCAGGGCGCAATCTCCGGCAACTCGGTGTCATCTTCTCCGGCAATCGCAAGAACCGGGATTTCACGATCGACATACTCTCGTATGCTTGCCAGACTTTTGCTGTAGCGGAGAACGGAATCGGGATCATTGCGGTCCTGCGTAGCAATCACAACCACGGGAAGATGTTCGTTTACCAAAGCCGTGGGACCGTGTTTCAATTCGCCGGTCGGGTATCCCTCGGCGTGGATATAGGAAACCTCTTTAAGCTTCAGAGCTCCTTCCAGCGCGATTGGGTAGGAGATGTCACGTCCCATGAAAATGAAGTCGTCATATCCCTTCAGTTGTCTGGCAAATTCCAGGCAAGGAGCATCCGTATTGAGTGCTTTCCGGATCATTTCCGGCAGGTGGTGAATGGCGCGCAAGGATGTGGCAACGCTCTTGTTGTTCGTCTCCCGCTCCTGGGCCAGATACGCCGAAAAAAGAAACATCGCGGTGAGCTGTGTGGTAAAGCTTTTTGTCGCCGCAATTGCAACTTCCTCACCGGCGTGTGTCAGCAAGGTTGCGTCAGCCAGTTGCGTGAGCGGAGTTTCGGGAACATTGCAAATGGCCAGTGAGCATGCACCCTTCCGTCGCGCTACTTGCAGAGCTGTGATTGTGTCGATGGTGGTCCCTGATTGCGAAGGAAATATCGTAAGCTCGTGGGCCGCAACCACCGGGTCTCGATAACAATACTGGCTGGCGAAATCAACTTCCACGTCCAGTCCCACCATTCGCTCCAGCATGAACTCCCCTACCATGCCTGCGTGCCGGCTTGAACCGCTGGCTGCGATGGTGATTTTTGTGAACGAGCGCATCAGGTCGGTCGACAACCCAAGATGCGCCATATTGATGCTACCGTCACTCTCCAGACTGTCATCGATGACTGTAGCAACCGACTGCGGCTGATCATAGATTTCCTTGATCATATAGTGCGCGAAGCCGTTTTTGTTGCTGATGTTATCTCCGTTCACACTGGCACCTCTGCCAACCGCTTCTCGTTTCTTCATCTTGTTCACACTCGAAAATCATTCGCCGGCATTCGCTACAACCTGATCGGCATCCGCTTCTTTGAGGTTGTTCTGCGCGCCTGACAACGACCCCCAGCCCTGGTTTGAGAGATGCCAGAAAATCACAAGTCCGGAAAGCGTTGCAATCAGCAGCAGGACAAAACCCAGCTTAGGTTCGCCGAAGATTATCTTGCCCGTACCAAACAAGGCCGTGTAGACGAACAGGCATCCCAGCACCCAATCAAGAGTGTTGCTTGCAAGATCTCTTACCGGAGGCATTTCCGGAGCCTGCAGGGCGATTCTGCGCCATCCATATACCGTTGGATGCACACGACGATAAAAGTCCAACAGGGTCTTCTCCGGTTCTGGACGCGTCAGAAAGGTAGCTAGCACCCAACTCGCTGTTGTCACGCCTGCCGTGATCAGCGCAGTCTTGGCGAAAACCACAGCCTCGTTGCCGATGAACGTGACCTGGCTTAGGATCAACGTTATCGCGGCTGCTACACTCATCGCCACAATCTCACTCCATGCGTTGATACGCCACCAGTACCACCGTAGTATGTAGACTGCCCCGGTGCCGATGCCCAGATTCAGCACTACCTGCCAGCCTTGACGGATGGAAGTGAGTTGTCCCGCAACATAGCCGCTGGCAAGCACCAACACGATGGTGAAAATCTTTCCAGCGGTCACGTAATGAGATTCAGACCGGCTCTTGCTGATAAAGCGACGATAGAAGTCATTGACCAGATAAGAAACGCCCCAGTTAAGCTGTGTTCCAAGCGTTGACATGTACGCGGCCAGAAAGGCCGCCACCATGAAGCCACGGAGTGCCGGAGGCAGATAATCCCTCAATACAAGGACATAACCCTGCTGTGGGTTTGCGCCAAAAGCTTCATTAGGATGAAGGCCGCCGTGGGGGGAATAGACTGCAAGAGCCACTAGTCCGGTAATGATCCAGGGCCATGGACGCAAAGCATAGTGCGCAATGTTGAACCACAGCGTCGCCCCCAGAGAGTGCTTTTCATTTTTTGCTGAAAACATTCTTTGCGCAACATAGCCGCCACCACCCGGCTCCGCTCCTGGATACCACGCCGACCACCACTGCAAAGCCAGGTACGTGGTGAATGTGAGCAAGGGTAAGGTCCAGAGCGAATCCGATGTCCAGCCTTGATGGATATTGGGAAAGAACGCCAGCGGATCGGAAACGGCAACTCCAGTTGCATGTGTCGACTGGCTTACGTGCGCAAGTTGCAACTTCAGTGCTGCCATCCCGCCAATTTTGGAGACAGCAGTCCACGCCAGAACCACCACCATGGCCATCTTCAAGATGAACTGAAACAGGTCGGTCACCAGGACGCCCCACAAACCGCCGAGCGAGGTGTAAATTCCGGTGAACGGAATCAGTATGAATACGCAGATAAACAAAGCGGTGTGGCTGGGAGCGCCCAGCACATAGTGGAGAATGGTGTGGTTGCCAACCGTGACTTGCAGCACGCGGCCTTGTTCAATCAATGGGCCAAGCAAGACGGAGACAATGCTCACCATGGCATTGGTTACCCAGCCCAGGATGAGACAGTTCATGATCAACCCCAGATAAACTGCCTTGAATCCGCGGAGAAAGGCCGCCGGCCTGCCGCTGTACCGCAATTCTGCCAGCTCCACATCGGTGAGAACTTCCGCTCGCCGCCAGTAGCGCGCGAAGAAAAACACGGTCAGCATGCCGCTCAGGCACATGCTCCACCATATCCAGTTGCCGGCGATTCCCTGCGTCGCCACCAGACCGCTCACCAGTAAAGGCGTGTCCGCGGCAAAGGTAGTCGCCACCATGGACGTCCCGGCAAGCCACCAGGACACTTCCCTTCCGGAAAGGAAGAAGTCTTTTGTATTGCCGCTCGCCCGCCTGCGGTAGTACATGCCGATGAGCAGATTAATCAGCAGGTACCCGATGATGACCACCCAATCAATCGTATTCAGGGACATGAGCGTCTCTTGTTCTGGCATACGCCGGTTCCAGAATTCTCAGGTTAGGATTTATGCGATTGTTCATTCGCTCCGACAATGCGAAATGATCTCGATGCCGTGTTGGTTCGATCCCCCGCTGGCGGGAGGAGCAACGTTGACATTGGGGTCCGGTCAATGCGGAGCTCTTACCCCGTGGTGTAACAGCCCCGCACCACCGCCTGACGAGCTTTCGCCGCCAGAAGTTGCAATGTTTTCCCCGTAAACGATCACTGCAGTGGGCCGGCAGCATGTGATTGATGCCGGCCCGGTGAGCGAGGGCTGCAGCTTGCAAGATGGCTAGAAGTTGTACTTCACCGCCAACTGGACTTGCCTTCCCGGATTCGAAGAGCTGACAAATCCAAAAGTGGAACCAGCAGTAGCGTTTGGTGCACCGAATATTGGTGTATTGGTTAGGTTGATGAATTCGGCACGAAGCAGAATCCCGGATCCTTCGGTAATCGAGAACCGCTTCGACACGTTCAGATCCATGGTCTTCAATCCAGGACCGCGGAATGATCCGGCACCACAGTTGCCAAAGGCCAGGGTGCCAGCTGGAGGCAGGCTTACGGCTGCCGGGTTTAAGAACTGAATACCTGTGACACCGCCGATCGTGACCACATCGCCGCTGCCATGTTGTGATACTCCAGCTACACAATTGGGCCGCTGGTTTCCAGCGCCGTGCGTGCCAGAGATATCGCCTCCGGCACCAGGATTGATGGCGAAACCTGAATGGAGGGTAAAGTCCGATCCCAGGCTCCATCCGCCGAGAACAGCGTCCACGGCCTTGCTGGCGCTGCTGCCGAACATTTTGCCCTTGCCGAACGGAAGATCGTACGTCACATAGCCATTGAACAGGCTGGCCACGTCAGCAATGCAACGTCCGTAATCACCCTTGGCGTTGTAGTTGTTCTGGAAGAAGAAGGAGCTGTTGGTCTGGCTGACTCCGCTGATTGCTTCTTCGTCGCCAAACTGTCCGAAATAACCCAGACTATTAGAGAGGCACTTTGACCATGTGTAATTGGCCTGGAAGTCGAGTCCCTTCCATGCCCTTTGCATGGCAGTGATCTGCAATGCGTTGTAACGCTGAATGCCGCTGGAATCATTGAAGCGAATGGTTGGAGAATTACCCGCTCCGCAACAGTTGATCAGCGGCTGAGCGAACGGTCCGGGCGAGGTGGTGCCGTTCGAATTGAGTACAAGCTGGTTGAAGATAAAAATGTCAGACATGTGGTCAATCTTGTTTCCCACATAGCCAATCTGGAGAGATGTGTTCTTGCCGAATTGACGTTGAATGCTGAGGTTCCATTGCTGGTCCACAGCTGGACGCAGATCAGGATTGGTCAGATGCAACGTGTTGCTTGCCAGGCAAGCCGGTGAAAGGGCCTGCAACGCTGCGACGGTGCAAGCGGAGGCAGGGAAACCGCTGAACCCCTGGCTAAGCGTGCTGTTCGGCAAAGCGAGCCCGCTGAAGTTGGCCGTGTGCGCCTCCACAAAAGGCGGATTCTGGTAAGGAAGGTTATTTACGCCATTGGCTTCCATGAAAGTTGAAATTCCATAAGCGCCACGGACAACCGTTCCCTTGAGCATGTCAGGCTGCCATGCGAATCCTAGACGCGGCTGGAAGTTGGTAATTCCTTTGTACGTGTTGTAGCCGAATCCGATCTTAGGGACGCCGCTAACCAGATCGAAATTCACGTCCTGGTTGTTATTGGTGGTCCGGGCTGTGGTGAGTTCATAGCGCAGTCCCATATTCAGGGTCAGGTTGCTTTTCACGCGCCAGTTGTCCTGCAGGAAAATCCCGTAGAGCGTATTTCGCAAATACTTGTTCCCGCCGCCACCGTTGCCTTGCTGCACCTGCTGGGGGAGGCCCAAAAGGAAATCAGCCACGGGATCGCCATTAGTTGTTCCGTTGTTACCGGTGAATTGGCCATTAAAGGAGAATTGGCCCGCCAGCCCGGCGTTGCCCGGATACAGGTCATTCATGACATAGTGGTAGACCTGCATACCCGTATGGATCACGTGGTTTCCACGTGTCCATGTGAGTGTGTCTTCTAGTTGGTATGTGGTGTCGTGAAATGATTCAGCCAGATCAGCATTACCGATTGGTCCCGGTTGAACTCCAGTTCCATTGAAGTTCAATTGTGGCAGGAAGTTTACGGACACTCCCGCAATTCCGAACGTTGCCGGCAGATTCTGCCCTGTCGAGTTCTGAACCTCCTCGGTGACGGGGAAATAGGAGAATCCGATTCGTGCATCATTCACCATGGAAGGCGATAATGTGCGCGTCCAATCAACAACGCCGTTCTTCAGCGGGAAATCGCGGACGAAGTCACCCAGCAAACCAATGCTGTTGGCCTGAGTGCTGGAGATTGCCTGCTGTGACCAGCGTCCCATCACATGGTCGCGATCCGAAGGGACATAGTCAATCTTCAGGTCTCCCTGATAGGAATTTGTGTCGAAGTTCTGAACGTTGTTTGCCAATTGCGTCGCGGGGTATAGCGGCGACGTGATGATGTTCTTGGCAGCCGAGTTGAAGAGCGTGGTTGGTATCTGATTGTTAGCGAACGCAGTCCTGGTTGCCGGATTGGCACTGGAAAATGGATTGAAGAGCTGTTGGGCGGGATTATTGCAAAGCCCACCGGTGAAACCTGCGGTGCAAAGCGCGGAAAAGTCGCCGGCCCTTTCTGCCAGAGAGATAGTCTGAAGTTGAGTTGTGGTGGCTGGCTGGGAGAAACGTGACACGGAAACGTCAGCGAAAAAGAACAACTTGTCTTTGAAGATCGGTCCACCGAGCGTACCGCCAAAGTCGTCCCAATGCAGTCCGGGCCTCTTGATGTCGTTGGCATTGTTGGTCCAGCTATTGGCGTTCCAACCTCCGCGGCGAGCAAATTCATACGCCGAGCCATGAAACTTGTTGGTGCCGGATTTGAGAACTACGCTGACCACGCCGCCGAGATAGTTGCCGAAATCGGCGGGAGCGTTTCCGGTAATCAGGTTGAACTCCTGCACTGCATCCGGCGCCGGCACGAAGCCTACGTTATTGTTGTCGGCCTGGTTGTTATCCATCCCGTCAAGGATGAAGTTATTTTCCTGTTCGCGGGCGCCATTCACATATGGCCTGCCGGTGCCAAAGGTATTTTGGGCGGCCTGAAATCCAAACAGGTTGGGTGTAACGACTCCAGGCGCGGCCACCAGGGTAAGCTGATTGATATTGCGCGTGGAAAGCGGAATCTCCGTGGCTGCCGTGGAATCGAGAATGTTGCCCAGCAGAGTGGTATCGGTCTGCAGCAGCGGTGCGCTGGCCGTGACTTCCACTGCCTGGGAAACTTCTCCCACTTTCATTACGAAGCTTATACGCACGGTCTGATTGAGGACGATGTTGAAGTCCTGATCGGTGGCGGTCTGGAACCCCTTGGATTCCGCCTTCACCTTGTAGCGTCCAACCGGCACGCGGGGAAGATTGAAGCTGCCCGTGTCGTTGGTAATAGCAGTGAGCGTGGTACCACGATCGACATCAGTCGCGGTGACTTTTGCATCTCGCAGAGCGGCCCCGCTGGGATCGAGGACGGTGCCGACAATAGCGCCGGTCACTTCCTGTGCATGCATGGTTCCCGTGAGAAGGAAGGATGCTGAGAAAAGACATAATAAAAGGGCGCCCGTAATGAGTGCCCTGTGAAAGTTGGTTCGCCCTTCGTCTGCTGTAATCCGGCAGCAGGTGGAGTAGAGACTTCTTGAGTAAACTTGAGAACGCAGCATTCAACCTCCAAAAAGTGCGGGTCATTCCGGGCCCATCTACGCTTCGAGCACTACCCTCAGTCACTCAAAGCCGGTTTTACTAAACAGTCGCTGGTGTTTATTAAAACGATTTCGTAAACACGGGACGGAATTTTCCCAGAGCGGAGCCCACCTGTCAAGAGTGCTGCGAAAATAAATTCTAAGGTGTGCAACTTTGAGTGCCAAAGCCGCACCAGCAACAGACTAGGATTGCTTCATTAAGAGGTGATGCTTTGAATCAGACGGCTAGAGAGTGCTGGCATTTGGACTTGCAGGCGATCATGGGCAGGCGGGCCGCGCCCAGCAAGCCGGCTTTGTCCTGCAGCAGAGCAGGTCGCACTTCGGTGGAACGATGGGAGCGCTTTTCCTGCTCGCCGGCGCGGAAAACAATCGATCTTTCCTCAAGTTCGTGAAACATGGCCGGTGAGAACAAGTCCCATGCCTGAGCGACTCCGCCTCCGATGATGTACATCGGCAGATTAAGAGCATTGATCAGATTGGCAAGGGCTATCCCTAACGCGGAGCCCACGGTCCGGAAAATATCAACGGCGGCTCCATCGCCGATCTGGGCACAATGGGATACAGACCTCGCGCTCAACTCGGGATCGGAACTGCGCTCGCGAGCGAGGCATGAAGAGGGATCAGCATCGGCAGCCATAGCGGCCATGCGATGGATTGCCGTCGCTGAAGCATATTGCTCCAAACACCCGTGATTACCGCATCCGCACGCAATACCTTCGGCGATCACCGTCATGTGCCCGAACTCTCCGGCCATTCCCATCACACCGTGCCAGGGCATTCCGTTGACCACGAAACCACCGCCGACTCCGGTGCCCAGGGTGATCATGCAAAGATCATCCGCGTCGCGTCCGGCGCCCAGCCATTTCTCGCCGAGCGCGGCACAGTTAGCGTCATTTTCGAGAAGGACTGCGGTACCGAGTTTTGCTTCGAGGTCTGCGCGGGCAGCATAGCCGTCCCATCCCGGCAGGTTGGCGGCCGCCCGGATGGTGCCCGCCTGCAGGTCAATGATGCCGGGAAGACCCACGCCGACGCCTAGATATTGTCTCTGGGTAGAAAACTTGCGGGAGAGAAAGCTGATAGTTTCAACAAGCCGCAATACTACGGCCTCACGTCCCTGGACTAAATCGCTGAGTGTATCCACCGACTCAAGGATCGCGCCTTCCTGGTTTACAGCAGCAACGCGCAGGTTAGTTCCTCCCAGATCCACTCCAATCGAGAATGCATCCACGATTTCCCTCCCGCCGGTTATGCTGCCGGCATAACGCGGATATTACACCGAATCGTTTCAATAAAACAACGGTTCCGGCCGCGAAAATCTTTACGGACAATTATTGAACGGTTTTAAGGAAAAGATGCGAGAATGTGAGTCAAGGCCGGCTCGCTATCTTCTGATCCTTGTTCAAACCAGGTGACACTTGAAACGTGACGTGAGTAAAACCACGGTGACTATTCGCGATGTAGCCAGGACCAGCGGTTTCTCGGCCAGCACTGTTTCCATTGTCCTGAACAATGCCCCACTTGCGCGCTATATTCCTCCGCAGACGAAAGCGCGAATCCAAAAGGCGGCGAAAACACTGGGCTATCACCCCAACGTGTTTGCCAAATCGCTCCGCAGCAAACGAAACCACACAGTTGGGGTAATGGTATTTGACATTACCGATCCGTACTGCACACCAATTCTCCGCGGGATAGAGAACGCGTTATACCAGGTGTCCTATCTGCCGATTCTGGCCGACGCTCACAATGAGCGCGGACGTTTTGAGCGCTACCTCGAAATGCTGCTGGAAAGGCGAGTGGAAGGATTAATCGTGCTGGCCAATTGGCTGTTCCTGGATATCAATCTGCTTGCCGATATTGAACGCGGGAAAGTACCTACAGTCATCATCGGGCGCGAACTTGAATCCAACGCCACCAGCTCGGTTACGGTAGACGATGAAGGAGGGGCCTATTCAGCGGTTTCGCATCTCTACGGCCTTGGCCATCGGAAGATTGCATTTGTCCGCGGTCCCAAAGCGCTTGCCAGCAGCAAAGCCCGCTGGCGCGGCGTGCAGCGTTTTGCCAAAGATACGGGGCTGGAATTGGATCCTCGCCTGATTGTGGATCTGCCCGATCAGCGCAATCCCAACGTTGGTGTCGATGACGGCTTCCGTATGACGGAAGAGTTACTTAAAAGCAAGCGGCCATTTACTGCGCTGATGGCATATGACGATATGACAGCATTCGGCGTGCTGCGCGCCATGGCAAAAGCAGGCATCAAGGTGCCGGGCCATTGCTCAGTCATCGGTTTTGATGACATACATCCTTCACAGATCTTTGTGCCCGCGCTCACGTCTGTGCGCCAACCGATGGAGGCCATGGGATCCGCCGCGGTGGCGATTGTGAATGATGCAATTACAGCCGGCTCTGAGAACCGGTCTTTCACCGCAGTTCATCGGAAGCTGGCGGCAGAACTGGTCATTCGCGAATCAACCCGCGCTGTCCCCTAGGCGCACTACGCTGTTTGCAAGTCCCTTGTGCGCTTTGTCCTCTCCTTGTATCTCTTACTTCGATTGCAGGCTGAATCCTCGTTTCGCGATCCCGGGCAAAGTTACGGGCAAATGACCATTGGCTGTCGCCTCTCCGAAAAGCAATTTCACAGCGGCAATCTCCGAGCTTGTCGCGTTCGAAAATGTGCAGATATAGTTCTCCACGCCGGGAAAACTTTGCGCCACATACGGATTACCCATCGCAACCAGCACTGTCTTTTTTCCGGCAACATCCAATATGCTGCGCAGTAACTCACCGTTGGCTTCCTCCAGGCCAACACTATTAACCATCTGTCCGTTGACCAGTACCTGCTTGGCCGGTGTGGGGACCACGTAGGCGGCAACCACCACTCGATGCGCGTCCTTCACCGCCTGCAATATTTGACCACCCATGGCGTTTGCCGTTGTCCTGTCCACGAAGAACACGGTGGCATCTGCGCGCCGTTGTTTTAAGGTGTTCACGAAGGCTCGGCCCCAATCGCCCTGAACAGTGTCTGTGATGATCACAGTCACAACCTGGACGCTCGGTGGAATGTTTGCCGCATATGTCTCGCTTTCCGTCACTGGAGGCGCCAGTTTCGGCAAAGGCATGACTTGATGATTTTCTCGAACCACAGTCATTGCGTCGGATGCGATCTGCTGCGCAAAGGCCATATCCTGCGCACGGTTCAGGATGCGTGGGACCTGATCAAGGTTGACCAGACGGGCCTTATGCAGTCCAACGGAAGCTTTCATCTCCAGGATCTTGCGGACGGATTCATTGATTCTCGATTCGGGTATTTCACCTCGGTTCACGGCTGAAAGGATTCCGTGAAACGCTCCGTCTAAATCGGTAGGCCATAGGATGACGTCGTCACCGGCTTTTACGGCATCCACTGCCGCGCGAGCGGTTGCGCTAACCGGGCCAGGAGGATAGATACTCGTCAGCCCGCGCATGTCCAGCGCATCAGTTACCACCACGCCATGGAAGCCCAGCTGGTTTTTGAGAACATCATTCACAACGCGCGGAGAGATTGTGGCGACGTGATTGGGATCACTGTCCAGGGCAGGCACGGAAAGATGCGCAACCATCACCGCGGCAACACCCGCTGCAATTGCCTGCTGGAAAGGCGGTAGCTCTACCGATTGAAGATGCGTCATGTCGCCCTGCACTTTGGCAACCCCCAGGTGAGAATCCGTGCCGGTATCACCGTGTCCGGGAAAATGTTTTACCGTGGTAAGCATTCCGTGTTCAGCCGCACCCTTCACATAAGCAGCCACCAGGCTGCCTACGACTGCAGGGTCCTCCGAAAAGGAACGTGTGTTGATAATCGGATTGTCCGGGTTACTGTTCACATCCGCGACGGGAAAAAAGTTCCAGTGGATTCCGATCGCGCGTGCTTCGTCGGCGACGATGGCGCCATATTTTTCCGCGCGCTCAGGATCTCCGATAGCGCCAAATGCCATCGCGTCAGGGAAAGCAGGCGTGCCGCTCACACGCGAATCAAGTCCGCGTTCGAAATCAGCGGCAATCAACAATGGCAATTTGGAATCGCGTTGTAACTGGTTGGCAACGGCTGCTACTTCCAGCGGACCATTCTTCAGCAGGATTGGACCATCCGTATGTACGGTGAGTACTACGGAGCCGAGATGATACTTCAGCATCTGGTCGCGGAACTGCTGGTAGGGGAGCGAATCGAAATTCTGAAAGTCAGTGAAATAGCGGACGTTGAGCATCTGTCCGACTTTCTCTTCCAGCGACATCGATTTCAAAGCGTGTTCAACCCAGCGCTCGCCATCTTTCGCGACATGGAGCGGCTTGGCCTCTGAGAAATGATCGCTCGCAAATCCAGGCCACGCGAGAAGACACGTCGCAAGGCAAAGCGAGAAGCAGTTGGATATTTTGGTCATAAGGAAGGTTTCACAATATCAGACCGCAGCGGATTTTGGCATTCAGTTCGACGGAGAACACAATGCGGAGGCAAGTGACTGTTGGCCTTGCCTCCGCTGTTTTCAGGCAGGATGTACTACATTGCTGCGTTCTTCCTACCTGAATGCTTCAAACGACTTTGAGAATTGGAAATTGGTCTGCGTAATGCCGCTGCACGTTGGCGAAGCGAAGCCCTGGTTGGGGCAGCCTCCGTTGTCTCGTGCCACGGACCAGAAGGCCAGGCGCGTAATGTATGTGTTTGACGATGTGAAATTCAGTAACGTGTTCGCATCGGTTAGCTGGAAGATTTCCGTATTGGTGTCATTGATGCCGACCATCGGGGTAACGCCGATGTTGGAACTCAGCCCGGCAGCAATGACCTGATTGTGGGTGTTCTGGGCAGCCTGCGTGGCATCCAGCCCCATCTGGCCATTGTTGTCACTGGCCGAACCGTAGTCCATCGCCATCACGTTTATGATGTCAGGCGTGAAGCCGTCTGCTTTGGCCGTATTGAGCACGTTGACACCGCTCGCAATCAAGCCGCTTGGAAGCACAGGCAGTGTGTATGAAATCACCAGACCCGCGTTGGCTGCCTTCAAACCTTTCAAAGCCTGATCACGCAACGTCAATGCTGCCTGATTGCTGACTGCACCTCCTTCAATATCAAAATCAAGCATCTTGACGTGATATTGATTGATGACTTGCTGATACGCGGCTTGGAGTTGAGCTGCACTGGTACAACTTGAGCTGATGTCGCTGCCATTGGCTCCGCCGAAGGAAACAATCATCTGGACGCCCAGTGCCTGCAAGTTCGAGACATGCGATTGAATGGTGGTTCCGTTGGGAAGAGTATCAGAGGGCAAAGAACCGCCGACACCGCCCCATCCCATAGAACATGCGTTGCCGGTACCCACGACGAACGCCAACGTGAATGCCTGCAAGCCAGATTGTTGCTGAATGGTCTCAATCTGCTCATCTGCTGTAAGGCTCATGTCGATGTAAGGTGCGAACACTCGAGCGCCCGGTGGAAGAGGAGTTGGCGTGGGCGTAGGTTTCGGCGTCGGAGTTGGTGTGGGAGGAACGCAAGATCCGTTGGATGTCCACGGTTGTCCGCTGCCTGCCCCGCCGTTATTCGTCGCCGGACTCTGGTTCTGAGTCCAGAAGTTTGCGGTGTAGTTGATTCCGTTCAAGCTGGCCTGATTGCCGGCAACATAGACTTGTGTTGCCACCCACGCTGGGAAGCAACCCCCGCCACCTCCGCCCGGTGTTGGTGTGGGAACCGGTGTGGGTGTGGGAGTCGCCGTAGGAACGGGCGTTGGAGTTGGAGTGGGCGTTCCAGTTACTCGTTGCCAAAGCGCGGGCACATTGGGAGGTTCCCAGCCCACCTGGGAGGTATGGGCCTGAATGCACTTATATTCAATGCTTTGATAAATGACGAGAGCGCCTATAGCGTAGGGTGTGTTGGGCGCCCAGTTAGGAATGGTTTGTGCGGGGAGTAGAGTGGGAAAGAGAAGGCATCCAAGAATTGCACATAAGGCTGCATGGACCAGGAAATTCCTCTTCATGACGGTGACCTCCTTGGGTCGAGGCCGACAGCTTTGCCCGGCGAAAGCTTGGCCCTGGCTGGACGCGCTCTCCCGGGATTACTGAGAGAGGCAGAGTTGACTGACTTCCACGGGGAGGAAGTTAAACCGGTGCAGCTCAAAAGTTGTTTGCGCTGCTCGGTTGCGCATGAAAGATAATACAGTTCTCGAACCGTTTCAATAGATTGATTGAAACGATTTAGTAAAATTCACTAAAAATTGTATAGAATTCCCATTTTGAAACTCGGGACACGGAGCGCGGCCTGAAAACAGAGCGAAACAGCAACTTACAAAGGGGAGATTTTGATTTTTAGAGAACTATACTTCTTGACGGGAACTCGCACTTTATGAAAACGGTGATAACAGCGTCGCGGCTTTTCACTCCCACAACCATCATCGAGCAGCCAGTGCTGGTTTTGGAAGATGAACATGTGTTCGCGGTAGGAAATCGCGAGCAGCTCGCATTGCCCAAAGACGCACGACACTACGACTTTCCGGACAAGATCCTCGCGCCCAGTTTTATCGATGTCCACATCCATGGCGGATCAGGACACGATGTGATGGAGAACAATCCAACAGCCCTGGCGACGATTGAACAGGGCATGTTCAAGCACGGCGTGACCAGCTACTTACCTACCACTGTGACCGCACCATTACCGGAAACCCTGCGCGCGCTGGAAAATCTGGGTAAGGCGATCAGGTCTGAGCAAGCAATGCCTGGCCGGTCCCGTCCACTTGGTATCCATTTGGAAGGGCCATTTATCAGCCACGCAAAACGGGGCGTTCATCCTCCTGATGATCTTCTTTTACCTTCGCCTGCGAAGTTGAGACAGATGCATGAAGCTTCCGGGGGCACGTTGCGGATGCTGACCATCGCCCCTGAGCTGAATGGAAGCATTGAAACCATCGCTGAAGCGGCGAACCTCGGCATACAAGCGAGCATGGGACATTCAAACGCAAACATGGCTGAGGCGAATGCTGGCGTCGAAGCTGGCGCGCGCCATGCTACGCATACATTCAATGCCATGCGACCACTTGATCATCGCGAGCCCGGAGTGCTGGGAGCAGTTTTAGCGGACGATCGCGTGAGCGCGGACATCATCGCCGATGGCCTGCATGTGGCCCCGGAGGTCATCAAGTTATTTCTCAAGGCCAAGGGCAACGATCGCGCCATTCTAATCACGGACGCAATCAGCGCCACCGGAATG
>Ga0207127_10168_pt1 | contig 15955 bp, 11 predicted proteins | sample Alteio_BWMinHeat_17_FD_153574 | JGI IMG/M metagenome (GOLD analysis project Ga0207127, IMG submission 153574) | Enriched cells from forest soil in Barre Woods Harvard Forest LTER site, Petersham, Massachusetts, United States -... | ecosystem: Environmental > Terrestrial > Soil > Temperate forest >...
TTTTTGAGGCAATGAGAGGTAAACCTTTAGGTCGCTGCCTTTTTCTTCTACCACAACATACTTGATGCGCTCGCCGCCCTCATAGCCATGTTCCTTAAGAATTTGCATCGGATTTTCAATCATGTAAAATTGAAAAAAATGCAAAGAAAACTCTACTTGAAGTCCCTTTGCATTTCCTCATCCAGTGTTTCCAGTACCTCTTCCACCACTAATATCCTTAAGGTCTTCGTCTTGCAATTCCTTAGGTTCGCGCTTTTGAGGCAATGAGAGGTAAACCTTTAGGTCGCTGCCTTTTTCCTCTACCACAACATACTTGATGCGCTCGCCGCCCTCATAGCCGTGTTCCTTAAGAATTTGCATCGGATTTCCAATCACCCGTTTTTTGAATTTTTCATCATTCCAGCACTTCTCAACAATCTCTGCCCATACTTCTGATAAAGGTCTTCTTGAAGAATTAGACTTTGGTAAGCTTGCCATATACCCTCTTGATTTTTTTAGTTTAATTTTAACACACACCCATATACTTATTAATTACATATCACAATTAACTTTTCAATTTAATTATTTTATTATTTGGATTAACTTAGTGATTTAAAGGAAAGATGGATGCTCGTAGTTGTCTTATAGTAAACGATTTATGCTTTCTTAGAAAAGAGAATGGCCCTCTGGAGGACCATTAATCCCGAGGGGGATTTTACGATTTATTCATTTTTTCAGGCTCACTAGTGGACCGTAGTTAGAAAGGTAGTCGTCCAAATTTGTTCTATTTTCCTAGCTAATGAACAAACCTCGTCAATGCTGTTTTTAGACGTTTTTTCTTTTTCAACTGTTTCTATTTTTAAGGGTTTAAAATTGGAGAAAATACTTTTATTCATTCTAGAGATTACGCCCCTAGTATGAGACTCAGAAAGATGAGTATATCTTTTTACCATTTGTAGTGTTTTATGCCCTAAAATATCAGCTATTTCTGTAAGAGTTGCCTTATTCATTGCTAAATATGAAGCCGCTGAATGTCGCAAGTCATGAAAACGAAAGTCTTTAATACTAGCCTTACTTAGAGCTAAACACCAATAATGTCGAAGGCTAATTGGTTTTTGAGGATTTTTTGAAGGGAATATTAAAGAAGTATTCGTTTTTTTAAATTGCGCATGATTGTGAATTATATCCCAAGCATAACCAACAAGAGGAACTGCCCTTGTTTCTCCATTTTTTGTATTCTTTAACGTAATTTTTTTTTCTTTGAAATCTACATCGCTCCAAGAAAGGTTCATGATTTCCCCCTGGCGCATCCCCGTTGCAAGAGCCAATATCACAATAATATAGAGATAGGGACATTCACTTTCTTGGCAAAATTGAAGTAACAATTGCCTCTCTTTATTATCCAAAAAGCGGATTCTTCCTCTTGGTTCTTTGGGCTTAGAGACCTTAATCATAGGGGAACTATCAAGCCATTCCCATTCCTTAATTGCTATTGTAAAAACATGACTTAAAGCAGCCATATAACGAACTACTGTAGAAGGAGATCTCATTCGTCCTCCCATTGTTTTTTCTATAGAAAGCGCATCTCGCTGTAAAGCGATTATTCCTGCATTAAGGTCTGCAAGAAAATACTTTCCAATTTTTTTCTTCCACCATTTAAGTTGGATTAATTGGTTACGCTCTGCTTTTGGCTTCTTTGGTAAAACATCACGAATATACCTATCGATTAGATCTCCCAATGTATGCCTTTTAGCTTCAGAATTTTTAAAGTAACGCCCCTCATGCATTGCACATTCTGTTCTAGCGGCCCATTCAGTGGCTTTTGACTTTTTCCCAAAAGTAGCACTTTCCAGAGGAAATCCTTTTAATCGAATTCTAACTCTGTAACTGATCTTGCCGTTTGTTGAAGTGCGCTTATCAATATGTGCCATGTAAGCCTTTTTTTAAATAAAAATAAAAATATATAGGCAGAGCAATAAAGTCAATATTGAGTGATTGGAAATCCGATGCAAATTCTTAAGGAACACGGCTATGAGGGCGGCGAACGCATCAAGTATGTTGTAGTAGAGGAAAAAGGCAGCGACCTAAAGGTTTACCTCTCATTGCCTCAAAAACGAGAACCTAAGGAATTGCAAGATGATGATCTTAGGGATATTAGTGGTGGAAAAGGCACCAGTAGCACGTCGTGAAAGAAAACGCAACGGAGTTCTATACGGAACTCTGTTGCGTTTTTTAGGAAGGCATCACTCAATTTTACATGATTGAAAATCCGATGCAAATTCTTAAGGAACATGGTTATGAGGGCGGCGAACGCATCAAGTATGTTGTGGTAGAAGAAAAAGGCAGCGACCTAAAGGTTTACCTCTCATTGCCTCAAAAACGCGAACCTAAAGAATTGCAAGATGATGATCTTAGGGATATTAGTGGCGGAAGTGGGAGCAGCAACGCAGGATAAAATGTGTAATTAATAAGCATGTGGGTGGGTGTTAAAATTAAACTAAAAAAATCAGGGGGGTATATGGCAAGCTTACCAAAGTCTAATTCTTCAAGAAGACCTTTATCAGAGGTATGGGCTGAGATTGTTGAGAAGTGCTGGAATGATGAAAAATTCAAAAAACGGGTGATTGAAAATCCGATAGGATTTTTTTAGCCTTTTTGTTTTTCGAGCATTTCGGCAAAAAGTCCTTTTTGCTTGGCTAGTTCAGTGAAGGTTCCTGTCTGCACAACTGTGCCTTTATCAATGACGTAAATCCTGTCGGCTTTTTTTATTGTGCTTAGGCGCTGGGCAATGGCTATTCTTGTGACGTTTAGTTGTTCTATATTATGAACAATCATTTCTTGGGTTTTATTGTCTAAGGCTGATGTGGCTTCATCAAAGATAAGAAGGGAGGGGTCTCCAAGGAGCGCTCTTGCAAGAAGCAGACGCTGCCTTTGTCCGCCTGAGAGTGTTGTAGCATTTACGGGAACAACCGTGTTAAGGCCCATGGGAAGGGTAGCTAATTCTTCATCGAAGCCCGAGAGTTTAAGGGCTTTATCAAACTGCTCTTGTGTGTAAATGCCTCCGGAAGATAGCACTTCATAAATGCTTCCAGGCATAATGCCTCCTCCTTGCATCACAACACCCATTTTTCTGCGAATAGCCTGAAGATCGAGGCTAGAGAGATCAACGCCATCGAAATAGATGACTCCTGATGAGGGTTTTTCAAAGCCAAGAAGAAGGCGGATGAGGGTGGATTTTCCACAGCCGGATCTTCCTACAATTCCAATAAATTCTTTGGGTTTAATGCTAAGAGATAAATTTTGAATGATAGCGGGCCTGTGGGGATCATAGCCAAAGATAAGGTTATCGACTTTAACGTCTCCTGAAATAGACTCCATGGGGATTTTTCTTTCACTTTCTTCTAAGGGCTCTTTTAGAATTACCTTGGTTCTATTCCAAAGCGGGACAAGGTTGATGATTTCGATGACAATATTGTTTAGAGGGTAAATAGCTAAAGAAAAACTACCAAAGGCAATATTAAAAGCTAAGAAACTTGAAAGAGAAATTTCTTTTTCTCCCATCCACTGAAGAATAGCGAAGTAAATGAACCACGTAGAGATTAAGGGCAAAACAGAAGAGAAAAGGATAGAGATGTTTTGTAGTTTTTTGGCTTTTAACTTAAGAGTATTATTTTTTGCAAAAAGAGTTGCCCAATAAGAAAAGGCGCTTTTATTTACACCTGAAATGCGCAGTTTTCCAACTCCTTCGATCATTTGAATGACAGTCCCTCTAAGATTTCCCTCAATTTCAAGGGATTCTTCTAAAATATGCGTTTTTGTATAAGCACAAAAAGCTGTAATTCCTATACCTATCAAGGCAAAAATAACAGCAACAAAAGATAGGAGAGGGGAATAGAGAAACATCATGGATACATAAAGAAGCGCAAAGACAGCTGTTATGGCAATACTAGATCCGTGAGAGCTAATGAGCGCACGAATTTCTTCAATGGCAAATATTCTTGAAAAAAGATTTCCTACCGTAAAACGACGGAAAAATCTGGGGGAAAGTTTAAGAAGCCTATCCCAGAATGCTGTTTGGATAAGATGCGCTCCTAATCCTTCCATTTTTAAAAAAACAAAGCCTTGTAAAAGGTAAAAGAAGGAGAAGCCAATGGCAGAAAAGATGAGCCCAAAGGTGAGGTAAAGAATGACAGAGGGATTTGTGTTTGGAATGGCGTAAGAAAAAAGGGCTTTTGTGGCAATGGGCGGGAATAGGGCAAATAATACGCCAAGAAAACCGATGGGAATAATGGAGATTAATTCTTTGTAATAATTTTTACTAAAAAAGCCAAGCGCTTCTTTTCCCGATTTAAGATCTGGTTTAAATTGTCTATAGAACATGAAGGCTTTAGAAGTTAACCCTTCTGCATTTTTTTCTGTAACGTATTCGTTTCTTTCTTTATCAATGATCTTATATTTATCTAATCGAATAATAGGGGAAGGTTTACTGGTATCTTTTGTAAAGCTAAGAAGGGATCCGTGATTTTGCTCCCACCATTTTTCTTCAAGCAGGATTTTTCTTTTTTGGATTTTAGAGGCAAGGCAAATTCTATCGATTCTTTCTTCTATACTGAGGCTTTGGGCTTTTTCTCCTATCGCGTTTCTTGGAAAAACAAAATTGATTTTCATAAAGTGCCCAATAATAATAAGGGCTTGCTGGAGGGGGTCTTTGGCTTTATCAAGAATGGTGGTAAGAGAGGCTGGAGTGAAAACGGCCTCTAGTTGCTTTAGAGCTAGCTCTAAATTGGACTCTTCTTCTTCTGTTCTATTAGCTTGAAGCGTTTTGTCATCTATTTCTTTTTTAGAATCATTCATCGTAGCCTTCCCTTTTTACAAGGTCTTGATAAATTCCCTCTGAAGCGAGTAATTCTTCATGGGTTCCTCTTTGAGAGACAACTCCTCTATCTAAAACGATGATTTCCCTACATTTTTTTATGGTGCTAAGTCTTGCTGCTACGACTAAAATAGAGGCTCCTCTTTTTGCGATTTGATCAGAAACAAAGGCTTCTGTTTTATTATCAAGTGCGCTTGTTGCTTCATCTAGAATGATTAGGGAGGGGTTATAAACAAGGGCCCTTGCTATTTCTAGACGCTGCCTTTGCCCTCCACTTAAGTTTCTCCCCTCTTCTATAAGAAGCGAATCATAGCCTCCTTCCCTTGAAGAGATCTCGCTATGTATATCGGCATCCATTGCTGCGTCAATGAGGATTTGGTCAGGGACTCTACTATTCCAAAAGGTGAGGTTGTCTCTGATAGTTCCTGAGAATAGGAATATGTCTTGGTCTACCGATGCCACTGAATTGCGAAATTTTTCTACAGAAATCTCTTGTATAGGGATTCCGTCATAGAGAATTTCCCCTGATGTTGGATAATATAAACCAGTTGCTAGTTTAGCTATTGTAGATTTTCCAGATCCTGATCCCCCTACAAGAGCTACTTGTTCTCCTGGATTAATGATAAAGCTTAAATTTTCAATGATATAAGGAGAGAGGGGGGCATATTTAAAACTAACATTTCGGAATTCTAATTTCCCTTTTAGTTTAAATGTATCTTCTTTTTCGCTTTGAGCTTCTCTTTTTATATAAGTAGCATCCGCTTCGTTTTTCATGACGTCATTTAAGCGTTCTATGTCCTTTTTCATTGTTTGCATCAAAGAACTTAGGGTTACAAAACGGTTAATCGGAATCAGGAAGTTAATTTGTAAAATTTGAAGGGCCATAAGGGTACCAATCGTAAGAGAGCCTTCAATCACGCGCATGCTGCCAATTCCGAGCAAAGAAGCTAATGCTATAGACTGGAAAAACATAGGAAGCGTTGCAAGAATGGCGTCTTTTTTTTCGATTTGTTGGTTGGCATTGATATTTTTTGTGTAGTAGCCCGCCCATTTAGAGAAAAAGTCAGATTCTATTCCCTTCACTTTAATGGTCTCAATGTTGCGTATTCCTCCAATCGATTGCCCAATGCTTTGTGAAATGTTTTGCTGTAAGCACGCGTAGGCAATAACTCTTGATCGCATGATGTAAAACATGATGATGAGGTTAATTCCTCCAAGAATAGCTGCAATGGAGGCGATGAGTGTATCGTAAAAAAACATCGCAATGCCAAAAAACAAAATCAGCAGTAAGTTAATGATAGAGGAAATGACAGGTCCTGTAAGGGTTTCTGCAACGACATTGTTTAAATTCATGCGAAAGGCAATTTCTCCGCTTTGTCTTTGGGCGTAAAAGCTCATGGGAAGTTTTAAAAGATGCCAGAGGAAATCGCTTGAAAAGCGCATGGAGAGTTTGGTGTTGAGCTTGCTTAAAAAATAAAGCTGGGTCCAATTTAAGATTCCTGAAAAGCATACCGTAAATAGAACTGCTGCTATAAATTCCCATTTCCATGGCAGGACATAATTAGTGAAAAATGTGTTGATAAACACCATTAAGAAAGCGGGAAAAGCAAAACCAGGAATAAGAAGGCAAAGACCTATTAAGAATAGGAACGATAAGGGTTTTGGCGTTGTTTTTAATCTTTCGTAAAGGAGTGTAAAAAGAGATTTTGATTTCCCTCCCGTTACAAAGTTTTCTCCTTTTTTAAAGGTTAAAACAACATCTGAATAGCTTTCGGCAAATTCATTGTAGGTGACATGCCGAGGCCCCGTTTCGGGGTCATTTAAAAATACCTTTTCTTTCCCAAATCCTTCTAAAACAACAAAGTGTCTAAATTCCCAAAGGAGAATGGCTGGTAGCTCAATATCAAAAAGCTCTTCTTCGTTTTTTTTAAATCCCTTGGCTTCAAGGTTGTATTTGCGCGCTGCTTTTAAGATGTTTAATGCGTTGCTCCCATCTCGAGATACGCCGCATTCAAGGCGCACCTGCTCTAGAGGGACGTATTTTTTAAAATATCCTAAAACCATGGTTAAGCAAGCCGCTCCACATTCTACGGCTTCCATTTGAATCACGGTAGGCGTTTTGATTTTTTTGAAGACGGGAGGTTTGTTCATTATTTTTTCCTTATTGAAGGAATCACATAAGAAATAGGTTTGACATTGTCTAAGGTGATACGCGCTAATCCTATCATTCCTGATTCTAAATGCTCCGGAGGGCCTTCTTTAGATGTCCAAGAAAGTCCTGAAGGCGTTGTAGCATCAATGATGGGATCAATAAGAATTAACATGGAGGGTATATCCCCCCCTATTAGATATTTTCTTAGAGATTCAGAAGGAATAGCTTTTACTAAAGGATCAGAGAGACTAGCTGGATAGGGAAGGATTTCTCTAACAGTTCCTCTTAGCATTCCATACGTAGAGGAATTAACTGTATTTAAAGAGCATTTCGCTTCCATTCCACTTTGTATTTGAGCGGCTTCATTAAGAGGAATAAAGGCATAAATTTTAAGTGTTTGAGGATTCGTGGATAAGGGATTTGAAGGGTCAAATAATAAAGCTTTTCCTTGAACATTCACAGGAATTGATCCTATAAAAGCCCAAATAATGACTCCAATTCCAAGCAAAATAGAGAATAAAAGGAATAGCCACCCTTTAATGCTAACAACTGTGAGAGCTTTGTCTAAATGCTCTACAGAGGCAATGTATTCGACTGTTTGTTTTTTTGTTTCCATATCCGCAAGATATGATTTTTTTCTAAATAATGTAAATATTTTTTTATTTATGAGAAAAATATAGAGAGAAAGTCCATATTTTAAGTACCATCTAAGGCATGAAATCTATTCTTATTATAAAAACTTCTGCTATTGGCGATATTATTCACACGTTTCCTGTGCTTGAATATTTGCGCGCGCGCTTTCCTGAGGCCTGCCTTGATTGGGTTGTAGAAAAGGGAAGCGCAGATTTACTAAAGCGTCATCCGTTTATTCATAAAGTCATTCTTGTTGATACAAAAAGTTGGAGAAAAAACCTTTTAAAGCCTTTTATGTGGGGGCAATTTAAAGCCTTTAAAAAAGAGCTTCAAGAAACCCATTACGATGTTCTTTTTGATTTACAAGGAAATTGCAAATCAGCCCTTATTACACTGCTTGCTTCTGCAAAAGATAAGGTGGGCTATAGCTTTGCAACTGTTAGAGAAAAACCAAATGCTTTTGTTACTAATAAAAGGTTTACTGCTCAAAAGGGAGTAGGAGTAAGAGAGGGCTACTTGCAAGTGGTAAAGCAGTATTTTAAGGAATCGTATGTCAACTTCCCTAAACGAGCTAAGCTAAGGCTTAATGAAGAAGAAAAGGGGCGTCTTGATTCTATTCTTAATAAGAAGGCGTTGCAGTTTATGGTAGCCTTTGGTTCAAAGTGGGAAAACAAGCGTTTAAGCGAAGCTGTTTTAAGAGAGTTTCTTGCTAAAATTCATCAGGCTTTTTCTCCCTCTTTTATTTTCATTTGGGCAGATGCAGAAGAAAAAGCAATGGCAGAGAGACTTGAGAAGCATTTTGCAAATAGTTTCACTTTAGGCAATTTAAGCCTCCCTCTTTGGCAAGCCGTAATGGATGAGGTAGCCCAAGTGATTGCCATGGATTCTGCAGCTCTTGCATTATGTGGAACAACCAATACGCCTAGCTTTAGTGTGTTTGGACCCTCTAGCGCCCCTGTTTATAAGCCGAGCGAAGATAAACACGTGACTTTCCAAGGCACATGCCCTTACGGAAAAGTCTTCGAAGAAAGATGCCCCATTCTCCGCACCTGCAAAACAGGCGCCTGCATCAAGAACATCACCCCCGACGCCTTATTCAAAGCCTTCCTAAAATCCTATAACCTCTGAGGGTTTTTTTCTCCCTCTCTCTTTCTTCCTCTGTGGTTTCTTGTCTCTGTGGTTTTATCTTTGGCTGACCTGAGTGGGCCAACGACTTAGCCAAAGATAAAACCACAGAGACAAGAAACCACAGAGGAAGAAAGAGAGAGAATCTTTTTTTTAATTTCTGTGGTTAATGAGGAGTGTTGGATGGTTTGTTTGGTTTCTTCGAAGATTTCTACCTCGGAGGTGAGGGCTTCTACTAGGGTAACCCATCGGAGGAAGGAGTTTTTGAGTAAATCTCCTTGAAGGGTTTTGCTAAATATATACAAAACACCCGCTTTTGGATACATTTAATCGTAATGTGTTAATTCGTTTTTTAATATATATTTAATGTGTATTATTAGTGTATTATTGTTAATAATTTATTATTAACAATTTGGTTTTTATGTCTTCTGTTTATCTTACAGAATCATCTTCTATGGAAGTAGATTTCCAGAGTAGCTCGTTAGATACCTCTCTCTCTAGCAAGTATGATCCTGTAAGGATGGGAAAAGAGGATTGCATAAAGCGCATCAAGGAAGTTGCTAGAAAATTAAATGCACAAATCTCTCAAAAAGAAGATGTAAAATTTGACTGCCCAGTGACTCATTGTACCATGGAAAGTCCTACTATTCTCAATTGCTCTCATACATTTGAGAAGTCTGTAGTTGATCAAGTTAATATTTGTCCAACATGTAGAGCTCCCGTTACCAACCCCAAGCCCAACCTTTTTGTTAAAGGCCTTATTGATGAGTGGAAAAAAGAGGAACGTATTCCCACATTGTCCCATTTTAAAAAGGAAAACAGGAAACTTGCCGAAATTTACCTGGAAGCAGCTAAAAGCGCTACGGATAATGAAGAGATCTTAGATGCTTATAAGAGCGCATTCTTGCATACAAAAAGATCAGAAGATTACGCCGCTCTGCCTCTATTTTATGAAAGGGCAGGTAAACCCAAAAAAGCTGCTCTAGCGTATCTTCATCTTGCTTTACGCCAGTTTGAAGAAAATAAGGTGCAAGAAGCTATTAAAACTTTAGAGCATTGCAAAACGATTAGTCCTATCCCAATAAAAATTGACGCGCTTCTTCTAGCTCATTATTTATCATTAAATCCAACGCCGCAGCAAATAGAAGAAGTGATGAAAATTGCTGCTGTTCAAACCGATCCCGAAGAGGCCATCTCTATTTATAAAGAGGTTATTACTTATGATCCGTGGCATAGGGCTTACATGGCACTTTGCCATTTATTAAAAGACCCTAAGGAAAAAAGCTATTTCCTTTTAAAGGCAGCTGATTATGCAGATCAAAAAGGGGAATCGGAATTGGCAATGCATTTACGTAAAGAAGCTGAAGCTTGCTTTAAGCCTCCTACATCGATTTCTCAAGAAGATTGGGCAAATCCGGCAGCATTCCTAGAGAAACTCCCACCTAAACCCCAAGCTCTTCTCGCTTTTCTTGCAGGTCCTTGCCCGATTTACGGTAATGAGGGGAAAACAGCTGCAGAGACACATATTGTTGTCCCTCTGATTAAAAATATCAGCAAAACCATTAATGGTGCTCCGGTTACAGGACCTCGTATTCTTGGTAACCTTAATAACCTTGACAGGACGTCAGGAGGTTTAGGTTGTAGATTTATTTGGTATAAAATCTTAAACCCTGAAGTGGACAAACCCTCTGAAGTAGAATTTGAATGGGCTGTGATGACAAGGGGTATTCTTCCGGACAGTGAGTATAAGAGTTATGATTTCCAAAAGCAGCTTGCAGAATCAAAAGGTTATGAAGTGCCAGGTTTCCTCGATGCTGCTACTTGTATTCTTTGGGAAAACCGTTATTCAGGCGATCGCCTTTATGGCGACAGCCCATGGATCTATACGCGTTGCCATGAAGTGATTGATGGCTATCATTTGGTTGTTGGGGGCTTCGCCTCGAGCGGCTTGAGCGTCAGCTACGACCACGCCGGCGACGGCGGGAACGTTGGCGTTGCGGGCCTGCGGAAGTTCTAAGGTCCCTTCTTTTTGGCGTAGCAGCACTTTAAAAGATGTCCTAAAAAATATCGAATTGCCTCAGAGCTCCTCTAAAATCTTACCTCTTTGCGCGTAGCGCCTTTGGAGTGCGACGTTTCCTACGTCGCCTTGGCATGGACTATGAGTTTGTTAGTATAGATTGCTAAGTCTCTAGGCCTTCTAGGGTCTTGCTTTCCCCAAACAAACTCATAGTCCATGCCAAGGCGACGTAGGAAACGTCGCACTCCAAGGCGCTACGCGCAAAGAAGCTCCTGTTCGAACCCAGTATGCATTTTTAATGCCCATAGCTAAAATCCTATAACCACTGAGGTTTTTTTCTCCCTCTCTTTCTTCCTCTGTGGTTTATCTTAAATCCAAGACTTAAGGTAAGCAAAGACTTGCATTTTTTTTACCACAGAAGACTTGAAACCACAGAGGAAGAAAGAGAGGGAATCTTTTTTGTTAATTTCTGTGGTTAATGAGGAGGTGTTGGATGGTTTGTTTGGTTTCTTCGAAGATTTCTACCTCGGAGGTGAGGGCCTCTACTTCTTCTAAGGTAAACCAGCGGAGGGAGGAGTCTTTGAGTAAATCTCCTTGAAGGGGTTTTGCTAGATAAATAAAGTCGATATGCTGAATTTCAATCTTTTTAAGTCCTATAACCCCCCCCTTAAATGCATACCAAACACGGGATTTTGGTCACTCAATCGTAATACACTAGTAATTAGAGCTATATGTCAATAAGGTGCTTGAATTCGTGGTATATTTTAAACATTTTAATATATATTTAATATAAATTTGTGTATAATTAAATTAATTATTATTAATAAAATAGGTTTCTATGTCTTCTGTTTATCTTACAGAATCGTCCTCTATGGAAGTAGATTTCCAGAGTAGCGCGGCAGCTACATCTCTCTCTAGCAAGTATGATCCTGTGCGGATGGGAAAAGAGGATTGCATAGCGCGCATCAAGGAAGTTGCTAGAAAGCTAAATGCGCAAATTTCTCAAAAAGAAGATGTAAAATTTGACTGCCCAGTGACTCATTGTACCATGGAAAGTCCTACTATCCTCAATTGCTCTCATACATTTGAGAAGTCTGTAGTTGATCAAGTTAATATTTGTCCAACATGTAGAACTCCTGTTAGCAACCCCAAGCCCAACCTTTTTGTTAAAGGTCTTATTGATGAGTGGAAACAAGAGGAGCGTATTCCCACATTGTCCCATTTTAAAAAGGAAAACAAGAAACTTGCCGAAATTTACCTGGAAGCAGCTAAAAGCGCTACGGATAATGAAGAGGTCTTTGATGCTTATAAGAGCGCATTCTTGCATACAAAAAGATCAGAAGACTATGCTGCTCTGCCTCTATTTTATGAAAGGGCAGGTAAACCCAAAAAAGCTGCTCTTGCGTATCTCCATCTTGCTTTACGCCAGTTTGAAGAAAATAAGGTGCAAGAAGCTATTAAAACTTTAGAGCATTGCAAAACGATTAGTCCTATCCCCGTAAAAATTGATGCGCTTCTTCTAGCTCATTATTTATCATTAAATCCAACGCCACAGCAAATAGCGGAAGCAATGATAATTGCTTCCGTTCAAACCGATCCCGAAGAGGCCATCTCTATTTATAAACAGATTATTGTTCATGATCCGTGGCATATTAAGGCTTACATGGCACTTTGCCATTTATTAAAAGACTCTAGGGAGAAAGGCTATTTCCTTTTAAAGGCAGCTGACTATGCAGATCAAAAAGGGGAATCGGAATTGGCAATGCATTTACGTAAAGAAGCTGAAGCTTGCTTTACATCGATTTCTCAAGAGGATTGGGCAAATCCGGCAGCATTCCTAGCTAAACTTCCTCCTAAACCCCAAGCTCTTCTCGCTTTTCTTGGCTCTCCTTGCCCCATTTACGGTAATGAGGGGAAAACAGCTGCAGAGACACATATTGTTGTCCCTCTGATTAAAAATATCAGCAAAACCGTTAATGGTGCTCCGGTTACAGAACCTCGAATTCTCTCTAACCTCAATAACCTAGACAAGGCGTCAGGAGGTTTAGGTTGTCAATATATTTGGGATAAAATTTTAAACCCTGAAGTGGACAAACCCTCTGAAGTAGAATTTGAATGGGCTGTGATGACAAGGGATGTTCTTCCGGACAGTAGGAATAAGAGTTATGATTTCCAAAAGCAGCTTGCAGAATCGAAGGGTTACAAAGTTCCGGGGTTCTTCGATGCTGCTACTTGTATTCTTTGGGAAAACCGTTATTCAGGCGCTCGCCTTTATAGCAACACTCCATACACCTATACGCGTTGCCATGAAGTGGTTGATGGCTATCGTTTGGTTGTTGGGGGCTTCGCCCCGGGCGGCTTGCACGTCGACAACTACGACGACGACGGCGACGAGAGCATTGGCGTTGCGGGCCTGCGGAAGTTCTAAGGCCACTCTGCCTTGGATATTTGGGCATTGATATCAGGCAATTGATTTTTGTTCTTTGTTCTTGATTTAGGCGTTGCTGACGGATTTTTTTAAAAAGAGACATCTTCTATAGAAAACTATCTTCTTTATCCTCTATATCCGTGCCTTAATCTTTGCCTATCTTGTTAATTCTCTTTTTCTTTCTTTTTTCATCATTCATAATTCATCTTTCATACTTCTCTTCGGAGGAGGTGTTGGATGGTTTGTTTGGTTTCTTCGAAGATTTCTACTTCCGAGGTGAGGGCCTCTACTTCTTCTAGGGTAAACCAGCGGAGGGAGGAGTCTTTGAGTAAATCTCCTTGAAGGGGTTTTGCCAGATAAATAAAGTCGATATGCTGATGGGCTGGGGTGTCTTTATGGGAAGGGATATTTTCTAGAAGGCAAAGATAGGGCCGAGGAACACTTGTAGCATTTGCAAAATCTACTTTGATGTTTTCTTGCTCAATAATCTCTACAACAAGGCCTGTTTCTTCTAAAACTTCTCTTAGGGCGGCTTCGTGAGGTGTTTCATTTTTCTCTACATGACCGCCGGGAGGCAGCCACTTGGTGGGTTTTTTATGCTCTAAAAGAAGAACTTTGCCTTCTTTTATAATATAGGCTGTGGCCGTGAAGTGCTTTTCCATGCGAGTCTCTATTTTTTGCCGTAGTGATTGAGGAACGGTGTGATAATGTTATACGACCAGACCCCATGTGTCCAAGTGAAATCTTGCTTGAGTAGGTCAATCATCCCTTCAATTTTGTTTCGAATCGCAATTTTTACGGCGGGCTTTGCAAGTTTATAGCCTTCTGTCCCTTTTTCACTTAAGAGATCAATAAGCTCTTCTGTAAGGACTTCCCTTGCGTCTTCTAGCTTCTTTTTATCCTTTTCTGTAACAATCTCTTTTGTTGGCTCAAAGGAAGTATTAGCAATTTTAAGAAGGGATGCTAGTTGGCTATTTTTCCCTTGCTCATTAAAGATGGTGTTAAGGAAATAGTTTAAGCTAATTATAGAAGTGTTAGCGGTAGCCTTAAGAATGGTATCGTCCCACTTTTCTTTTATAGCGCCCAGAGTAGAATCATACATCCACGATCCCCATCCTTGATTTTCTTTTCTTTTTTCTTTTAAAGCTGCTTCTAATTCTCTCGGATTTGTAATGGTTAAAAAAGGTGTGATGTAAAAGATTTCCTTGTGAAGGTTTTCCAAAATAATGCGTCTTTCTTGAGGCAAATCAGCGCTGTTATTGACTCCTGTAGATTCTTTCACAGCATCTCGTATTTTTGTAAGAACATTACAAATAATGAGATCGGCTTGGTATGTGTACCCGCTTTTATCTGTAGAAGGGGTTGTTCTCTTTATGATGTCTTGGATAATTCCTCTTTTAAGGATTAGGGAAACTCCTTTTTTATCGAGGATAAGGTTAGCTATGCATTGAGGAATAAACACTAAGGCGATCCAAGGAATAAAAAATACGATTTTTGTTAGGCCTTGTATAGAGAAATTCATTAATGAATGGAATTTAACACTCCGAGGAATTTGAATGGCGTTAAAAATTTTAAATGCGACATGATTTGCAAATTTAAATTTTGGCAGAAATTTATTAACAAGGACTTTAGCAAATTTTTCTAGCTTGGCTTGAAAGGTGGGTTCTTTAGGGCGAAGGGGGTTATCGTTAGGTGGCTCACTAAAAAGGTTCATAAGACTTAAAGGAATGGTAGCACCAAGAGGCGCTTTCGTAGGGTCTGATTCTGCACTTCTTACAAGATTTCCCCAAAGATCTCTCATAAACTGAAGACTATTTGTAATGGATTCTTGATTAGCTGTATCTAAAGCTTCTTGGGAGTGCTTTTCTAGAATTTCTGTTTTAATATTTTTAAATGCGCCTTCAACTAAGAAACTTAATATAAGACGGACAATGGGATAGACAAGTGTTTTTATGAAAAACTTCTTGATTTTAGAGGTTTGGGATTGATCGACAATAGCGAAAAAACGCTCTTTCAGTGTAATATTATTCGTCCCTGCTACCAGATTCGCGTAAAAATTTCGATCAATTGATCCTTTTCCATTGGTTAATTTAGCATCTTGATTTAGATTTAACCCCAAAAATCCTAAATCGCCTTCACAAATTAGCTGCAGTGTGTACCAACTAGTGATATTGGTTGTGAGTTTTTTTGTTTCTTCCTCGTAGGTAGGAGCCTCTGGGATTGTATAATGATCTTGGTTTGTGTTAGGCTGAATTTCTCCAATTTCAAGCGGAGTAGGTGCTTGGGGAATTTGGGCAATAGGAGAGGCGCCTCTTGAGAAGATTTTTGATGACATGCTCCCTATTTTACTATTGCTAAGCGTATTGTATGTGGCGCCGATTCCTATTCCTACGGGCGTGTGGGTCGCAAGTGTTTTTATATAAGAAGTAATAGAATTCATGAGAATCTACCTTATTTTGTTATTTTAATTTATTTATTTTACTATTTAATTTGATTTAAGTCTAATTTGTAAATATTTTTTATTTAAAGGATTTATTTGATGGAACTATTTGAAGAACTTTTAAGTATTGCCGATTGCCTTTTAGGTCCTAAGGGGTGCCCTTGGGATAAAGAACAAACTTTTCATAGTTTACAGCCTTATTTAATGGAAGAGGCTCATGAGGTATTAGAAGCTATTGACGCTAATGTAAAGGAGAAAATTGTCGAGGAGTTGGGCGATCTTCTATATGTCATTATTTTTTATGCAAA
>Ga0207127_10145_pt1 | contig 15938 bp, 15 predicted proteins | sample Alteio_BWMinHeat_17_FD_153574 | JGI IMG/M metagenome (GOLD analysis project Ga0207127, IMG submission 153574) | Enriched cells from forest soil in Barre Woods Harvard Forest LTER site, Petersham, Massachusetts, United States -... | ecosystem: Environmental > Terrestrial > Soil > Temperate forest >...
GGATGCTCCATCTGCTGTTTGCAATTTTCCTGCGCGATGATGGTGAGGCCCTTGGGGAAGCCGGGCAGGCCGTCGACGTGATCGAGATTGCTGTGCGTGAGAATGATGTGAGTCACCGGCTTGGGAGTGAGCTTAGCGACTTCAGCCATGACCGCTTTTCCCGACTCCGGCGTCTGCTTGGCGTCGATGACGATGACGCCATCTTTGCCGATGACGACACCCGAATTGGAGCCGACGCCGCCTTCGATCCAGTAGACGCCGCCGTTCAGTTGGTGAGTCATGATCGGCGCGAACTGCTGGGCGCGCAGCGCGGGCGCAGCGCTCAGCGCCGTCATAATCGCGAAAGCGAGGCCTAGGAAGGTGATTCCATATTTGCCTGACATTTGCGGTCCTCTCTTCCTGGAAGGAGCGGCCTTCCAGTATTTTGAGCCAGCCCTAAACGAAGAGGCCGGCCATCGGAGGCCGGCCGTTGCATCGTATATTCAAATTCTAGAATGGCCGCTATTGCGTGTTATCGTCGTCGCTTCTATCGTTCAGGCGGATCGAATGCCCGTCTGCAAACGTGATCCGCCGTCCCAAGCCGATGTTCTTCGTGCCATCCTTTGCCGGCGCCGCGATCACGGTAACCGTTTCCCCCACCTTGAACGCATCGCGGGTCACTCCCGCGCGGTGCAGCATTCCTGGCGGAACAGCTTCGATGCCGTAGGTTACCATCTGGCCGTTTTCATCCTTCGCTTCCACCCACACATAGATGTGAGGGTTCGTCCAATCGAGTTTCTTCAGCGTTCCCGTAATCGTGAAACTCTTCTTGGGATCGAATTCCGCGGTAACCGAGTGATGAGCCCAGACCGGCACGGAAGAGAGGAAAAACCCAAAAAGCGTAACGAGAAGGCCCCGGGATTTGCTTCTCATAGTGGTCTCCCAAGAATACGTCGATCTGTCGCTGGACGTTCGTTACAGCTTCCCAAGATTTGCCACGGATCGTATCAGGGGTCCTGTTTTAGCGCAAGAGAACGCGACTCCTCTTTAGGCGCCACAAGCTCGCCTTAGCGGCGACGCTGCGGGCGCACGACAACCCCAGGACTGCGGGCTCAGCGGACACGGGGACTCTAACGCCGGCAAGCAGGATCGCCGGGTTTAGTGATGGCATTTCCTATCTCGCACTGCGGCTCATCCGCTTCGCTGGGCCGGACAATATGGCTCTTGTCCCTGGCTTCGCAGAAACTCTCAAAGATGCGATCGTCCGGGGGCACACCGAGCATGAAGTGCCGAGGCGTGAGAACCCAGGGTTTGGTGAACATGACGGGGTCCTCCACGGTAGCTTCGTAAACGATCATGTCGCCATGGCGGGTGTAGCGCTCGGTAACGTGTTCCTGATCGCTATGAATCAAAGCATGCGTCTCCACAATCTGGTGACCGGGCTGGCCGTCGCCGCCCGGTTCCGTGTGTCCCTGGGCGCCGCCCAGCCAGGTTTCGTCGTTCAGACCAACGACGTCAACGACCAAGGTGTCGCCTTCCCAGTGGCCGGTCGAATCGCCCAAGAACGAGCTGTCGAGGTCCTTTGGATGGGGCCGGCCATCGGTGTAAACGATTCGGTAGGTCTGGCCGATAAAATTGGACTCGTACAAAATCACGACCATCTTTGGAGTCTGCACAAACTGCAAAGGCACCATAGAGGCTCGCGGAACGCCCATGGGCTTGCAATCGTATTGAGGATCGTCGGGCGTGCTGGCGCCGTATTGGTTCTTGAAGATGGCCTCAACTTTGGCAGCGTATTCGGGCTTGTACGAAGGCATCTCCGGCGTGGGGAATTTATAGGCATTGATTCTGCGGCCGCCCAGAACGAAAGAAACTGAACCATCGGCGCTCTTGGTTACCACCGTATTGAACGGATTGTCGTAGAAGCCGGTCAAGTCCGGGTGGCCATCGGGCGCGCGCGGCGTTGGTTTTTTGGCTGCCGGCAGCCCCAAGTAAAACTTCTGGAGCTCTTCGTTGGTGCCGCAGCAGCCGGGCATGTAAGTTCCCGAGGAATCGCTCTTCGCGGCGCCAGCCGGTTTGGCGCTGGCCTGCGTGGACTGAGAAGCTGCAGGCAGGGCTAGGAAATAGCCCGCCATGAACACCGCTGCGGCAAAGCTGAATCCAAAGAGACGCCATTTTGTATTCATCGCTTTTTCGACTCCTAGGAGGACTTCAGCGCGAATCAATACCCGGTAAACAATGGCTGGATGCTATTCCCTCGAGAAGGCGCGTGTCAACACGGCGCAGGCTACTGCCGTTGCTGCTCAGCCTGACAGTCCAAGCTATTTAGGCTTATCGGAACCACTCGCGGGCCCGCTGCCGGGGCCGGTTTGGTTGCCGAAAAATTTATTCCAGTGCTCCTGGTCTGATGGCGAACACTCCATTTCCTGAATTTCGAGATGGGGTGATTGCAACCTCATAGAGAATTTGTCGAGAGCTATCCAAGGTTTCGTGTACATCTTGGGATCGGTGATCTTGATGGACAACTCCAAATGTTCGGCATCCGCGCGATGGTAGGTTTCCTCCACCTGCATGGCGTCACTTTGCGGCAAACCGGCATTATCAAGCCAGGTTCTGTCGTCGTAGAATCCGTTCGTCTGGACCACAAACGTGTAGTCATCGGTCCACTTGCCCACCGAATATCCCCACCACCTTGATTCAGGAGGAAGGGCATCGGCGCTGTTCCCCCATGCCGGGTTCTCGGGGTCTTTGGGCAGCTCCCGCCCATCGGTCCAGATTTGCCGCCATCGATGCTGGAATTTATACAGGACCACCACGTGCGTGGGAGTCTGCAAGATCTCGCTGGTCCTGAAATTATGAAGATTTAGGCGCGGAAACCCGCCCGGGTCACATTTGAGAATGGGATCGTTGGTCAACGCGTCTGGAACCATTCTGTATCCCTCGACGGGGATATGGGCCTTGACGGCTTCGCGCCCCAGCGGAGTGTACGGCGGCTCAACATCGGGCTTCAGGCAATCCGGAGTTGCGTAACCCGTATCGGTGACAGGCGCATTGCTATCGACGACATACTTCCTGGTTTTCGGGTCGCGCTTGCAGGATTCCATCGCCGCGGCGCCTTTGCCCTGGATTCCGCCCATCACCCCGCTGGCGGGCTCCCAAGTTCCCGAGATGTCTCGCTTCGGTGCGGGCCCTGGATTCTCGCCCTTTTTGTCAAAATCGTACACGGCCCCAGGCTGCCGAGCCTGAGCGTGCGCCCCGGGCAAAACAATGAATGCCGCAACCAAGATCATTACCGGAGCAAACAGTGGAACCATCAAGCGCTTTTGCATTGAGAGGTTCCCTCCTTAAAAATTCCAGATTTGCTGTCGAACCGCTTTCGCGCGTGCGTCATGGACCGCGGTACGCGATCGTTGCCGCTCCCGCAATCCTAACTATTGAGAATCGTCGGCGCGCCCCGCGCCAGGAGCGGCTGCGCTCACACCAAGCTTCTTTCCATTGGGGAGCACGACCGTCAGCAGACGTCCGAGAGGCCGACCATTTCTGACTGGTTCCAGAGTGACGGTGACTTCATCTCCCGGCTTAAAAATCTGTTTGGTATAGCCGAGAGGGGTTATGTTAGGGCCGCTTTGAGTCTCGACGACCCACTGCACGGTCTGGCCGTCCTCGCCCTTGACGTCGAAGCGCAAGAAGCAATGCGGATTGGCCCAAAACCATTCCACAACTGTCCCCTTCACGGTGAGTTTTTTCGAGGTATCAAAGGATGCGGCACCGTGATGTGCAAACAGGGGAATGGAAACGATCAGAAGGCCTACAAACATGGCGAAAATCGCGATCAGCCTGTGCCTCATGGAATGCCTCCAATCGAAAATTGTTGCTCCCGTTAAGCTTGCCTGTTTCCAGCCCGGTATGAACTGCGCGCCGGACCCTCAGAACCCTTCGCAAGGGTCCTAGGATACCCTAACCGGACTTTTTTAGGCGCCGCAAGCTTCCATTTGTTGATGACTTTTCTCTTTACCCGACCGCATGAACCGTAAGAGCCCAGAGCAACCCCCGCGGAGGGATTCTTCGATTCCGTGGCCGCGCGGCCCGAAAGCAGGGCCGAAAAACTGCGCGCCCACTCCACTCAGAATGACAAGCGGACACGGGACGTTGCGGCGCGCCACAACTTCACGATGGCGGGGCGTGGCCATCCGGGCGAACTCTCATTCGTGAGGATGGAGGCGCGATTTCCCGTCGCCATTGGTAAGAATGAATTTTTGAATCCGTTTTCCCGTTTCCACCTCGCCCGTGTACAGATTTCCCTTCGAATCCATGGCGATGGCATCGATCCAGTGGAAATAGCCGGCCATGCGGCCGTTATCGCCGATGGAACCTTTGAGCTCTCCGGTTTTGCGATCGTGAATCCAAATTTTGTCGTTGGTGCCGTCGGCAATCAGGAGGTACTTCCCATCGGGGTCGTGCGAAAAGGTGAGGTTGTAAGTTGTTCCGCACATGCCGTACACGGTCGAGCCGGGACCGCCGCATTCCATTCCCCGCGAAGGCGTGGTGGGATGCACGAAGAAGCTGGTCACAAATTTGCCTTGCTTGGTGAACACTTGAATGCGATCGCTGCCCCGCTCGCACACATATACGAGTCCGTCGGGCGCGATGTGGACGCAATGCAACGCGGGCACGAATTCCTTCAGATCAGGAGGCGTGGCACCCGATTTCCAATCGTAGAAGGGAACCGGGTCATTGCCGATTTCGCTCAGCGGCATTCCGTGGCCGCCCCAGCCGCGTTTGAAGGCCCCCGTATCCATGTCGTACACGGTCACGCGCTTTTGCTCCACGACGTACATCTCGTGAGCATCCTCGTCGAGATCGAAAAGTTCCACGGGCATGACGATATGATCGGTGTCCTGGTTATTCATGGGAACGGGTCCGGTGTTCTGGCCCGCGGGTTCTTTGGGATGCCGATGGCCAAAGTCCCACAGGAACTTTCCATCGCTGGTAAATTTCTGAATACCGTCGTAACGGGCGTTTCCGCCGAGCCAAACATTGCCTTGCCGATCGACGACGACGGCGTGCTCGGCACCCGCGCCGGGTCTGGCAATTCCCTCCGCGGGCCAGCCGGGCACGTAATCCGGACCGCCCCAGGCTTTCAGCAGGTTACCGGCGGTGTCAAATTCCAGAATGGCTGGTGCGGGAATGCAACAATCCGTACGCGGAGGGTTCGTGGCCGCGCCTGTCTCGTCCGGATTGGCATCCTTCGGACGGCTGACCACCCAGATGTGGTCATCCTTGTCGGTAACTATGACGGGAATGCCTTGGAGGATCCACTTGTGCGGCAGCGGCTTGGGCCAAAAAGGATCGACTTTGTACGCCGGTACGGGCACATCTTTTGACGGCTGCGCCGGCGAGGACTGCGTTTGCGCATTCGCGCGCGAGGACAGGGCCGCAAACAAAAAGGCGAAAAGGCCGATTGCGATGGCCGATGATCCCGCGGCTCGCCTGCCAATGTGCATTGCAGTTCCTCTCTGTCGTTCCAATAAACCGGAGGCAGTCGCGCGGAGTGTATTTTCCGCCGCAAGAGATGTCAATTCTCATTTCCGATGGGAACGCTCGAGCTTAGTCGAGAGGGCCTCGGGTGTATAAGTGCGACTCGACACGATCGAAGTTCTGCGCAGTCAGAGTTGTCTTCGCGCTTCGGCCTCCGCCAGCCAACCACGCCTTAAGTGTTCCTGCGAGACATTCGAGAGGTAGGGCTTGATATCGAGAATCGGCGTCTGATCGAGCATGTCGACACCGCGGACGTGCAGGCGCGGGCCTTCCCGGCGGAGAAGTTCGACGACCGTCAAACCAATCGGATTCGGACGCTTTGGCGATCGCGTTGCAAATACACCGTGGGGGCGGCTATCGCTCGGCGGTGTGCCAAGCAACTCGAATCCCTCGGAACGGTCAAATACCCAAATTACGAAGAGGTGAGAAAAGCCCTCGATATCAGTGAGCCCGAGTTCAAGTTCCTGCCTTACTTCGAGAACGCCCTCGGCGCTGTGTTGGGTGCCTAATCCCCTGGGAATCTCTCGAGCATCCTTATAAGGGCTTCTCACGTAGCCAATCGGTTGCATGGAGAATGTGCTCACCTAATCCTCTTTGTTTTTTATAAACGAAGCGTCGAACGCGTCGGGGAGAAGATCCGACATGCGTCGCATGATGATTTGGCCGCTGAGGTTCGCAAGAACCACTTCGGCATCACGGCAAAATTCCCACAAAATTTGCCTGCACGCACCGCACGGCGGAGTCAGCCGCTCCGTGTCGGCAACGACGGCCACGGCGTCAAAGCCGCGTTCGCCTTCCGAGAGGGCCTTGAAAACGGCGACCCGCTCCGCGCACAGGGTTAATCCGAAAGACGAGTTCTCGACATTACAGCCGGTAAAGATGCGTCCCGAATTTGCCCGAAGGGCGGCGCCAACGCGAAAATGCGAGTAGGGTGCATGCGCATTCTCCCGCGCCCGTGACGCGGCACTAATAAGGGTCGCTCTTTCTTCATTTGTCATTGCACGATCGACTCTCAGCTCAGGCACCGATCACGCGACGTACGAGCGGCTGTGGCGCCGGGGCTTGGCGCGTGATCTGAAAGCCCGCCGCAATCAAGCGCCGCGCGTCATCGAGGCGCGCCGGGGAGTTGTAATGAATGGTGCAAAGGGTGTCGCCCTGCCGAACGGCGTCTCCTCTTTTGCGTGGGAAAATCAGCCCAACCGCAGGATCGATGGCATCCTCCTTGATGTTGCGCCCCGCGCCCAAAGCCACACACGCAAGCCCTAACTTTTCACAATCGGTTACTTGCACGTAGCCATCCGACGGGCTGGTCACGTCCACTGTATGTTGGGCTTTGGGCAAGCGATCCGGATGATCCACAACCTGGGCGTCTCCGCCCTGCAAGCGGATGATCTCACGGAATTTTTCTTTCGCGCGGCCAGAAATAATCTGATCGGATGCAAGCCGCTTGCCTTCGTCTATCGAAGCGGCACGTTCGCCAAGATAAAACATCCATGCCGAGAGCTCAAGGCACAGCTCGCGGAGATCGGCAGGGCCGCCTCCGCCCAGAATCTCAATCGATTCCGCCACCTCCATGGCGTTACCCGCGGCGCGGCCAAGCGGCTGATCCATGTCGGTAATGAGCGCCACGACCCGCTTTCCCATTCTTCTGCCCGTTTCAACCATCAGCTCCGCGAGGCCGACGGCCTCTTTTTCGGCTTTCAGAAAGGCTCCCGAACCGGTCTTGACGTCGAGGACCAAAGCGTCGATTCCCTCCGCCAATTTCTTGCTCATGATTGACGCGCAGATCAGGGCCGGACTCTCCACCGTCGCGGTAACGTCGCGCAAAGCGTAAATCTTCTTATCGGCCGGGGCAATTTCGTCGGTCGCTCCTATGAGCGCGCAACCGCATTTGCCGAGCACGCGCCTGAAATCGGGAAGCGAAAGATTGACGTTAAAACCAGGAATCGATTCAAGCTTGTCGAGTGTGCCGCCGGTGTGGCCAAGCCCGCGGCCGCTGATCATGGGCACGACAAGGCCAGCGGCGGCGGCAATGGGTGCGATCACGAGCGAAGTCTTGTCCCCCACCCCGCCGGTGGAGTGCTTGTCTACCTTCTTGCCGGCTAAATCCGAGAGGTCCAGTGTGCGCCCCGAACGAAGCATCGCATCGGTGAGGGCGCCGATCTCCGAATGCGTCATTCCCCGCCACAAAATGGCCATCAGCAAGGCCGAGATTTGATAATCCGGAATCTCTCCCCGCGTGTAGCCCTCAATCAGGAAATTGATTTGTTCGGGAGTGATCTCGCCCCGCTCGCGCTTTTGGCGGATGAGATCAACGACACGCATCGCCGATCTACCGATTGGATTGGCGATTGGATTGGGCGGCGTGCGCCTGTTGCAGTTCTTCCACGATCGCCACGCTTTGACTGGCACCGAGCCTGTCCGCGCCGGCTCGCAACATGGCGAGAGCCGTATCGAGGTTCCTGATTCCACCGGCGGCCTTTACCTTCAGCTTGCCTCGATGACGATTGATGATTTCCAGGGCTTCGATGGTGGCGCCGCCAGCCTTGCTGAAACCGGTGGAGGTCTTAATGAAATCCGCACCGCTCTGATCCACGATCCCACAGGCGAGTTCGATCTCTGTGGCATTCAGCAAACCTGTTTCGACGATCACTTTGCAGATCTTGTTGACGCCGACCGATTTGATTGCGCTAACGATTTGCCGCAGCTCGGTCTCGACCTCCGCAGTTTTGTGGCTCTTGAATAGACCGACATTCATGACCACGTCGATCTCGTCGGCGCCGTCGTGAAGCGCCTGCACCGTTTCCGCGAGCTTTGTGCCGGTGGTATTCGCGCCCAAAGGAAAGCCAATAACGGTGCAAACCTTGACAGAAGTACCGGACAACAGATCGCGCGCCAGCCCCACATAACAAGGATTCACGCAAACCGCGAAGAAGGAGCACCCGACGGCTTCTTTGCACAAAAGTGTGATACCGGCCTCGGTCGCATCCTGCTGCAGGTTGGTGTGGTCGAATTTACGAGCGAGTTCGTCTTTGGAGATCAACTATGAGTCGCCAGTCGATAAGTTGAGTAATGCAGTCTAGCTTCCTTTCATACGACAGACAACGGCCTTTCGTAGGAGAGACAACGGCCTTTTGCAGGTCGATTGGGCTATTTGAGGCTGCTATTCAGAAGATTGGCGAGGCGCACTCCGGCCAGGGCGACTCGGTCTCTAGCTACCGCGCGAGCCTCTTCGAGATACTTCGGAGTGATGGTGAATGGCCCTAGTCCGGGCCCGATCGGCGGCACGTAGACATGCTCCCGCGCAACCTTAAAGCTTTCCTGAACCCAGATCGATTCCTCCATTTTCTCCGTTAGACGATGGTCCGGGGTGGGGAGTGCCTTCGCGGCGTTTATCGCGGACTTGAGCTCGGCCGGTATATCCGGCGGCGGAAATCCTGCCGGAGGAGCCGCGGCGGTTTGGCTCTGGGGTGGCGGAGGTGGAAGAGGATCCTGGCTGCCGACCAAACGGTCCCAGAACAAGTGGAGCACGTTTCTGCATGGCGCGCTGCAGAGCATTACGAGATTGCCGCCTGCATCGCCTTTAGGCGCATCAGCGCTAACGCGCGTCACCGCATGCAGAGGCTGGTGGATATCACCAACGAGGTGTTCGAGCCAGGAGAGGTCGTAGGACTTCACGTCGTCACTGGCACGAGAAGACAGGGCGGCTCGGAAGGCCGCGATTTGGGTCTGCGCATTCGGAGTGGGAATCGACGGCAACGGAGTGCCGTCCTGGGAATACGGAATATCGATAAAATGCCAATACTTGTGCAGCAGGTGATCCGAATAGCCAATGTTCTGGGATGAAGCGGGGCCTTCGGGAGTATTCCCATTGTCCAAGCCGTCGGAAATGTAAGCAGGATCGGATCGGATCTGATCCGGCCAGGTGGCGGCGATCATGAAAACCATCATCTTCGCATCGGCTTCGGAAGTGCCGGAGGGTAGAGACGAGAGCCACTCGGGATAATAAGGATTCAATTTCAGGAGCGCGTCGACACGGGCTCTGGCACCCGGCGTCAAACGCTGGTACGCCAAATACGCCACGGCCATGTGGCCTTCGTCGTTCCATGCGAATGACGGCGCGCAGACCGTCAGCACAATCAGGAAAACGGAGGCGGCGAGGCGCATGCGCGAGAAGACGCGACTGAACCTCACATCCGGCTCCTTTCCGTCTCGGACTCGATTCCGATCGCGCTTAGAAGTTGAAGCGCGCGCCGAGCTGCAATTGCCGCGCACCGAAGACGACGCTAGACGTTGTGGTTCTGCTTTGAAATGACGAGAACGGGACGATACAAGCGTTCACGTGACCCGCACAAACTCCAGAACCCGGATTTGATTCCGTAAAGCCTTGAGTGTTCACGGCGCTGACGATGGTGTTATTGAGAAGGTTGAAGGCGTCGGCGACGATGTCCAGCCGATAGCGTTCATGCATGGTGAACCCCCGCGTGATTCGGAAGTCCACATTGGTCCAATTGGGCAGATTAAAAGAATTCCGAGGCAGCCAAGCAGCGCGGCCACCCGTTGAACTTGCGAACGTACCGACCACGGCCCCAGTCATACCTCCATTCACAGCCCCGGGCGGGGTAAAAGTGCCGATCGTGGCAGTGTACGGCTGACCGCTGCCGACGGTTACAATAGTCGACAAACCCCAGTCATCTGCCAACATCCGCAAGGCCCTGTCGGAGAACTTCTTTGCGTACGATGGCGTCCAGACCACGCTGGAAACAAAACGGTGCCGCTGATCAATATCCGAGTTCGCGTAGTCTTCCCTGAGATTATAGGGATCCAGGACGCCGTCGGTGCCAAAGAAGGTTCCGCTATTGTTCATACTATTGGTTCCGCCGCTGATCTGTCCGGTGTCTCTGGCCCGACTCAAGGTGTAATTGGCGAGCACCTCGAGGTCGTGACTCACCGGCTTGCGGAAGGTCAAGACCATTCCGTGATACCAGGAGTTCACGACGCTGTATTGGTTCAGGATAATGCCCGTCGAGGGGTTCAAGCGCGTGGTGTAAAACGGCACCGTACTGACAAGCTGCGTTGCACCAGCGGCATTCACGACGTCATAGCTTTTGGTAAGCGCGGTGGGCGCAACGTTGGCGTCATAGCTCGCGGGCAGATACTGACCACGGCTGAGGAGATAGGTGGCCGATACACTGATATGTCCGGGCAGTTCCCGTTCGACGGACACATTTGCCGACTGCACTTCAGGACTTTGAAAATCGGGCGTCATGCCATGAACGGCCTGAGCGGCCAACGGCGGATTCGTATTCTGAATTACCGGGGTGAGCGCACCAGCAAACGGAGCGGCCAGCGCGGGGCCAGGCGGGGTAAAGAAAACGTTGGGAAATTGAGGCGCACACGCTTTCAACGCGGGATTCGAACTCCCCGGACCGCACCCGGAATAAGTAATCTGATAGACTCCGTTCTCTACGCGAAGGGCATAGTAGGTGCTGTTGGATGTTTTTCCGAAGAAGATGCCGTAGCCAGCACGAATCACAGTGTTGGGACTGACACTCCAAGCGAGGCCGATTCTAGGGGCAATGTTGTTTTTATCTATGTTCAAGGTCGACGTGTATAACTGAAGCAGTGGAGTGAGCGTATTGGGCTGCGGAGGCGCTGGGACGTGCTGAATGTCATAGCGCAAGCCAAGGTTCAGCGTCAGATTCGGCCGGATTTTCCAAGAATCCTGCGCGAATGCAGCGTAGTCGTCATCATAGAAATCGTCTTTGCCGACATGTGTGATTGGATCGTTGACCTGTGTAAATGTGACGTAATGTTTTTGCGTCAAGCCGTCGCCCAAATCGAGGCCGAGCGTGTCAGCGACCCAACCGCAAAAGGTTCTTTGTACCGCACTGGCGAGGCAACCCGCGCCAACCGATGCCGGCAGCGCGGGACTGTTGTAGTTATAGTTTCCATCGCCCTGAAAGAGATTGATCAAGACTTCGTGAATAAAATTGAAATCCGCACCAAACTTGAAGATATGTTTTCCTCGAATATAGGAGAAGCTATCTGACACCTGGTACCGGTGTTCGTCAGGGAAGGCTGGGCGAGGAAGCGCGGCAGTTTCGCCATAGGCCGCGATGCTAGCCAAGCTCACGTGGGGTCCTCCGGAATTGGTGCCGTCGAATTCAAAATCCCGCCCCCACTGAAAACGAAGTTCGTTGAGCTTATTGCTGGAAACGGTGGTGGTCCAATTGGCGATGAGGAACCGGTTATGCACTCCACCGAATCCATTCTCGCTCGCCCCGCCGTTACTGAATGTAGGCGCGGTGTTGTAGCCGAAGGGTTCCTGCCAATTCTGAATATTTAGAACCGCGCTGAGATGGTTAGCCGCGTTCAATTGGTAATCGAGTTTGCCGAAATAGACCTCTTGCTTCAGGTTCCGTTGAAAAGCACCGAGTTGACTCAAAAGAAAGGTCTGGGCCGCGGTACACAGGGTCGGAGTAGCAGCTATTTGTGCCGGGCAGGAGAACGAAGCAATTCCGGGATTCGAACTGATGTACTGAACCGGGTTCACTTTGCGAAAGCCATCATAGGTTGCGAACAAAAACAGCTTGTCCTTTATTAAGGGCCCCCCGGCGCTGGCTCCGAACTGGTGCTGCTGGTGAACGGCTTGAGTCGGCGTTGTATTGGCCCCCGCAGCGCTAGCTATCACAACGGGGTCCAATGCGTTCAGGCTCGGATAGCGCAGGTTATAGAATGCGTCGCCATGCAGCTGGTTCGAGCCCGATTTGGTGACGGCGTTCACCGTTCCTCCCGCAGCTTGGCCCAATTCCGCGTTGTAACTGCTGTTATTGACTTGAAATTCTTTAATGGAGTCCGTGCTGTAAACGTAAGAGACAATATTTGAGCGTCCCCGCGCCTCAGAGAAGAAGGCTTGGGTATTGTTTGCGCCGTCCACCGAGTTGTTGTTGTACAAGGCTGAAATCCCATGAAAGCTGGACAAGCCCGTGGTGCCATCGGTGGTTACGCCGGGGGTGAGGAGAACAAATTCCTCCCAACGGCGGCTGGCCAATGGCAGATTGGCTACGAGATCCTCGCTGACGTTCTGGGATTGCTCGGTCTTTGACGTTTCGATCAAGGGCGTCTGCTCGGTTACTGTCACGACCTGCTGCTGTGTCTCGAGGCTCATCTGAAAATCGATCGTGAGTGTCTGCCCCAGCAGGACCATCACACCGGTGCGTTCCATCTTGGCGAAGCCTTCTTTGGTAACGGTCAGCGAATAATTTCCCGGCTGCAGCAGCGGCGCGACGTAAACGCCGGCGTCGTTTGAGGTCACGAGATGGTTGCTACCCGTGTCCATATTGCGAACGACCACGTTGACGTTCGCCATGGACAACCCTTTGGGATCGGTGACTGTGCCTGTAATCGTTCCCGTTGTCGTCTGACCGAATGAAAAGCCAGCCAAACTCGCGATCAAGACGAGCATGAAAAGAGCTTTTAATCCGACACTACGGAATGAAGACCTGATATACATCGCACACCCCCTTTTCCACTTGGGTACACTTTCACCCGCGCCTAAGACCCAACCACCTGACCGCAGACTCTAGAATCCCCCAACTGAACTGTCAACTATAGGAAAGTAAAATTAATCGTGAATTAATCCATGGGGATAATCCAAAAAAATGATCATGGTCTAAAGCGATTACGGTGCCCCGGGGAGCCCGAAGATCACCGCTAAGTGGCGCTTGTCGTTGCATTTGGCTTGGCTCTTCAAGATTGCCAACCTAAGACAGGCGGCGTACCCACGGCGCAGATCTCAATGATCTTACTGATGTTAATGAACTGATGTTAATGAGAGGACAGCATCTCCATGAATTCGGCGAGAAGATTCCGAGCCACGCGCCTCCGATAATTGGCTGTCGAGCGCATGTCGTCTATAGGCGCGATCTCCTGCGCGAGCTTCTCGTTCGCGGCGGGCCCAATGGCAGGAGAGATTTTCTCGCCGCGCAACAATCGCTCGGTCTCTATCGCGCGGAAGACAATAGGAGCAACGCTGCCAAAGGCCAGCCGGATGTCAGCAATCCGCTCGTTCTCCACGCGCGCACATCCGGCAAAGCAGACTTTTGAGATGGCTTGCGCTCTCCTCGTTCCCACCTTCCGATAATGTGCCCGCCAATTCTTTTGGCCCCGTGGCAGCCGGATTCGGCGAATGAGTTCGTCGGGGCCCAAATCCATTTGCTTATAGCCGGAGTAGAATCCGTGAAGTGGCCGCCACCTTGCGCCGCGCGCGGCGACCAGCTCGATTTCCGCATCGTACACAAGCAGGGCGGGCGGCGAGTCAGCAGCGGGCGAAGCGTTGGCGATATTTCCGCCGATCGTTCCGCGGTTCTGCGTGGCGACGGCGCCCGTTTCGGAAGCGGCCCGGCAAAGCAGCGGAAATTCGCGGGCCAGCGTGGCATTGTTGCGCAATTCTGTGTAGGTCGTCGCGGCTCCTATCGTCACGGAGTCCGGCGCGACTTCAATTCCTCTCAACTCCGGAAGGTTCCATACGTTCAGAAAATTGCGGTGCGGGAGTTTTCCCGCTTCGAGCAGAACCATCAGATCCGTGCCACCGGCGAAGAGTTTCCACCGGCCCGGCTCTCGGGTGAGCCGACCGAGGACTTCGTTCAAATCGCGGACGGCCTCCAGGTGATAAGCCGGGAGGTACGCTCTCACGAATCTCGCTCCAACGCGCGGCAGGCCTCGAGGACCGATTCGAAAATCTTGGTATACCCGGTGCAGCGGCAAAGATTCCCGGCGAGCCCTTCGCGGATTTCAGTCTCCGTGGGCTTAGGATGCCGCGCGAGCAAGTTCAAGGCCGCGAGGATCATGCCCGGCGTGCAAATCCCGCATTGCGTGCCGCCATATTCAAGGAATGCCTGCTGAACCGGGTGCAGACGGTCTCCGGCTACTCCCTCGATGGTACGGATCTCGGTGCCCTCTGCTTGCAGGACAGGCACGAGGCAGCTATTCACCAGCGCGCCATCCATTTCCACCGAACAAGCTCCGCATTCGCCCTCGCCGCAGCCCTCTTTTGTGCCCGTGAGGCGCAACTGTTCGCGCAGCACATCCAGCAGCCGCGCCATGGGATGGGCCTCAAGGATTACGGCGCGCCCATTCACGCGGCATTGCACGCGAACTTTGCCAGCCGAGTCAGGCATGAACCTGCTCCAGCATTTCGAGCAGCACTTCCGGCGTGATCGGAATTCGACGAACGTCCACCGCGGTCGCGTGGGCAATTGCATTTGCGATCGCCGGAGCGGTTCCGTCCAGAGGGAGCTCACCGATGCCTTTTGCGCCCGCCGGCCCGTGTCCGTAGGGAATTTCCTCGAACAACACACGGATGGGCGGAACATCCACGGAAGTCGGCATGATGTAGTTGGTCATCTGTCCGTTCACCATGCGTCCCTGCTGCCACACGACATTTTCGTACAGCGCCAGCCCAATCCCTTGCGCTACTCCGCCTTCAATCTGTCCCGCCGCGAGGGTCGGGTTAATGACTTTTCCCACTTCCTGCACGGCGACAAAATCGTCGACGTGTATCTCTGCCGTGCGCATATCCACGGAAACTCCCGCAACATAGATTGCCCACGCGTAGGCGCTGTAGGCGTCTCCCTGATATTTTTCGTCGTCCCAGTGCAAACCGCGCGGATGTTCGTATTTCATAAATGATCTAAGCGGCCCGAAGTGGGCAATATATTGATTGCAAGCTTCCGCAAATGCGCTGGAGTCGTATCCAGGTTTCAACAATTCGGTGTGCAGCAGCGTTTCACGCATCGCGCGTGCGGCAGATTCGACGAGCCCTCCCACAATCATGACAGTCCGCGAAGCAACCGTCGGTCCGCTATTGGGAACATCTGCCGTATCGGGCTGAACGATGTCAATTCGATCGCATCCGATCCCGAGCGCCTCGGCGGCAATCTGCGTGAAGATGGTCTTGGTGCCTTGGCCCATTTCCGTGCTCCCGGCCAAGACGCGCACGCGGCCTTGGGGAGTCGCCTCCAGGAGGGCCTCGGAGGCCAGATATTCCTCTCCCGAACCCGTGAATCCGGCGCCGTGCAAAAAAGCGGCAAATCCGATTCCCTTTTTGATCATCGAGCCAACGTTTTCGTTTTGGAAGCGGGAGCGCTTGGCAAAGTAATCGCTCGAGTCGAACGCACGCCTCATCAGGCGCTCCATATCAATTTTCTCGCGCACAATCTGGCCAAACGCGAGGGTGCCGCCTTCGCGAATGAAGTTTCGTCGGCGCAATTCATCCGGTGTGAGCCCTGCAGCCTCGGCCACGCGATCGAGATGACGTTCTAGCGCGAAAACACTCTGGGGCGCGCCGAAGCCGCGAAAAGCTCCGTGGGGAGGAGCATTGGTTGCGACCGCCCGGCTGCGAACCCGCACGTTGGGAC
>Ga0207127_10104_pt2 | contig 15843 bp, 12 predicted proteins | sample Alteio_BWMinHeat_17_FD_153574 | JGI IMG/M metagenome (GOLD analysis project Ga0207127, IMG submission 153574) | Enriched cells from forest soil in Barre Woods Harvard Forest LTER site, Petersham, Massachusetts, United States -... | ecosystem: Environmental > Terrestrial > Soil > Temperate forest >...
TGCCTGCTCTACTTGACGTGAAATAGTAGACAAGCGATTTGACCGTGTCAATCCGTTTCACATGGCGTGACATCCTGGCCCATTTTTTCACCCTGAGCCGCCCCATAGATGAAACGATCGCGCCGCAAATCCGGAACAGGACTTGAAGAACTCAGAAGCGCGAACCCTCGCACCGGCAGTCCGGGCTCGAGCGTGTCGGGCATCACAAAACCAGACTCAAAGTAGTTTGGAATAAATTGCCGGAACATTCAGGGATAGAACGTCAAACATGGTCCGCTTAACTGGCTTTCGCCGCCCCGGCAGAAGAAAAGCTGCCCATCTGTCGCAACCAACGGCGGGTCGATTTCAGGCTGTTTCATTTCACCTGTTTCGAAGATGCTTCCTAAGCCTCCGCCGTCCACAACGCGGGATCGAGGGGCTTTCCCAGGCCATCCATCATCTCCGAAATAATCTTGACGAGCAGGGTACAGTCCACCCCCAACCCGATCATCTGAAAGCCTTGCCCAATGCGAAATTTCCCATTGTTCGGATCCGTAGCGACAACCCCGCAAGCAAAACCTTGCGCCCGAAGGCGGTCCTTGAGGCGAACGATCTCCTCCGCGATTCCCGGCCCTTCCCATTCGCCCACGAACCCTGCCGATGCCGAAAAGTCGGCCGGTCCAAAAAAAAAGCCATCGACATCGGGCACCTGCATGATCTCCTCGATATTTTTCGCCCCGTCCACAGTCTCGATCATCGGAATCACCATTGTCCTCTGATTTGCGCTCTTGGCGCGCGTGCGGCCTCTACCCCACAGCAGCGCCCGCTCCACTCCAATCCCCCGCAAACCACGAGGAGGGTATTTTGCGAAACAGACGGCTCGCTCGACTTCTTCCGCGGTCCGAATCCGTGGCACGATGATCCCGTGTGCTCCCAAGCCGAGAACTCTTTGAATCAAGCCGTGTTCAATCTGACTAATCCTTACCAGACCAGCCGTGGAACTTCTGGCGATGGCTCTTAAGTGGTTCGCGACCTCCTGAAGATCCAGTTCCCCGTGCTCGGCGTCGATGCAAATCCAGTCAAGGCCAACATGGGCGGCAATTTCGCTAACTGTGGGCGACTCCATGGAAACCCACAGTCCAAATGCGGTTTCCCCCTTCCGAAGTTTCGCTTTCAGCTTTTGTCCAGCGTTCAAGCTCGCAGTCACTCTTTCACCTCGACTCCTTCAACTCCGCCGGCAATTCTAGCCAGTCTCTCCCGGGAACATCCGTTCCAAGGACGCCAGGGGCTCACGCTAAAGCGGTGTCCGCCGCGGCATCCGCACCCAACGAGACGGCAACCGACTGCAATGGCTGATCGTCAGCCCGTCATGCCGCCGGCTTCTCGCTTGCCAGCCGTCGCTCACCTCTTCAGTTAAGCGAATCGGCGCTTCAGCGCATACTACGAATCCGAAACGACTAGTGTCAAGGGTTTTTGCGAAGTCTGTTTCACTAACGAAATGTTTTGTCTCACGTGGCTCCGCGCTTCCTGAAAGCGACAGTAAAGCCTTGGGCGGCGGGATCACGGCAGGGGAGTTGGTGCTCCCCGGCAGTTGGGAAGGGCGGCGATTCTCCCATCAGAATTTGTGATACATAGTGTTTCGCAGGTGAAACAAGAGAACAACAAATGGCTTGACACCAATTCTTGACGTTCGTAATATGGGTTTGACTTTAGGCGCCACAGGCAGGCAGTGCGCCTGGTGCGTCGTTCATTAGTTGATTATAGGTCTGATCGATGACAGGTCTGATCCGGGGTGATCACTCAAGCCGCCCGTTGCGATCACGGACGACCAAGGATTCTGTCACAGGCGTTCTGGCGGGCGTTCATGTCACCGATACAGACGGGGATTAAGCTTGGTGGTCCCGGACGGTCAGCGACGGAAATCGCACTGGGACACCTCAAGCCCGGAATTTACATCCCGATTGTTCCATCTCCGAAACCAGTTCGCAACGCCCCGTTGCGAAAGTGTTGCAAGTATTTTGCCGTCAAGATCGTTTGGGCTCAGTTACTGCGTTTGACGATTAGCATTGGCCACCTTGGAGAAAGCGAAAATGAATTCGCGTCGTGAGTTCTTGGGCGCCCTCGGAACAGGCGTGGCGGCAGCTTTGGCACTGAATAAGGATGCAGTGGCGGCCGACGCGGCGGCGGATTCATCCGCCTCTACAAGTAACGATCCCTCCGGCGCTTGGTTCCTCACCAAGTCGGCTCCCTGGCGAGAGAAGTTGTCGCAGCCCCAGTACGATATTGCGTTTGAGTATCAAGTAGATGTCACCATGCGGGATGGGGTCAAGCTGCGGGCAAACATTTGGCGGCCCCAGGCCACGGGGAAGTTTCCCGTTATCTACGTGTTTACGCCGTATGACAACACCGTATCGTCGCCTCAATTCCCAATGGTGGACGATGTTGGTCGTGCCCGCTATTTTGTCCCGCGAGGTTACGCTTTTGTTGCAATAAGCATGCGGGGAAGGTATGGGTCAGAAGGCGATCCCTACCTGTTTTGGTTCAAGGACTGGAAAAAAGGCGGATTTGAAGGCCAGGACGTGCAGGACTGTCTAACTTGGCTGGGAACGCAGGAATGGTCTTCGGGAAAGATCGGAATGACAGGGGTTTCATACCTTGCCATGGTGCAATGGATGGGAGCCATGCTGGGAAGTCCATATCTAAAGGCGATCATTCCCTGCGGCAGTCCCGACGACAACTTCCACAATGTCAACCGCGACGGATGCCTTTCCTTCAGCGTGGCCATCTGGCTAATGATTATTGGCGAACGGCGGACCAACGAGCTCGGTATCTGGGACGATTGGGTCGATTGGGACAAACTCCATCAGCATCTCCCGCTACGAACCATCGATGAGACGTTGTTAGGCAAGAAGTCCCAGGATTGGCAGGACTTCATGGACCATCCGGACAACGACGACTACTGGCACATCGGAAGTCCCGGTGCGCGATATCGTGTGGGAGAAATGAGCGCGGGGAAATATCCTCAAATCTCAGTACCCAGTCTGAATATCACGGGTTGGTACGACAGCGTCCTGCAAAACACGATTAACAACTACTTGGGTATGGTGCAATACGGTCCGGAGGAACTTCGTGACAAACATCGCCTGATCATTGGTCCTTGGATTCATAACTGGGTCCATCGCAAGGTTGGCGAGTTGGACTACGGGCCCGATGCCGACATCGAACTTCATCCGATCGAATTACGCTGGTTTGACTATTGGTTAAAAGGAATGGATAACGGCATCATGGAGGAGCCGCGGGTGCAGCTGTTTGTTACGGGTAACAATAGCTGGCGGGGAGAGCACGAGTGGCCTCTGTTGCGGGCGCAGGAGACGAAGTATTACTTCCATAGTTCGGGCCGCGCAAACAGTTTGATTGGGGACGGCGGCTTGAGTACAACGCCACCCTCACAAGAGAACACCGATAGCTTTGTGTACGATCCCAATAATCCCGTGCCTACTTACGGTGGCGGCGTGATTATGAAGCCCGACGTTTCCGGACCTCGAGACCGGAGATCTATTCAGAGAAGAGATGACGTTCTCGTATACACAAGCAGCGTGCTGTCAGCTGATCTCGAGGTCACAGGCAGGATCCTGGCCAAGTTCCACGCCGCTTCGAGCGCTCCAGATACGGACTTTATGGTTGCTCTCGTGGATGTGCATCCCGATGGCTTTGCGGAGTTACTGACCTGCGGGAATATCCGCGCGCGATACCGCAATTCCTTTAAGACTCAGGAACTGATGACTCCTGGAGAGGTCTATCAGTTCACCATTGATGTTTGGTCGATGAGCCACGTATTTGCGAAGGGTCATCAGATCCGGGTCGAGCTTACTAGCAGCAATTTTCCCTGGTTCGACCGCAATACCAACACGGGCCGCCCCAAAGACCAGGATACCGAGCTACGAAAGGCAACCCAGACCATTTTTCACAACAGCAAGTATCCTTCTTACATCATCCTGCCTTCGGTTAGTTCGCCCTAACTGACCAGGTTTGCCCCGTGGGACCGCAAAGAGAGTGGGTGAACCTGTCGCAACAGTCCCGAGTACCTAACGCCGGCAGTGAATATGAGTCTGAAGGACGAGAAGCTAGGCGATATATGGAAACATTAACACCACCGCAAACAACCATGGATTTCATTCTCTTAGAGGTATTGCGGAACGCGCTGGTGGAAGTTACAGAGGAGATGTCAGTCTCCATTCAGAGAACTGCCTTTTCTACAAATGTAAAAACGCGTCTGGATTACTCGTGTGCGTTTGTGGACGCGAAGGGCAGAATGGTAGCTCAAGCCTTCTGCCAGCCGGCGCACTTGGTTACCATCGGCCGTATAGTCCCCCGGGCAATCGAGGAGTACGGGGTCGGCAACCTCGAACCAGGAGACGGCTTGTTGGTGAATGATCCCCACCGTCAGGCCAGTCACCTCAACGACATCTTTCTGATTGCACCTTTCTATATTGAGGGAAGACTTCTGGGATTTCTGGCGAATGTCTGTCATCACGTGGACGTGGGGGGCGGGGCCCCGGCAAGTATCGGCGCATTTCAGGAAGTTTACCAAGAAGGAATAATACTGCCGGTGGTGAAACTAGTTTCTCGCGGCCAGGTGAATGCAGATTTGTGGAAAATGGTGATCGCCAATGTTCGCGCCAAGAAAGAAGTGGCAGGGGACCTGCGCGCTCAAATCGCGGCGAATGAAATGGGCGTTCGGCGTCTTACCGCGTTGGCGGAGCGCTACGGAGCCGATACGATCGACTTCTATGTGGATCGACTTCTGGAGTACACCGAGCAGCGAGTCCGCGTCGAGCTAAAAAAACTTCCGCGAGGCAGTTTCGAAGCGGAGGCGTGCCTGGACGACGACGGGATCACCCCAGAACCTGTGCGTTTGAAAGTACGAATAACGATCGATGCCCAAAAGATTTCCTTTGATTTTACCGGCACAGACGAGCAGCGCAGCGCTCCCATGAACTGCAATATGACGCAAACGTTTGCGGCCTGCGTTTACGTTTTGAAATGCCTCGTCGATCCAGACATTCCAGTCAATGAGGGCTTTTACCAGCCGATTGAAGTGATAGCCCCGCTAGGATCGGCGGTGAATGTTCGCCATCCCGGTGCGGTCGTGGGTGGCTGGGAAGTCGCTATGCGTCTATGCGAGATTTTGTTCAAGGCCTTATCGACGGTTTTGCCCGAGCGGGTTCCGGCTGGCACCAAGGGCATGGTTTGCCATGTGGGATTCGGGGGGAAGTCTCCGAAAACGGGAGAATACTACACGTTCCTGGAGACGCTGGCGGGCGGATACGGCGGCCGTTTCCGTTCCGACGGTCCCGACGCAGTCCAGACTCACATGCAGAATACGCAAAACGCGCCGATCGAGGAAATTGAGCTGAACTATCCGGTACGCATCACTCGCTACAACCTCATTCCCGATTCCGAAGGTCCCGGGAAGTTTCGCGGAGGATTGGGACTCTGCCGGGAGTATTCTTTTATCGGCCACGAGCCCATGCTGACTCTGCTGGCCGACCGAGTCAAGTTTCCACCCTGGGGGCTCTTCGGAGGTAGCGACGCCAAAACCGCCCACTACCTGCTGGTTGAAGGAGGCATAGACAAAGCAGTTCCCTCCAAAGGAACTACGCGAGTGAAAAGCGGCAATCTGATTCGCGTAGAAACCTGCGGAGGCGGCGGCTATGGGCCAGCAGAAGAACGGAACCCCGAGTCGGTTTTGCGCGATGTAGTCGAAGAAAAAGTCAGCGCCTCTCGCGCCGCAACCGAATATAAAGTTGCGATTGACACCCAGAACTGGACTGTTGATCTCGCAAAAACCCGGCAGCTGCGTCAGGAAGGTAAGAAACCACAATGACGGAGAGATTTCGGCTGGGGATTGACGTGGGCGGCACATTTACGGACGCAGTGCTCATTTCGGAAGCAACCGGCGAAACCCAGATCGCTAAAGTGCTGTCCAGCCCCGCAGATCCGTCAATTGGTTTCATGGAGGCGGTGGATCGAGTTCTCGCAAAAGCCAAGCGCACCCCCCCCAGACATCTCTTATCTGGTCCACGGCACGACCGTTGCAACGAATGCGCTCATCGAAGGCAAGACTCCCCGAGTCGCTTTTATCACTACGCTGGGTTTTCGCGATATGCTGGAAATCGCGCGCCAGATACGCCCTTCCCTTTACGACGTACACTTTGAAAAACCGCGCTCCCCGGTGCCTCGTAACTTGTGTTTTGAAGTTGCCGAAAGATTGGATGCCTCGGGTGCCGTTCTCACCGCTTTGGACGAAGAGAAGGTTCACCAGATCGCCAGAGAATTGAAGGCGCAGGGAATTGAATCGATCGCTGTTTGTTTGTTGCATGCCTACCTGAATCCGGTGCATGAGCAGCGGGTCGCTGAGATTCTGAAACGGCATATTCCGGAAAGCAAAGTATCTCTTTCACACCAGGTGTGCCCGGAATTTCGCGAATATTTCCGCGCCAGCACAACCGTAATTAATGCGTGCGTCAAGCCGGTGTTGTCCGTTTACCTCGGGGGCATCGAGAAGCGTCTTCGCGCGGAGGGGATGAACGCCGAGTTGCTGATTATGCAGTCCAGCGGAGGCGTCCTGAGCTTCGACACCGCCGCGGAGAAACCCGTCTACATGATTGAATCGGGTCCTGCGGCGGGCGTCATTGTGTCCAATTTTATCGCCGGTGGCCTGGGATACAAGAACGTGATTTCGTTTGACATGGGAGGCACCACGGCGAAGGTCGGACTCATCCTGGAGGGGCGGCCCAGGATTACTAAGGAGTACGAGGTAGGAGCGCGCGCGGTATCGGGGGTTGGCCGCTTCCGTGGAAGCGGGTATCCCATACGCACTCCGGTAATCGACCTGGTGGAGATCGGGGCAGGCGGAGGCAGTATCGCCTGGGTCGACTCGGGCGGAATTCTGCGGGTCGGCCCGCACAGCGCGGGCGCGAGTCCCGGACCGATTTGCTATGGCAATGGCGGACAAAATCCCACTATCACGGACGCCAACGTAGTCCTGGGCCGGCTAAATCCCGCTTTCTTTCTGGGCGGAGAGATGGGCCTCAATGTCGAGGCGGCCTCCGAAGGTATTCGCAAGAAATGCGCGGAGCCTCTGGAAAGCGATGTCATCGGCTGCGCCCATGGAATTGTCAAAATCGCGAATGCGGAGATGACAAATGCCCTGCGAATATCGACGGTCCAGCGGGGGTATGATCCGAGAGATTTAGTTATGGTGGCGTTTGGTGGGGCAGGTCCGCTTCATGCCAATCGGCTGTGCGCCGAAATGCAAATTCCACTTTTGATTATCCCGCCAAGCCCCGGAACTGCCTCGGCTTTTGGGCTTCTGGTTACCGACTTGAAGCATGAATTCTCCCAAGGCCGCCTGATGGACGAAGACCATCAGGACATTGCCGAGATCAACAGACTGTTTGCACAAATGGAAGCCCAGGGCAAGGAAGTGCTCACCCGTGAACGCATGGAAGATCGGAATGTAAGTTTCTTCCGGCAAATAGAAATGAGATACGCGGGTCAATCTTATGAGCTGGCAATCGATTGCCCTGACGGTCAGCTTACTCGCGCCGATCTAGCCGAGGTACGAAAGCAGTTTGATACGGCGCATGATCGAGCGTATGGCCACGGATATGCGAACGAGCCTACTGAAATGGTCAATCTCCGTCTTACGGCCATCGGCGCGATCCGAAAGCCTCGGTTGCGAGAGGTGGCGGCCATGCAGGATAAGGTTGAAGCGGCACGCAAGGCGGTTCGGCCGGTCTACTTTGAGGAGCTGAAGGGGTTTGTCCAAACCCCGGTCTATGATCGTGGTCTTTTGCGGGCAGGCCACCGTTTCGAAGGGCCTGCGATTGTCGAGGAAATGGATTCCAGTACTTTGATCGAACCGGGGTACGAAGTGGAGGTTAACCCATACGGCAATCTCCTTATCACAGCTAGACGGAACGCCGAGTTTCAATAGGATTGCGTAGACGAAACTGTTCAGCTCGGACGTTGAGAGGGATGGCAATGAGATGGTCCAATGATAAAAGAACTACAACTCACGGATAGCGTTTCCCGGAAGGCACAAGACCTTCCGCGGGTTACTTCCAGCCAACTCGCGGACCAGATCGAAAAGCTGCGTTCGACAGGTCAAGAAGTGCTGACTTTGGGCGGGGCTCCCTATTGGCCGCCGCCAGAGCATGTGTTGCAAGCTGCTCGCGAGGCCGGCTCGCGCAATGAGAATGCTCCCTCGAAAGGCTTCTACGAATTGCGCCAGGCCATCGCCAGTAAGCTTGAATCGGAAGGTGTCGCTGCCAGCGCCGAATCTCAGATCGTCGTCACGAACGGGGCGATGCACGGCCTTTCCCTCGTCTATACGACCCTTCTCGATCCTGGCTCCGAAGTAGTGTTATTTAATCCAAGCTTTTTCTTTTTCGGAGTTATCAAGCTGGCGGGGGGCGTTCCGGTGTACGCAGAAACGCGCCAAGAGGAAAACTGGCGTTGGAATGCGAGCTTGCTCGAGGCGGCAATCACGCCGCGCACCAAGATCATCATGCTCAACTCTCCCACGAATCCTACTGGGTACGTCGCGACCGAGGAGGATTTGCTGGCGGTCGCGGAAATCGCCCGGAAACATGACCTGATAGTGGTGTCCGATGAATGCTATGACAACATGGTCTACGACAATGCCCGGTTTATCAGGGTAGCCGCTCTCCGCGACCTTCGCGATCGCACGATTACCGTCTGTAGTTTTACCAAGACGCTCGCCCTTCAGCCGTGGCGGGTTGGCTTCATTGCCGCGCCTCCTTACCTAGCGGAACAACTCCAGAAAACATTGGAGTGGACTGTACTTCGCTGTAGTCATGTTGCCCAGCGGGCCGCCCAGGCAGCGCTTGAGGGACCACAGGAGTGGGTCACCGAGATCGCCGCCCGTTTCCAGCGGGGACGTGATTTGATGATTGCTGGATTAAAAGGGGCCCACAGATTGTCATTCGCGGTGCCTCAGGCAGCGCCATTTTTGTTTCTCAACGTATCCGAAACGGGGTGTTCGGGAGCGGAGTTTTCTCAATTATTGCTTTACAAGTACGGTGTGCCAACCGACCCGGGCGCGTTCTTCGGCTCTGAGTCCCATGTGCGGCTCTTATTCGGCGCGCCGGACGATGTGATTGCATGCGCGGCGCAAAAAATTACGGCAGCGTCTTTAGAGCGACCCAGTCGGCGTTGAACCGGCCTCACCAAGGAACTTCCGCTCATTGAGAAATTGCTAGCAACCGAGTTTCAGATTCCAACCTGGAAGTGGAGAAAATCGTGTCCCGCCAAATCATGACTGTATTGGGCGCGATTCCCGTTGAGCAGATGGGGATCACGCTGATGCACGAGCATTTGTTTATCGACCTTTGTCGGATCACTCGAGATCCCGACCACTGGCTCAACGATTTCAACTTAACGGTGAAGGAACTGGCGCCCTACTCGGGTGCCGGTGGCAAGACGCTCGTGGATGTCACCAATCGTGACCTGGGACGTAGTCCCTCGAATTTGCGCAAGGTTGCGACTACCACGGGCCTCAATATTGTAATGGGATGCGGATGGTATCGAGAGCCATATTACCGGCCAGAAATCTATGAGAAGACCACCGATCAGGTGGCGCAGGACATCGTGAGCGAAATTGAGGACGGCATCGAAGGTACTGGTGTGCGCCCTGGAATCATTGGGGAGATCGGCTGCGACCGGAACTATATCTCGCCGGTGGAGGAACGCTCCTTTCGTGCCTCGGCGCGAGCTCATAAACGCACTGGTTTGACGATTACCACGCATACCGTACGCTGCACCGCGGGAATCGATCAATTGGACATTTTCGAGGATGAGGGCGTAGACCTGCGTCGCGTGATCATTGGTCATTGCGATACTTATCCCGACCCCCAGTACCACGAAGCGATCGCCAAGCGCGGAGCTTATGTGGAATTCGATTGCATAAGAAGCAAATTCGACTGGGAGATCGAATCGAGGGCCCAATGGGTGATGCTCTTGATCAAAAAGGGCTTCTTAAAGCAAATTCTGCTTTCTCACGATTGCTGTATGAAACCTCACCTGCATGCCTACGGTGGCAACGGCTACGACTATATTTTTAGAGATTTTGTCCCTCGACTCCGGGCCAAGGGGCTGAGTGACGATCAAATACATACTCTACTTGTTGAAAATCCTGCGGTGGCGCTCACAGGAGTCCAATCGTAGTTTCAGAGTGAACTCTCCCGTATCGAGACGAAGTCAAGCGGAGGTCGTCAATGCAGGCAAGACAGTCGATCATCGTGGTTGGAGCTGGGGTATTTGGAGTGACGACGGCCCTTGAGCTTGCGCGCAGAGGACACACATTGACCCTCATGGATCCTGGACCGATACCTCATCCGAGAGCTGCTTCCACCGACATCAGCAAGGCTGTTCGCATGGATTATGGCTCAGACGAACTCTACATGTCGCTGATGGAAGAGGCCCTGACAGTATGGGACCAATGGAATCGCGAGTGGCCTGAGCCTCTTTATCACGAAGACGGCTTCCTGGTTCTAAGTCCAGGAGAAATGAAACCGGGCGGCTTCGAATACGAAAGTTTTCAGATGCTGCAAAAACATGGCCATCATCCGCAGCGTCTGAACCCCGTGACCCTCAAGAGTCAATTTCCGGCTTGGAATGCGGAAAAGTACGGCGACGGCTATTTCAATCCTCGCGCGGGTTGGGGCGAAAGCGCGAAGGTAGTCGAGCGTCTCGTACATATGGCGCGGACGGCTGGCGTTATAGTCAGGGAGAACCTGTCTGTTGTTCGATTATGTGAGGACGCTAAGCGAATTACCGGCGTTCTCGCCAGCGACGGTGAGCGCTACAAGGCGGACATCGTGGTTCTTGCCACGGGTACGTGGAGTCCGCTCTTGTCGAACTGCCTTGCTGAGGTAATCACGCATGTTGCCCAGCCAATATTCTATTTTCGACCGGAGCAGGTTCATCTCTACCAGGGTGGGCACTTTCCTGTTTGGGCTGCGGACCTGAGCAAAACGGGCTGGTACGGCTTTCCCGCTACCAAGGACGGCACAGTCAAAGTCTCCAACCACGGACCAGGCCGGAAAGTGCACCCGGACGATAAACGGGAAACTGCGCCGGAAGACGAGGCTTGGTGCCGCAGCTTTTTGCGGGGAAGCTTGCCCAGCCTAGCTGATGCGCCACTGGCGAGCAGCCGCACATGCTTTTACTGTGATAGCTGGGATGGAAACTTTTATATTGATTACGATCCTGATCGGCCTGGATTGGTGTACGCCACGGGAGGAAGCGGGCATGCGTTCAAGTTCACGCCATTGTTGGGACGTATTGTGGCGGATGTAGTCGAGCGCAAGCCTAATTCTTATGCCGGCCGTTTCGCCTGGCGGCCGCGCGGAAGAGAAACCATCAAGGAGCAGGCAAGGTACCAGGGATAGTAGTTGGAACCGGCCTAAGAAATATCGCAAATCATGCAACCATCGCGTCTCGCGTCCCCAGGTCGAAATAGTGCAGAACGATAAGGAACGCGGCGAAGTGAGGCAGGCGAGAAATGAAAGCGGGCTTGCGATTGGGACGGCCCGAGGCGTGCGGGCAAACTTCGACCACCAGGCGGTAGTAGTAGCGCTGCTCTTCTTCTCGGCTTTCATCAACTTTCTTGACCGGCAAACTCTTTCGATCGCTGCGCCGCTCTTGCGTGATCAGTTTGCGATTTCCAGCATCGGTTATTCACGCATCGTTTTTGCATTTCTCCTCGGATATACGGTCAGCCAGACATTCATGGGCAAGCTGATTGACCGCATCGGTACGCGGAATGGCATGCTGATTTTTGTTGCCGCTTGGTCAGTGGCCGCCATGCTGCACGGACTCGCGGTGGGCTTTCTCAGCTTTTGCTTTGCGCGGCTATTGCTGGGCATTACCGAAGCAGGAAACTGGCCTGGATCGGTCAAATCGATCAGCGAAACGGTCCAAACGCGGCATCGCGGGGTAGCAATCGGAATTTTTAGCAGTGGCAGCTTCGTTGCCGCCGTGCTCGCTCCTCCTATTGTGGTCGGCCTTGTTCGCGCGTGGGGATGGCGCTGGATGTTCGAGGTGGTCGGCATATCCGGAGTTGTTTGGACTTGGTTTTGGGCAAGGTTTTATAGGCGTGGCCCCAACGATTCCAATCTCTCCCAAAGTCCCATCCGTCCGCCGCGAACTCCAACCCTTCGTTACCTGCGGGAGTCGGCCGTCTGGGGACTGGTCATTGCCCGCTTCTTGGCTGATCCGGTTTGGTGGTTTTACGCGTTTTGGCTTCCCGAATACTTTGTGAGGAGCCGGGGTTTCGATCTCGCGTCCATCGGCCGCGTGCTGTGGCTTCCCTTCTTGTTCGCAGCTATGGGAAGTGTATTTGGCGGTTACGCTTCGGGTGTTCTCATACGTCGTGGGCGGTCTACGATTTTGGCTCGAAAGATCGTGATCGTGGTGGGTGCTTCGTTAATGCTTTCGGGGATTCCCGCTTTTCTGGCACGCAGTCCGTTTATGGCCGTCTCCTGGATTTGCCTTGTCCTATTTGGCTATTCCATGTGGGCGGCAAATATCTTGAGTTTGGCGGCCGATCTCTTCGCACCACAGGAGGTAGGCCGGATTACGGGGTTGAGCGGCACCGCCGGGGCCATTGGAGGCATGCTTTTTACTCTCCTGACGGGCTGGCTCGTACAGAAAATCTCCTACGGTCCTGTATTTGTAATGGCCTCGGCGATGATCCTTTTCGCGGCGGCCGCGATAGTCTGGCTCATCCCCGTAAAGCGCGCCTACGCGTAACAGCCCGCCAGGAAGCGGGGACAGTGAGCCTGGAGCTAGCGGCTACAAAAACCGCGACACAGCGGTGTCATTATCGCGTGACGCGGATCTGATTGGACCCGCTGTGATGTACGCGAAGCTCATAGTCACCCTCCGACAAAGGCCGGATAGTATACCCGTTTTGCCTGAGATCACCTTGCTCCGTCAGCAACGTGCTCCCAGCCGCAACCTGCTCCGGCTTGAAGCTCAGGCGAAGAACCTCCGTCGCGCTTTTATCGAATGTCTGATACTCGACACTCCGGCTTCCGTACTTCACCTTCTGAACTACCGAAGAGGAACGCAGAAGATGATCTTGCCCAATCGGAGCAAATTCCGGAACCGCGCCCATAGCCCAGGTGAAGCTGCGCCCTGCATCTGCGTAACCATCCTCGAACCAGTAAGAAGGAATAATGCGCGCTCCACAGCAATTGATTTTGCCGTTCGACTCGGCGAAGTAGGTTGCATAGTTCAAAGAACGGAAAGCGTCCTCCCGTGCCTGGCCATCGTGGGTCTTCTCGTAGTACATCGCATTGATCGCTCCCCATTGCGATGTTCGACAGACCAGACCTCCTCTCGAACAGCAGCCACGACCGTAGGTGCGAAGTAGAGCACCTCCGGGGCGAGGAAAAACTACCTCGGGCGAGGCTGCTTCCAGCACACCACCATCGGGTCTCAACTGTTCGTCGATTGCCCATGCACCAAAGAATGGACCTCGTCCGAGCAATTCCCGGCTTCGATCAAGCAGGTAGCCCATATCTTCACGCCAGTTAGGGTCCAGCGTTGCCGGATCATCGTGGGACAGGATGTAATATGCCGTGATCATCGGAACTATGTCATTCTGATCGACTGTGTCTTTGGGGACGTCCTCGTAGTAGCCCGTCCACTTCCCCCAAGCCGCGCTTTCCTTGTTCAAGGGGTTGTCGAGGATCCACTTCCAAGCCAAGTCGCGCGTCTTCTTGTAAGACGCCGCATCACCCTCCCCAATCCGCACCAGTTCGTCGAAAAGCCGAACCGGGGCAACGATCATGCCTCCGTATTCTTCCCCCGCGATCACCAGACCCGTATGAGCGTCGACCCGATAGGCCCACGGGGTGTGGAACGCGTCCCCGGCCCGCACATGTTTAGCAAGCTGGTTAGCGCACTTGATCGCTTCTTCGAGATACTTCCGTTCTCCGGTCAGTTCGTAAAACTCCGCGAAACTCAGTCCCAGCTCTCCTACCTTGTCGGTCTCAATGCCTCCGTAGAACCCGGGTGGCATATCTTGAATGCAGCGGCCGTACTCTTTTTCGTGGAGGCAACCCGTCGCGAAAGGCACACTCGCCCATTCCCAATCCGCCGGGGTCAAACCGTGCGCCAGTTGGTAATTCAGCATTTCCCGCAGCACACCGATCGATTCGCTGTCCCCCGAATAGGGATACCAGCCCAACAGCATATCCATTAAGTGAGCAAAGGTACCGGCGGGATTGGTCTGCCAATTGAGGCCCTGCGAGGTTTTCGCGTCAAACATTGACGCGGTCAGGTATACCTTCACGCCGGTGGTGGCGTCGATCGGGACTTTGTGTTCCAAAAAATCCCAGTCCAGCCTCAGAAATTCATCGTAGCCCAGATTTTTCTCCGGATGATACCAGGCCAACACGCGACCCTGGCCATCCAGCACAGCCGAATGCCAGGGCATCTGCGCGTTCAAGTAGGTCTGCGCGGCGGCGGGAATTCCCCCTGGAATAAGCACTATCCCTAGTAGCAAATTCAACAAGATACGCACGACGATTTCGGATCTCATTCAGCCTCCAGATCGGATTCCCTGTGAACAACCCAACAGGAGAACCGTAAAAGCCGGAATACTTATTTCTCGAAATCTTTTAGCCCTGGACCTGCCGGACAGCCCCATAGGCTCGACTCGCACAGCGGCGACAGGTTAGTCAAGACTCATTGGGTAATTCTGATCTCCTTTGATCCACTGTGACGCACGCGAAGCTCATAGTCACCTTCGGATAAGGGCCGGATAGTGTACCCGTCTTGGCTGAGATCACCTTGCTCCGTCAGCGACGCGCTCCCAGCCGCTATGTGCCCCGGTTTGAAACTCAGGCGAAGAACCTCCGACGCACTTTTGTCGAACGTCTGATACTCGACACTCCGGCTTCCGTACTTTACCTTCTGAACTACGGAAGAAGAGCGGAGAAGATGATCTTGCCCAATCGGAGCAAACTCCGGAACCGCACCCATAGCCCATGTGAAGCTGCGCCCTGCGTCTCCGTAACCGTCCTCGAACCAGTAAGCATTCTCAAAACTGGACCCACAGCAATTGATCTTGCCGTCCGACTCGGCGAAGTAGGTTGCATAGTTCAAAGAACGGAAAGCGTCCTCCCGTGCCTGGCCATCGTGGGTCTTCTCGTAGTACATCGCATTAATCGCCCCCCATTGCGATGTTCGACAGACCAAACCTGCTCTCGAACAGCAGCCACGACCGTAGGTACGAAGTAGAACACCCCCGGGGCGAGGGAAAGTCACCTCGGGCGAAGCCGCTGCCCCCACCCCGCCATCGGGTCTCAGCTGTTCATCGATCGCCAATGCGCCGAAGAATGGCCCTCGTCCGAGCAACTCCCGGCTTCGGTCAAGCTGGTACCCCACATCTTCGCGCCAGTTGGGATCCAGCTTTGCCGGATCGTCGTGGGACAGAATGTAGTACGCCGTCATCATGGATACCATGTCATTCTGATTCACGGTGTCCTTCGGAACGTCTTCGTAGTAGCCGCTCCATTTTTCCCAAGCCGCGCTTTCCTTGTTCAAGGGATTGTCGAGGATCCACTTCCAAGCCAAGTCGCGCGCCTTCTTGTAAGACGCCGCATCACCCTCCCCAATCCGCACCAGTTCGTCAAAAAGCCGAACCGGGGCAACGATCATGCCTCCGTATTCTTCCCCCGCGATGACCAGACCCGTATGAGCGTCGACCCGATAGGCCCACGGCGTGTGGAACGCGTCGCCGGCCCGCACATGTTTGGCAAG
>Ga0207127_10169_pt1 | contig 15836 bp, 12 predicted proteins | sample Alteio_BWMinHeat_17_FD_153574 | JGI IMG/M metagenome (GOLD analysis project Ga0207127, IMG submission 153574) | Enriched cells from forest soil in Barre Woods Harvard Forest LTER site, Petersham, Massachusetts, United States -... | ecosystem: Environmental > Terrestrial > Soil > Temperate forest >...
TAGTCAACTCAGAATAAAGCAGTTTCTCTCTTCTACCATCGTTCATATCGTTATATCGTTCTTACCGTTGTGTCAGCCCTTTGACTGACGCGAAGTTATATAGGTTGAAAATCGATATGCTGATTCCCATACCGTTTTTTTGCAAAAACAAACAGAAATGGGGGCAGCATGTCAATCGAAGAGTTTATCATAGCGGTATTTTGTGTCATAGATGATGAGTTAAAAAAATGTTAGCGAGTAATGTTAGAGGGGCGCAGATGTGAACGATCGCGACGAGAGGGATATTCACACCGTCTCCCTGAGGAGCGATCGTTTGCGGATGAGCCTCTATAATGGCCACAAAATGCAACGGTTATTTGCTTACGCGGCCTTGGAGACTGTCGTAAAACCCCATTTCGAAGATTAGCGCGGCTTTTCGGGTTCTTTCAATGCGTTCGCCTCGGCCATATCATCGTCCCGATATTAGCCTCGGCGATCGCATTGAAAGAAACTCGAAAATCCTCCGCAAATCTTTCGAAAGCGGGTTTTACGACAGTCTCTTAGGGAGATTGCGAACGAGAAGCCTCACTCCGAAGCCCAAAATCAGAAAAACGATAAAAGTAGGAAGAGTGATGAGCAGAAAAAGAGCCGTCCCCATGAGCATCAGAGGAGGAAAGAGACCTTCTACAGCGATATAATCAAGAATAGTCATCAAAAAAGCTTTTATCTTCGAGTAAAAACCAAATCCCAAAGAAAAGCCCACAAAAGCGCCGCCTACTTGCCTATGAAAGAAGCTGGTGATGATGCCGATCAGCATCAAAAGGCCGCATATGAGCTCAAACCTGTAGAGAAACCAAAAGCTGGAGGGCGCCTCCTGCCTCAGCTTCTCCATCATTTGACGGAACTTATTTTCGGGAGGAGGAGTACTGGGTTCAGCCATTTGAAAATCTCTTTTTCCCCATAGTAGCAGCCTCGCTATTTAACGCGAACTCGGTTTTTAATCCTGAGACCTTCAGAGTCTTTTTGATCAAAATTTCGTGGGACTAAAAACCGAATTCGCTATTTAACGTCTTTCCATATGTATTGAGAGGCATGCTTGAGGGTCATGCGGCAGTAAATCTCTTCAAAAGCTTTCGCAAAGAGCTTATCTTTCCTATAGACATATTCTCTTCCCTGATAGTTAGCGCGCATAGCAGGAGGAATATAGATCCCCTTTTCCAATTCAGCTTCTAAAACTGTTCCTGGTGGAACAATGACCCTTGTTCCTTCTAGGGTGGCGAGCACTTCATTGGTTTTTGTATCGATTAAATTTCTGATCATAGACTATTTCCTGGCTTTTAATACTGTTTGAATCAACGCTTCCAATTCGCTCTCCAACCTCTCTACAAATTGGGGATGAGAGGGATCTGCTCTTAGACAGGCTTCAGCAAAAGGGCATGTGCCTGATGCAGGCTGTTCCATCAAAAGACTCAATTCCCCTGCTGTCAAGCCAGATTGCACACCTTTTTTCAAAAGAGTTGTTCTTGCGATAAAAGGTGGAATACACGCTTCTCGTATGCCATGGGCACGCAAAATAGCCACATCTTTTTCTATGTCCAGATTAGCAACATAGTCTCTTTCTTCAGGGCCAAAAGGCTTTTTACAAGCATTAAATATTGCCCATCCAAAACGAGCCTCGTCAAAACTATCTGGAAAGGTGAGGCCATGATCAATAGGTATTAAAGTTCTTTCCCCAGAGAATTTTTGACGGAAGAGAAAATTTTCAAAATGTCTATCGCTGTTACCATATCTGATGTCCAAAATAGCCATTCTTCGCAATTGATCTCCTGGAAGGAGTGTGTCACAATCTGCTTTTTGAGTGAGAGGTTTGAGCAGTTCTGTTTCGCTTTGAAATTCTTGCAGAGAACCTCCTTTCGTTGGGGCAGAACCTTTCACAAAAATCGGATGATAAGGAAGTTCAACCATCACAGTAAGAGGCACTCCTGCAAAATGGTCATGGTCGAGAAGATAAGCGACATGTTCTTTTTTAGAAGCTTCACCCGAAGGATTGCCATTTCTTAAGCCGCGCGTTCCTAGCAAAGCTCTTAAATTCAAAATATCCAAATTTGCTTTGCCTGCTTTAAAAAACTCCTTGGATTGACCTGCATGTGGATTTTCAGGAGCATAGGCTTCTTCTAAGGTGGGTTTAAAGACGCTATAAATAAAAGAAATCCCTGCCCATGACTCAGCTGTTTCTTCAAATCCTCTCAAAAAATAGCTTCCGCTCATTCCTTCTCCAGTCTTTTCTGGACCAAGACGCTCTTGGTCAACTATCAATGGATTTAAACTCATTTCCAAAGCCATTAAAGTACCGTATAACATTTTTGTGAGTTTGGAAAAATCTTCAGAATGAGCTTCTTTAGGAAGGCTTTCTGCTAAATCTTTGAGTTGTCGAATCTTCTCAGGTGTAAAGGGTTTAGAGTCGTTGACAAGTTGGGTGAAAAGAGCTTGAGAAAGTCTCATTGCATAGACGGGCTCTCGAAGGGAAACGGCTCCCGTGTTGATGAGTTCTCTTTCTTGTGGAGAAAAAATTTCCGGAAGGGAACTCCCAAGAACATGTAACTTCTCTTGAATTTTTTGAGTTTCTACTCGATTTTTCTGTTGGATGTGTTGGCTGATATCTTGAAGCTTTGCTTCCATCGTTTCCGTGATGGCAGTTCCACCAGAAATCACTTCCCGAAACTCTTCCGGGAGCTTTTCTAAAGCATCTTTATGGATCCCTTTTACCTCGAAAAGGATTCGATTTGCTCTCGTAGTAAATGCCTGCTGCTCTTGTTTTGAAAAAGCTTTTTTCCCTTCTTTGATCTCTTCAGGCAGCTCTTTTAATGCCTTGCTAAAAACCTTTGTGGGATAAAGCGTTTCAAAGAGTTCGATCATCCCTTGATTGCATTTTTTGATGATCGCTTGCTGCTCTTGAAGAGTGAGGGATTTGCCTTGAATCAGAGCCTCTTTTTCCTGGGAAGAGAGCTGTTGAAAGCCTTCTTTGCCAAAGTGCTTGTAGATTTGAATGAGAAAGGCTGCTTTTTCAGGAGCGTTTTCTAACTGTTTGCGCACTTCTAAATAGCGCTTTTGTACAGCTTTTGCATGGGCGGGATCGATGGCTTTGATTTCCCCATAAATCCGACTTTCTAATTCTTCAGGAGTAATGAATTTGTTCCCCTCTAAAGGAAGCGTCTCTTCGACTACTTTTTTCACCTTCCCGAGAATGGTCTTAGCTCTGATAGGAGTGCATTCATGAACTGCTATAAATAAAGCCTCAAGAGCAAGAGTCGTTTCATTTGTATTCAAATCGTAGATAGCTTTCTTGGCTTCTTGAACAGCCACTCTTCCTATCCTTGTAGAACCTTTACACAAGATGGAATGGACAGCTTTTAGCTGCGTCTCATTCAATCCTCCCTTGAATTTTTGTCTGATTTTTTTCTCATCGGGAGAAAGCTTATGGACAGGGGCGTCCTCTGGAAAAATAGGAGTACTCATAAAATTAATTTTAATACATCGAGTATTAAATATTAATTAAATTGACGCGATGTGCAAGTTTTTCCTTCTCAACGATAAAACGATAAGAATGATGATAGAAAAGAAGGAACTGATACCAGAGCCTTTTTAATTTTTTCTATAAATCCCTATCGTTCTTATCGTTGTATCGTTTTATCGTTATGTCCGATCATTTGTTGATACAAGGGAAAGTATATGTGCGGGTTTTCACGAAGTGAAAAACTCGCACATCGCGTTAAATTGTTTCTTCCAGGAGCTTTAAGTAGGAGTTTAAGCGTAAAAGAGAAATCCTTTCTTCAGAGGCTGCTTGCTGTACGGCGCAGTCAGGCTCGTGAGAATGCGTGCAGTTCGGAAAGTGGCATCTCATTCCAACTTCATGAATTTCAGGGAAATAGGATTCCAAATCCTCCCTTTTCAAATCCCAGACCCCAAAACTGCGAATGCCAGGCGTATCGATGCAAAAGCTTTCATCCCCAAGAGGAATAAGGATAGCTTTAGTTGTTGTATGTGAGCCTTTTAACGTTTTTTTTGTAAGCGTTCCTGTAGAAAGAGCAACTCCTGTAACCGCTTGGATAAGGGCAGACTTTCCCACTCCCGATTGGCCCGAAAAAACAGAGGACTTGTGGGCCATTTGTTTGCGGAGAAGCTCTATGCCTTCGCCCGTAGAGGCACTTACAAGAAGTGTTGGAATTCCAAGTGATTTATAGATAGGGAGAAAAGCTTCTAATAACGCTTTTTCTTCAGGATGTGTCTCCAGTAGATCGATCTTGTTGATGACGATGAGAGGAGCCATATGGCCTTTTTGCGTGGCGATGATGTAGCGATCTACAAGAGCAGGTTTTAAGGGGGGCGCCCCGACAGAGACGGTGATAAGCACCTGATCGATATTGGCGGCAATCAGTTGTTCCTGATGGCGTCTTAAGTGTTCGCGTCTGGAAAGCACGGAGCGTCTTTCTTGAACCCTCACAATACGCCTCTCGCCATCATAAAAAACAAAGTCCCCTATCGTGAGCAGATTCTTTTTGCGCGAAAAATCTTTCTTTAAGACGCCTGCCAAGGTGCACATAAGCTCTTTGCCGGCTGTTTCTACGATAATGCCTTCTGGCAAAATAGCCAGCACTCTGCCTGTAGGAAGATCGTCACTCTTTGTTTGGGGCTGTTTTTTCTTTTGATCTGTTTTTTTAAAGCGCGAGCGATCGGTACGCCCAGCGATCTTTTTATTGGCCTTCTCTTCTTTGCGCTTATTGAAGAAAAAATCCTCTTCAGAATGACTCTCAACCATGGTGGAGTCCTTTTAAGAGATAGAGCAAAATCCCTCCCGCTACAGCCACATTCAAAGACTCCATAGCGCCCGGCATGGGAATAGTAATGGATAAGCCTTTCTTTTCGCCCTCCGATGAAGGCCCTTTCCCTTCATGACTCAAAATGAGATAAGCCTTGGAAAGGGCCCCCAGAGCCTCAATAGAAGTGCCTGTAGTATCTGCTAAGAGCAAGGGAATGGTCTTTTTTTCAGCCATGGCATAGAGCTCAGGCCAACTGCCCTCTTGGAAAGGAAGCCTAAAACAGGCTCCTCGCGATGCCCGGATCACCTTTTCACTGAAAAGATCGACAGCGTCTGGCAGAAGAAAAACGCCCTCCCATCCAAAGGCAAGGGCTGTTCTCAAAAGCGTGCCCATATTTCCCGGATCAGAGATGCGGTCCATCACTAGAAGAAAAGATTTTCCCGTTAAAGAAACGCTCTTGGGACGCGGAAACTCAGCTGCCACCTCTTGTGGGGAGGGCGCCCCCGTGATTTTCTTCATGATCTCGTCGCTGACAAGATGGGTCACAGCAAGATTCGGATTCTCTTTTGTAGCCACCACGTGCAAAGGAGAAAGAGAAACAGCGATTTCTGCAATGAGCGTCTCCCCTGGCACAAAAACTGTTTGGCTCTCTTCGCGATAGGAACGCTCCTTGCGCACTTTGACGAGATGCTTCACAAGTGGGTGCTGTAAACTGGTGATCTTTTTTGGTGTCTGTTTAACCATTAATAGTTATTATGCGGCTTACTTAAGTTTTAGTTAAATATGATTCCTTTTAGGAAATCCTTAGCTTTTCGCCTTCTGCTCATCAGCGTTATTTTACTCGCTCTCCCTCTTTTAGTGGATTCCTTTGTGGTGATTCAATCCAGTTATAAAGATGCGATCCAAGAAGCTAAGAGCTATCTTGTCGAAATAGCTACCGACAGGTCCCTTCCTTTAAACACCCTACAGGTGGTCAAGGGCCCCACCTTGCATGTTGTGGAATCTCTCATGCATCTGGAGACTCAATTTCCTGAAAAACAAAGCAAAGAATTAAATGAAAAGCTCTCACAGCTGGCCATCGCTGCCAAAGTAGACAATGTAACTCTTCTTAAAAAAACTTCTGAGGATCGTTACATTGTCATCGCCTCAAACCGAGCTGAGTGGCTAGGAGTGGACACAACAGATCTTTTAAAATTGATGGATGTCTTTAAGCCCATCGTCTATGAGGCAGGATATTTTACCTATATTTTTTATAGCGTCTACTCGCATGAGCCCTACTCTTTAACAGGGCGTATGATCTACTCTCCTGAAGGCGCCGTTTTGGGAGCTCTCACCTTTTTTTCTGATATCACCCACTCCTTGGGGAAGTTTTTAGCCACTAGTAGCAATGGATTTACCGTTAATTTTGCCCTGCTACTCCCTAATACGTTTGTGATCGATGCCTCTGATCCTACTCTCCAATTTCAGTACTTTGCCCCGCTCGATGATGCTACTAAACAGCTATTAGAGTCTCAAATTGGCTTTACGCGCAAGCAAATCCCTGATGGTCCCCTCACGACAAAGATGACCTACCCCTTTTTTGAATTCATGTGGCAAGGGGAAAAACAGGTGGGTTATTTGAAAAAAATGGCCTTCTCAGATATCACCCTTCTCGCCTACACCTCTCGGAAGGCTGTGTTGGCAGAGCCATTCCTTCAATTTTGGGGCGTCTATTCAGGGTATCTGTTGATCCTGCTCATCGGAGGCCTTCTTGCCTATTTATGCACCCGCAAGCTAGCAGAGCCTCTTTCTCGCCTAGGTGGAGTCATGAAGGATATCCAAAAGGGAAATTTGCTGGCGCGTTATCACGACACACCTCTCGGCTTTGAAATCAATACGCTGGGAGATGTTTTTAATAAGATGATCGACACGCTTTTGCAAAAACAAGGGCAAGCAGAGAGGGAATCTGTTGCTCGAGAAACCTATGCTAAAGAGCTGATGATCGGCCAGCATGTCCAGAGAAGCCTTTTGGTCGAAAAGATGCCAGAATATCCAGGAGTAGAGCTTGCTGAGAGGTATATCCCTGCAAAAGAGGTGGGAGGGGATTTTTATGATGTGTATGTCAGAAAAAATAGAGACAATAGGGAGCAGCTTGCGGTTACCATTGCAGATGCCTCGGGAAAAGGGGTTCACGCATGCTTTTATTCTCTTGGAGTGAAAAATATCTTAAGAGCTTATGCAAAGGAATGCGATGATGTGGCTGAAGTGATGACCCTCACCAACGATCTTTTTTGTGTGGATACTGGTGAGTCGGGGATGTTTATCACTGTCTTTATGGGTTATTATGATCAATATACCAAAGAGTTTTCTTATTTCTCCTGTGGCCACAATCCTCCTTTTTTGCGAAAAGCTTCGGGTGAGATCATCGTTTTAAGCCATTCTGGGATGGCTATGGGGGTAGAAAAAAAGATCATCGCAAAGTCAGCCTCTTTGCAGCTGCAAACAGGAGATCTTCTGGTGATGTATACAGATGGCATCACAGAGGCTCATGATAGGGATTACCAGATGTTTTCTGAGAAGCGTTTGCAGAGATTTTTGAGGGGAAAAGGAAACTTATCTGCCAATCAAGTGGCAGATCAGTTGTTAGAGGAGGTTCAGGCCTTTGTAGGAGAGGCCCCTCAACATGATGATATGACTCTTTTAATCATGAGGGTGCCCTAGATGCTACCCTTTAGAGTAATAGGCGTCAGCTTCTTAATTTTGGCTCTTCCGTTACTTGTGGACTCCTTTATTTTTTTTCAGCAAGCTTACGAAACCTCCACACATGATGCTGAAAATGTCCTCAAAGAGACCTCTCGCATGCGCGGCGACACCTTTTTGGAGATAGAACCGATTCAAGAGGTGTTTTTGGAAGAGGTGATCGTCCTTTTAGATCTTCCTCAAGCGATCAAAAAAGCCTCTATTTCTGAGCTCAATGAAAATCTCAAAAAACTCTCCGTAGTGAGCTGGGAAGGCTCTTTTTTTGATGCTTCGATTGTGGAACAAATAGGCCCAGGCAAATTCACCGTTGTCGCCTCTTCTTCTCCAGATGCCATCCACAAGCCCTTTCCTTATTATGAGGAGTTAGAAAAGGTGATCCAGAGCGGTGGCAAAGGCAATTTTATTCATTTAGTCTATTCGGAAAAAGAAGGTGCCCATGTGCCTATTGTTTCAGTGGTGGCTCCCATCAGGTCAGATCAAGGAGTCACTTTGGCCTATCTGATCATCTCTTCTTTTCCCGGAAATGTCAGCTCACCTCTTCTACAGAAAACCGAAGAGAAAAATGTTTCCATCGAATTCGCTTTTGTCCTTACAGAAGGCGAGGTTATTTATCGAGCGACCAATACCCGCTTAGAAGGCAATTATTTCAAGACGCTTTCTAGAGCGCAGAAAGATAAAATCGTTGCTTTAAAAGAGTTAGGAGATGTTGCCATTGCGGGAGGGCCATTGCCTACAGTCACAAAATCCAATCCCGCATTTTTTGAATTTAGTTTTGAAGGTGAGCTTTATATTGCCTACATCCTTCCTATCGATGTGAGTAGAAGTTTTATGGCCTACACCAATAAGGATGCGCTTTTTGGAAAATCCATTGCCCATTTTCTGCTCATCTATGCGAGCTATGGCATTATTTTTATTTTGGGGGGGATTGCCACTTACTTTTTCTCGAGTTGGATCTCTAGGCCTTTTGTGCAATTGATGACTTTGATGGAAAAAGTAAGAGGGGGTGATATCAAAGTGCGCTTTCAAGAGCAGCCTCTTGGCTTTGAGATCAATATTTTGGGAGGCATTTTTAATCGCACGTTAGACTCCCTTTTTTCCAATATCCAAAAAGCCGAGAAGGAGAGAATTCTCAAGGAAACCTATCAAAAAGAGCTAGAGATGGGAAAGGTGGCTCAGAGCACACTGATTCCAAGTAAAATGCCTGAATTTCCCGGTCTTGAGTTTGCTGCGCACTACATCTTTCCACAAGAAGTAGGAGGTGATTTTTTTGATATCTCTATCAAAAATGAGAGGCAGATCATGCTAACTGTTGCGGATGCTGCGAGCAAAGGCATTTCTTCTTGTCTATATGCTCTTTCGATTCGCAGTTTATTGCGCACTTATGCCACTCTTTATGAGGATGTGGGGGTTATTTTGAGCGCTGCTAACAACATGTTTTTAAAAGATACGGGCGACACAGGTATGTTTGCGACCGTTTTGATGGGAAACTATGATGCGCATGAAAGAATCCTCTCCTACTACTCTTGTGGGCATGTTCCTGGGATCATCCGTCGCCATAATGGTGAGATTGTCCTACTCGTTCATACGGGGATGGCATTGGGATTGAGAGAATCGACGCCTTTTATTCCCAATATCATCGAACTCTTTCCAGGCGATACATTGATTTTTTTCACCGATGGACTCATCAATGCCACCAATCCCAAACATCAGTATTTTTCGCAAAAAAGGCTCGAGACTATCCTCCAGCACCGCAATTGGAAAACAGCAGAGGAAGTTGTAAAGGGGATTCTTTTTGAATTGGAACAATTTACAGAAGGAGTTTTGCAGGAAGATGAGATCGAAATACTTGTCATGAGAATAAAAGAGGAAAGCTGATGTCATCTCCTCTCGATATCCAAGATTCTGATTTTTTTTCTTTTTTATATGCGAAGGTGCATGCGGAAGAGATGAGTCAATGCACAGATCCGCTGGAGCGCATTTTAAAAAAAGAGGAGGTCTCTCTCTCAGAAAGGCTAGATGCATCCGGATTTCAGGAGAGCTTTTGCTGGAGAAATGTCCATGAAGCGAGAATACTTGCCACTTACTTGATTGATGATAAAGGCTCTATTCGAAAAGACGAGGTTTTAAGAGCCATGACTCTTTTGAAGGAAAATCTCTTTTTATTAGGTCCTGAAAGGCATCATGATCATGGACGTAGAGAGCATCTACTCAAGATACTAAAAGTCCTCCACTCCGATGATTCTTTTTTCAAAATGTGGAAAAGAGTCGATAAGCCGCATGGCCATCAACTGGCAGATCGGATCATCAAAGAGACGCTTCTGCTTGCCGAAACAGCTGTTGTGACGGAATCGGATGCAAAAAGAGCTGTCCTGTCAGCCCTTTTCACTTCTTTGCGTCAAAATGTGGGCTCTTGTTTTGCAACAGCGCCTGCTATTGTGATTCAGCAGGAGCAGCCGCATCAATTTCTGACGGATATGATCGATATTCTTTCTATGGGGCGTTTGACGCGCGTTTTTGAAGGAGTGGAGTATTCGGTCCCCTTGAGCTTCAGTTGGGGCACAGGCGACCTTTATAAGCCTTTTCAGCCGCATACATTGGGAAAGGATCCTTGCAAGGTTCTTGCGCTTTCTCCAGGCTTGATTGCGGCCTTTCAAGCGGCAGGATTGATCGATGAAGAGGATGAAAAAAAGCAGATAGAGGAATGTGAAAAGTGGTTGCGCACCTCTTCTTTTTTGAAAGAAGAGGAAGATTCTTTTTTGGTGATCAACCCAGAGCAGCTGATTCATTCGGTTCTTTTGCACTTTTTTGGAGTGACAAAGAAGGATGTGGAAGAGTATCGCAATCACCCTCGAGAAGGGGTTGTGGGGGATTTTATTTTACAAGTGCCTCAAGCGCGTGAGGGCAAGTCGCTTGCTGTCTTACGGTTTTTAAAAAGCTACAGCTTTGCGTGTAATGCCTTCAAAGCGATTACGGATAATCCTCTTTTAAAGGTATGGGAATTCACTCTCGCTTCTTTTTCAGAGAGCAAAGCGGATTTTGCTAAGTGGAATCTCTTTGCCAGTCTGGGGCTCCATCCTGATGAACCTTTTGGCATTGGAGAGTGCTTTTTAAAGATCATCAACGAAAAAATCCATAGACTCAATGAGGAGCTCTCCCTTTATCAATCCAAGTATGACATTGTCTTTGCCCAGCTCAAATCTCTGGAAGGAAGAAGCAGTAGAGGCATGTCTGAAGGAGAGATGGGGTGGTTGCAGGCTGAATATAAAAGTCGAAAATTTGAATTGCATCGCATCACTGTTGAAAGAGATGAGATCTACGATAAAGGAAGAAGCCTGTTGAATCTCCTCTCTTTTCTCATCCCTTATTACAATCAAAAATTTCAGGAGTATTTTCAAGAAGTCTATGACGCAGAGATGCATGACATCAGCGCGCCCAGTCCTTATGATGATAGTCCGGCGGGTTTCCGCCTACTCTACAAACATGGAAGAACGAGCAGTTCTCTCTGGACATTGATCATGACTTATCCTGAGTATATTCAAGCGCTCACTTCATTTTTTATGGTAACGGAGATGGATCTTTTTCATCTCCCTGAGATGGAAGGGCTGCAGTCGGAGCTCGGTGAATTGATCACATCGGCCATTATCCATATCAAGCGTCCTGAATTTTTAGAGAGCTCGTTATATAGGCTTGCGAAGACGTATCAGGAAAGGCTGATCGAAAACCCGTTGGAGAATATCGATAGAGTGCAGAGAAAGCCCTGGGCCTATGTTTCAGGGGGGACTATGCAGACGCTTGTGCAGTATTATTATGGAAGCGTGAAAAAAATTGAAGAGAAGACGCGTTGGGTGGAGAATGAGACGGAGCTTTTGGTCTTTTTTTTAGACTGCATGAAAGAGGCTCCTGCTAAGCTCCAGAAGGAATATATGGAGAATAAAGAAAAGTCGATGCTGGCCTTTTCTCCGACACACGCTTTTTTGTTTAAGCCGGGCTTTGAGAAGTTTAGAAAGGGGTGGGAAGAGAAAGAGTTCACCTACACATGGGTGAGGGACCGTTTTGTTTTTCCTGCGCAGCGTTTTTTATCTTCGCTTGTGTTAGATGATCGGATGATGGATAAACTGGTTGAGATCGTGGCAGAGGCCATTCCTGCTGCGTATGCGGGGTTTTTCAAAGGTCTTTTTCGCTCTTTTCCGTATGCGATGGAGCCCACAGAGTTTCGTGAGTATCTTTTGAAGACGTTGAGTTATGAAAAATGGCTCCAGAAGGGGCAGAGGCTGCAGGTTTTCTCTGATATTATCGATAAATGCCTCTACGCGCATCTTCCTTTTTTTCCTGAAGCGCTGCTGCCGGAGAAGATCAAGCTGCTTTTTGACCATGTGAAGGAGTTAGATTCTCAGATTAAGGAGGGGATTTTTTCAATGGTAGTGGAGCTAGAGGGTTCTCTGAGCAGACATAAGACACTTTCTGCAGAAGATCTCTTGCGGATAGCTGAAGAATTTCTGCTTTTTTTTCTGCAAAAGACGAGAGGGCCTCTTGACTACCATCAAATCTTATTGCAGGCGATGCAGGAGGCGGAATTAGCCCTTCCGCCGCCATTGCTTTTTGCGGATAGCAATTGGGTCAAAACGCTTTTTGGCTTTGTTGTGAGTCCTGGGACGGGGCAAGTGGAACTGTGGCGTTTTGATCGGAGTGGAAGGGAAGGGGTTCCCATGAGTATCTGGAAGCGGTATTTGAATGGGTCTGACAAACGCGAGTGGGGGCTTTATGTGAATCCTTATCAATACACGCCAGCGTCTCCCTCCATGCGCTCAAAGCTTGTCCGTTAATATTCCCCACTCATGTTACGCAGCCGCGTCAGCGGCTGTGTAACATGAGTAAATAACAGGAATTAGGAATCTACACTTCTTTGTGTGAAGGTGCTTTTTTCATAAAAAAGAGAAGAAGAAAGGCGATGAGGAGAGTCAGAGGTAGGCACGAGAGCGCGATCTGATAATCGCTCGTGGCATAGACCCTCACACCTTGTTCAAAAGAGCCGCCCCAGTTGCGGTCGAGTAAAAATCCAATAAAAGGCTGCACAACGGCATCTCCGCAAGAGATGATGAAATTGGTGAAAGCAGCTGCTGTAGCTTTCGCCTTCATGCTATTGAGTTCGATGGCCAAGCTAAAGTTAAGCAGTTCTGCCGATGAGAAAAATCCTACCAAAAACAAAAGCCCGTAGACGACGTAGATGGAAATCCCGGGAGAGTAAATCACAGGGATGAGGCAAACTAGCGCTCCCAGAATACCTATACGAATCGCCGTGGTTCTTTTACCCATACGGTCGGATAGAAGACCCATCAAAGGGCCTCCCACAAGCCAACCGAGAAAGACCATCGACATGGCATAACCCGCAATTTCTTTGCTCACCCCATAGGCAGTTTGCACAAAAGAAAGTCCCCACAGCCCTGCAAAACCCGTTGTGGTCATGTAAAAGAAAAGAGCTGCCAGCGCGTTGATCCAGCTATTTTTTTGAGAGGCGACCTGTTTTAGGCTTTCAAATAGGTGGCTTTTGATATGAGCCGTTTCTCTTTCGACTTCCTCATTATGCCGGTCGCTTCTGAAGATAAAGTAGACAAGGATTCCCAGAAGAACGCCAAAAATGCCAAATAGGCCAATAGTTGTGCGCCAGCCGATTTGATGGATGATCATAGTCAGAGGCCCACCACCTGCTGAAGCCCCCAGCATGGCGATGGAGTTTGCCATCCCGATCAAAAAAGCCCTTGTTTTAACAGGGAACCAATGAGAGGAGATATAGATCATGGCGATAAAAGCAAAAGAAGAGCCGGCTCCGATCAAAAAACCTTCCTATGCTTGCAGAAATTAAATGGTGCGCAAACGCAAAGAGAAGAGCGCCTAAACCGCAGAGAAGCGATGCTGAGCTTAAAACTTTTTTGATGCCATAACGGTCCATCAAAATGCCCACAGGAAGCTGCATGGGGGCATAGGCGTAGAGATAGCAAGCGCTTAAAAATCCCACCGCAGAAGCTGTGATGCCAAAACTTGTCATAAGCTCAGGCACCATCACGCTTGGCGAGACGCGCAGCACAAATTCATAGAAGTAGAAAACGGCAGCGAGGACCCAAATGGTCCATCTTAAAAGAGGAGAGCTGTTTTTCATGGCTCCAACACCGGAAAATCTAGATTCAAGCTTCCCTCCATCAATATTTTTGATATTATATCGAAAGGGTTGAATTGCGCATATATTTCGTTGATTTGTTTTCCCAATAAAGAGGAAAATACATCATAGGCAATATCCTAGCATTAAAAAAGTTGCTTAAGGTTTGAGCAGACGTCTCATCTTTCTTCTGGCATAAAAAAGCCTTGAGCGCACGGTTCCAGGGGAAATGTTCAGTTGTGCCGCAATTTCTTTTTGAGGCACTTTTTGAAGATCAAAAAGTTCGAAAACAAGGCGCTGCTTAAGGGGAAGTTGCTCAAGCGCTTCTTGCATCCTTTGAGAGAGCTCTTCTTCTTCCTGGGGCACAGGCGCAGAGGTGAGCTCTTCTTTTAACTCCTGCTCTTGAAGATGCTTTTTTCTCAAAAGATTTAAGGATAGATTCTTAGCGATGCGGTAGAGCCATGTGTAAAAGGTCGAGTGCATTTTGAAAGAGTCTAGATGCTGAAAGGCGTGCACAAAAGCTTCTTGAGTTAAATCCTGAGCGATTTCTTCGTCTTTAATGATTTGGAGGCATACTTGGAAAATTTTCCCCTCGTGAAGATGCATAAGCGTAGAAAACGCTTCCTCATCTCCTTTTTTGCATTTTTCAATCAGCTCTTTTTCTTGCATTAGAGGGCAGCTCTTCTGTAGAGTAGACTTCCCTCATTATAGCAGGTTTTTATGAGAGATGCAAAAATTGCGCATATCGATGCTCTTGAAATTCTCGATTCGAGAGGCTTCCCGACCCTCCAGGTCACGGTCACTACTTCAGAAGGGCTTCAGGGCAAGGCAAACGTTCCTTCGGGCGCCTCTACCGGCGAGCATGAGGCTCTCGAGTTGCGCGACCACGATCCCAAGCGTTATCAAGGCAAGGGCGTTCAAAAAGCAGCAGCTCATGTGACGGGCTCTCTTGCCAAAGTTTTGAAAGGCTCCTCTGTTTTTGAACAAGCGCTGCTCGATCAGAAGATGATAGAAGCTGATGGCACAGAAGATAAATCCCATTTGGGGGCCAATGCTATCCTCGGCGTTTCTCTTGCCGCTGCAAAAGCCGCTGCAGCGACTCTGCAGATGCCACTCTATCAATATGTAGGAGGCTGTTATACGCCCGTCCTTCCTTGCCCGATGATGAATATCATCAATGGAGGAGCTCATGCGGATAATGGCATAGAATTTCAAGAGTTCATGATCAGGCCCATCGGCGCCCCTTCTTTTCGCGAAGCGGTACGCATGGGATCGGAAGTCTTTCACACTCTCAAAAAGATTCTCAAAAAAAGCAATCAAACCACAGCAGTAGGAGATGAAGGAGGCTTTGCGCCTCAATTAGCCTCTAATGAAGAGGCTCTTTCTCTGATTTGCGAAGCCATTGAATCTGCGGGATACAGGCCGGGCAAAGAGATTTCCTTGGCTTTAGACTGCGCCGCTTCCCAGTTTTTTGATGCGAAAACACATACGTATAGCGGGCGTAAAAAAGAGGAGCAGGTGGCGATGCTCGTTAAATTGACTGATGCGTACCCCATTGATTCTATAGAAGATGGAATGGCAGAGAACGATTGGGCAGGATGGAAGTTGCTAACAGAAAAGTTAGGGCACCGTGTGCAGATTGTGGGGGATGATCTTTTTGTCACCAATCTGAAGTTTCTTCAGAGGGGGTTGAAGGAGGGGATCGCTAATGCTATTTTGATCAAATGTAATCAGATAGGGACTCTGACAGAGACTCTGCAGTGCATTCGAGTGGCCCAAAATAATGGCTATAGCGCTATTCTCTCTCACAGGTCCGGGGAGACGGAGGATACGACTCTCGCAGATTTAGCGGTGGCCACTTCTGCAGGTCAAATCAAAACGGGATCTCTCTGTAGGTCAGATCGTGTGGCGAAGTACAATCGCCTTCTCGAGATTGAAAAGGAGTTGGGGTCTCAAGCCTTGTATCAAGATTCTAATCGTTACATTTCGAAAAATTAAAGAGGACGGAACCATGTTTTGGCAGTTACTCCTATTCATGATCATTAGTTGCTCTTTTCTTCATGCCGATGAAAATGTACAAAATCCCCTTACGCATCGAGTATTTCAATTTGAAAATGAGTATGTCAGAGTTTGGAAAACAGTGATCATGC
>Ga0207127_10170_pt1 | contig 15785 bp, 9 predicted proteins | sample Alteio_BWMinHeat_17_FD_153574 | JGI IMG/M metagenome (GOLD analysis project Ga0207127, IMG submission 153574) | Enriched cells from forest soil in Barre Woods Harvard Forest LTER site, Petersham, Massachusetts, United States -... | ecosystem: Environmental > Terrestrial > Soil > Temperate forest >...
CGTTATGTGGCGGTTCCCGGCAGGTATGAAGGTTGCATTCCCTACAAAAAAGGGGACAAGGCATGGGCTACCTAGGGAGAAAGCTTTTCATAAAATTCAGGGACCAGGCAACCGGATGGTTTGCCTGGCTTCCTATAGGGATGCAACTGAAAAAACCAATTTCATCTCAGTTGCCAGGTTCAAAACAGGACCGCAAAGGCCGGTTCGGGGTTATTACCTGCTCTCCCATTTCATACGCAGCCTGCAAAAATCTTTTTTGAACAAAGAGCAGCAAAATCACCACAAGTATTGTCTACTCAGTTTATCGGACTTTCAACCGGACCAAGCTAAAATTGCCGGTATGTTACGGAATCTTGCGGTCGCAGAAAGAAAACTCTATCCACAGAAAAAAAGATTGGGAGGAAAAATTTAAATGTGTTCAAAATACACATTATACAATTTATAGTATTGCAAAGAAATTGTTAAAAAAATATTATTTTTATTTCAATTAATGTGTAAATTCACAGCATATTTTTTTTATTGCTTTTATAAACATCAAAAACAACTACTCTGCTTATGCCATCCAAAACTAACGTACTTGCCAGGTGCTGCAGCATTGGCGTGTTCCTGCTGTTCAGCTGTTGCCTGTTTGCACAGAAGACCGTTACGGGTAAAGTATCCAGTAACGCTGACAAACAACCCATTGCGGGAGCAACGATCCAGGTAAAAGGTACAAAAATTGCCACGCAATCAAATTCGGACGGGACCTTTTCCGTCAGTTCTCCACGAGACATCGGTGTTTTAGTTATTACGGTTGTTGGGTTTGAACCGGTGCAAATTCCGGTTTCTGGCAGACAATCGATAGGCGAGATCGGCCTGTCCACCTCCACGACATCACTGAATGATGTGGTGGTAACCGGGTATACCGCTCAGAAAAAGAAAGACATAACCGGAGCTGTTTCAGTTGTAAATGTCAAGGAAATGAAACAGTCACCCGTCGGGACCGGTGAAGAAGCCCTCCAGGGCCGTGCCGCCGGAGTCACCATTATAACTTCTGGCCAGCCAGGTGCGCCCAGCGACATACGTATCAGGGGGATGAATTCATTTGGAAATAATAACCCTCTTATAATTGTGGATGGAGTCAGAGGCGATATCCATGATATCAACGTTAACGATATTGAGTCCGTTCAGGTGCTCAAGGATGCTTCCGCAGCTATTTATGGTGTAGCTGGTTCAAATGGTGTTATCATCGTTACAACAAAAAAAGGAAGAGCCGGAAAAGCCAGGGTAACTTACGACGGTTTTTATGGTATTACAACGAGGGGCAAAGGTTACGACCTGGCCAATCCAACCCTGGAAATCGCTGCCATATGGCAGCAACAGCGTAATTCAGGCATTGCCAATCCAAGCAGTAAGCAATATGGAAATGGGGCAAATCCTAAATTACCTGATTATTTGACGCCTACCGGTTACTCAGTTTGTAATTGTTCCGGGGATTCTGTGATTAACCCCGCATTGTATGATAAGAATAATTATCAAATTACCAAAGCCAATAAGGCGGGTACTAACTGGTATAACGAAATTACCAGACAGGCCCCCGAGCAAAGTCACAATCTTTCTGTTAGCGGCGGTTCGGACAGAAGCACCTACCTGTTTTCTTTCGGATATCTTAACCAGCAGGGAATTGCGCTTAACAGTTATCTGAAAAGATATTCCGTCAGGGCCAATAACACCTTCAATATCAAAGACAAAATTCGTATTGGCGAAAACGCTTACCTTTTTTACAAGGACAACCCCCAATATTATAACCAGCAGGAAGGCAGTCCTTTTACCACGGCATTGCGTGAAGACGAAATCATCCCTATTTATGATATCAAGGGTAATTATGCAGGTACCAAATCCCAGGATCTGGGTAACTCGGGCAATCCTTATGCTGATGTGGCCCGCTCTGCAAATAACAGGACCAATAACTGGGATATTACTGGTAATGTATTTGCTGAAGTTGATCTGTTAAAACACTTTACCGTTCATACCAGCTTCGGGGGTGTTGTTGATAATAATGCATACCGCTCCTTTAGTTATGTTCCTTATGAAAATGCGGAAGGAAATACCGGGGTGAATTCTTTTAACGAAGGATCTGGCTATAATTCGAGCTGGACTTATACGAATACTTTAAGTTATACCAACACATTCGGCCTGCACAGTGTAAGGGCGCTTGTTGGTACTGAAGCAGTGAGTTCTCAGGGTCGGTATATTTCGGCAGGCAGGAGTAATTATTTCTCGGAAAATCCAAATTACTGGATACTTAACACGGGATCGCCTTCCGGTCAGTCAAATTCGGGCGGGGCCTATCAAAGTTCTCTGTGGTCCCAGTTTGCCCGCGTGGAGTATGGATATGATGGAAAATACCTTATAAATGCAAGCATACGCAGGGATGGTTCTTCTGTGTTCCTGTCGAATGTCAGGTATGGTTATTTCCCCGCTGTTTCTCTGGCATGGAGAATCTCCCAGGAAAGTTTTCTCAAGAATGTAACTTTCATCAACGATTTGAAACTGCGTTACAGCTGGGCTGAACTCGGTTCGAACAACAACGTTAACGGCACCAATCCGTTTAATTTGTATGGTTCCAGTGCCGGCCGTTCTTTTTATTCTATTGACGGGAATAACACAGTTCCAACTTCCGGTTTTTTCAGAAGCAATATCGGGAACCCAGGAACAAGCTGGGAAGGTGATATTATTTCAAATGTCGGAATGGATGCAACCATCCTTAATAATAAAGTCGAGTTCACCATAGATTATTATAAAAAGAAGATCAGTGGATTATTATTCACGGCTTCAGGAGCCCAATATGATGTGGTATTTGTTGGTGACGCAGCTCTACCCAGAGTTAATATCGGTGATATGCAGAATACCGGGATTGACTTCACCGCCACCTATCATGGGGCAGTATCCAAGGACTTTAAATTTGATATAACCGGTATCCTCACTTCTTATAACAATAAAATTGTTAAAATTCCGGGTGTTGGGTATTTCGATGGCCCAACGATAAGAAACGATGTTCCTACACGTAATCAGGTGGGGCACGCGGAAGGAGCTTTCTATGGATACAAAGTAATCGGCTTATTCCAGGATGCAGCCGATGTTGCGAAATCGCCCACACAAACCGACGCTGCTCCGGGACTGTTCAAATACCAGGATAATAACGGAGTGGACGCTCAGGGAAATCTGACAGGAAAGCCGGACGGAAAAATTACGGCCGAAGACAGGACTTTTATAGGCGATCCCAATCCCAAATTTACTTATGGGTTTAATATTGGGTTCAGCTTCAAGAATTTTGATTTTTCTTCTTTCTTCTTTGGTTCCTACGGGAATGATATTTTTAATCAGACCAAATATTTTACTGATTTTCCAGATTTCTTTAAAGGAGCTATCAGGACAGAAGTAGCCACCAATGCATGGACACCTGCTAATACAAACACCTCCATTCCTAAATTGCGGACAACAGGTGGATTTAGTTCGGACCAGGTAGCTAACAGTTATTTTATCAGTAAGGGCTCTTATTTAAGGAGCAAACAAATGCAGCTGGGCTTTACCCTTCCGGCATCTGTCGTTTCAAGGTTTGGAATTGAACGTTTGCGCATTTACATACAAGCGGCTAATTTGTTTACCGTTACCAAATACAAAGGCACGGATCCTGAATTGCAAAGTAGCGACATTAATAATACTGTCGGTTTTGGAATAGACCAAGGCAACTATCCGCATACGGCTTCGTATCTTGTTGGAGTGAACCTTACTTTCTAATCTCATAATTAAAAATGTATATGAAAAAAATAAATTTTAAACGTTTAATCCCTGTGGGCCTGGTGGTTATTGTAGCCATTGCTGCTTGTGATAAAAACTTTTTAAACAAGCCGCCGCTGGGTACCCTGAACCCTCAAATTGTGGCAACCGAGGCAGGAGTTCAGGGCCTGTTGATTGGTGCTTATTCCCTGGTTGACGGAGAGGGAGCACCCGGCGATGGTTTTGCCTCTGGTGCCTCCAACTGGACCTTTGGTGGCGTTGCAGCCGATGATGCTTATAAAGGCTCTATTGCCACAGACGTAGGTGTTGTAGCTCCATTTGAAAACTGGGTAGGTGTAATTCCCACCAATGGTGCGACTATACAAAAATGGGTTCTTTGCTATGCCGCAGCTCAGCGTTGTAATGGCGTTTTGAATACACTGCCCCTTGCAAAAGATATACCCGCTGCTGAGGCAATCACCATTCGGGCTCAGGCTGTGGCTTTAAGGGCACATTTTCATATGGAATTAAAGAAAGTATTTGGCAATATAATATATGCCGATACCACGGTGGATCCTCAGCATACCACTGTTACCAATACGGTAGACGCCTGGCCAAAAATTGAAGCTGACCTCCAATATGCGGTGGCTAATTTACCAGCAACCTGGGGCGCCGCAGTGGGAAGGATTAACTCATGGGCAGCGAAAGCCTTACTGGCAAAAGCTTTCATGTTTGAGCACAAGCTTTCCAGCGCATACCCCATTCTTCAGGATATTATTGCCAATGGCGTGACTTCCGGGGGAGCAAAATATGCACTCACTCCTAAGTTTTTCTCCAACTTTAATCCTGCGCAAAAAAATAGCTCCGAATCAGTATTTGCGGCTCAGACTTCTGTTCAGGACGGTTCTTCCGTGGACTGGGGTGGTGATCCGAACGGTAATTACGGCGATATTCTGAATTTCCCTTATACGGGGGGACCTGGAGCCTGCTGCGGATTTGATAATCCAACCCAGGATCTTGCCAATGCTTTTAAAACAGATGCAACCGGTCTTCCTTTGCTGGATACCTGGTTCACCGGCCTCAGTGTCAGCGATCCTACGACTCCTTATGTAGGAACACTGGACCCGAGAATTGACTGGACGATGGGCAGAAAAGGTATTCCCTATCTGGACTGGGGTCCTCATCCGGGGGATGCCTGGATAAGGGATCCGATAAATGATGGTCATTTCAGCCCGATAAAAGATGTATATGCCCAGTCCCAAAAGGGTACTTATACAGACGTGGGGAGTGCCTATTGGGGACCTACCGAGCTGACTGCAAATAATGTGAATATTATTCGTTTTGCAGATGTACTTCTCTGGGCTGCGGAATGTGCAGCAGACGCCAATGATTTACCTACTGCTACGAATTATGTGAATATGGTACGCACGAGGGCAGCTAATAAAACGGCATGGGTTTATAAAGGCAGTCCATATGACGCTCCATCAGCTACTTTTACTACCCAGACCACTCCGGCGGATAATTATCTGATAGGCAACTATCCTACTTTTGCCAGCCAGGCTTACGCTGTAAAAGCGATTCAGTTTGAGAGAAGGCTGGAACTGGCCATGGAAGGTCACCGCTTTTTCGATCTGGTGAGGTGGGGAACAGCTGATGCGGTATTGAATGCATTTATGGCCAGGGAACAATCGTTTAAGCCTTTGAAGCTGGGTGGACATTGGACAGCTGGTAAAAATGAGGTCTTCCCAATCCCTCAGAGCGAGATTGATAATATGAACTCTGACGGAAAGAAAAGATTGGTTCAGAACGCAGGTTATTAACCAATGGATTTTTAAAATAGTTATTAGTTTTGGCGGCAGGATAAATTTTTTACCTGCCGCTTTTTTTATGTTAATAGGCGATGAGCAACTGAACAGGGATGATTGGTTTGCCCTTATTCATTTGCCGGCGGTTTCGCAGTCTCAAAAAAAATTACAATGAAACTTTACAGACGATTGTTATTTTTTTCTTCCATTTTCTTTATCCTGTCCTGTCACCAAAACAAAAGCCTGTTTGAAATGATTCCTTCGGAGCAATCAGGTATTCATTTTGCAAACCAAATAGTGGAAAAGGATTCTGTCAACCCGATTGATCTTACCAATATTTATAACGGAGGGGGTATAGGTGTAGGCGATTTTAACAGGGATGGATTGCCTGACCTCTATTTTACCGGAAATCAGGTGTCCAACCGTTTATATATCAATAAAGGGAATTTTAAATTTGAGGATGTAACAGATTCAGCGGGTGTGGGAGGAAATGGAAAATGGTGCCGCGGGGTGGCTGTGGTGGATATCAATAATGACGGCTGGCCGGACATTTATGTTTGTGCAACCATTGATAAGGATCCAAACAAGAGAAAAAACCTGTTATATATTAATCAGGGGGTGGACAAAAACGGGATACCTCATTTTAAAGAAATGGCAAAAGAGTATGGCCTGGATGACACGACCCACTCTACGATGGCCGCGTTTTTTGATTATGATAATGATGGCGATTTGGATGTTTACATCTGCGTAAATGAGATTGTTAAAGGCAATAACCCCAGCACCTATCGTCCTAAAATTAAGGATGGCTCATTCCCAAGTACGGGCCGCCTGTACCGCAATGACTGGAATGATTCCCTGAAGCATCCGGTATTTACAGACGTAACCAAACAGGCGGGCGTCACCATGGAAGGATATGGTCATGGCGTAACAATTGCCGATTTTAATAAAGACGGTTGGAAGGATATTTTTGTGACGAACGATTTTAATTCGAACGATCTGCTTTATATCAACAATCATGACGGCACTTTTACGGATAAAGCCTCCACTTATTTTAAGCATACTTCGGCCAACGGAATGGGCCAGGATGTTATTGATATAAATAATGATGGTTTGGCGGACGTGGTTGAGCTTGATATGAATCCGGAAGATAATTACCGGAAAAAAATGATGATGTCCTCCAATAATTATACGTCTTATCAAAACAGTGATTATTTTGGCTATCAATACCAATATGTGCGCAACACCCTTCAGCTCAACCAGGGCCCGAGGGTAAACGGTAATGATTCGATCGGAGACCCCGTTTTCAGCGATATCGGCTTCTATTCCGGAATTTCGGAAACGGACTGGAGCTGGACACCAGTGGTGGCCGATTTTGATAATGATGGTTACCGGGATGTGATCATCACGAATGGTTATCCGAAAGACGTTACCGATCACGATTTTGTCTCTTTCCGGAACAATTCAAGTAATTTATTGTCGAGAGAGGATTTAGTGAAATTGATCCCGCAGGTTAAGATTCATAAATACGCCTATCGAAATAACGGGAATTTGAATTTCTCTGATGTCTCCAGTGAATGGGGACTAATGAAAACATCCTTTTCAAACGGAGCCGTGTACGTAGACCTTGATAATGACGGCGCTTTGGACCTGGTCATAAATAATATCAACGATGAAGCGTCGGTATACAGGAACAGGTCCAGGGATAAAAATAAAGAGGACAACCATTACCTTCAGGTAGAATTTTTGGGAGACAGCCTCAATAAGGATGGTCTGGGCGCATGGGTGGAGCTGCATTATGACGGGGGTAAGCAACAGGTTTTTGAGAACACACCCTACCGCGGTTATTTATCCTCGGTTCAGCCGGGCGCTCATTTTGGTCTCGGGAAAATTCATTCCGTTGATTCGGTGATTATCAAATGGAGCGGAGGCAAAATGCAGTTACTTCGGAATGTGCCCGCGGACCAGGTTTTGAAAGTCAATATCAAAAAAGCGGATTTAAATTATTCTTTTTCCCATGATTCTCTGGCAACCCACTCTTTATTCAAGGATGTCACCGGTGCCACAGACATACACTTCCAGCAAAAAGAACATGATTATATCGATTTCAATGTCCAGAAATTGTTGCCTCATAAGTTTTCGGAATACGGCCCCGCCCTGGCAGTCGGGGATATTGACGGAAACGGGCTGGATGATATTGTGGTCGGAGGCTCCTCCCTGTATAGCGCCCAGCTCTTTTTTCAGCAGCCCGGGGGAAAATTTATTCAAAAGTCACTTTTGACGGAAGAAGAGGCAAAAAATAAAAAATGTGATGACCTGGGCATATTGCTCTTTGATGCCGACGGGGACGGAGACCTGGACCTATTCATAGCCGCGGGAGGCTATGAAAGCGATCAAAACAACGGCATATACCAGGATCGGTTATACGTAAATGACGGCAAAGGGAATTTTACGTTGGATTCCACGGCTTTGCCTAAAAATTTTACCAGCAAATTTTGTGTGCGGGCGGCAGATTTTGATCATGACGGAGACCTTGACCTTTTTATCAGCGGCAGGGTAGATCCGGGAAAATACCCCCAGCCCGTTTCCAGTTTCATTTACAGGAACGATTCAAAGGACGGACATATCAAGTTTACCGACGTTACCAACACAGTAGCCAGGGACCTGATCAATATCGGTATGGTCTGCGATGCAATATGGACGGATTTTGACAATGACGGCTGGCCTGACCTGATCCTGGCAGGTGAATGGATGCCCGTAAGCTTTTTGAAAAATGAAAAAGGTGTTTTCAGAAATGTAACAAATGAAACAGGCATCAGCAACCAGACCGGATGGTGGAACAGCATTGCTGCCGGTGACTTTGACAACGACGGGGATATCGACTATATTGTCAGCAATCTGGGTCAGAATTCCTTTTACAGGGCAAGTGAACAGTATCCCGTCCGGGTGTATGGAAAGGATTTTGACAGCAATGGTGTGTATGATATGATACCTTCTTTATACCTTCCAGACAAGGAAGGCAAGAAAAAGGAATTTCCTGCCCAGACCCGGGATGACCTTCTCAAGCAGATGAATACCATGCGCAGAAAGTTTCCGACCTATAAATCATTCGCGGAAGCTACGATGGATGAGGTTCTGAGCGAACAGCAACGAAACGGCGCCCTGATATTGCAGGCAAATAATTTCCGGACAAGTTTGCTGAGAAATGACGGAAACGGGAAATTCACCATGATTCCTCTTCCTGCTGAGGCCCAGTTTTCTGTCATAAACGGTATGGTCGTTGACGATTTTGATGGGGATGGTAATCTGGATGTCGTCATGAACGGGAATGATTTCGGGACAGAAGTAACAGTCGGGAGGTATGATGCAATGAATGGATTGTTCCTCAAAGGAGATGGAAAAGGAAATTTTGCTGCCGAATCCATTTTGCAAAGCGGGATTTTCATACCAGGTAACGGCAAGGCCCTGGTCAAGCTGAGAGGATCTTCCGGTAATTGTTTACTCGCTGCTGGCCAAAACAGGGGGCCATTGAAGATTTTTCAGTTAAAGCAACCAGTCAATTGCTTGCCCTTGTTGCCGTCAGATGTGAGCGGGATAATAAAATATAAAAATGGATCATCCAGAAAGCAGGAATTTTATTTCGGGGAATCTTTTTTATCGGAATCGGGAAGGTTCCTGGTTATTGACGATAAAGTCGCGGCTTTGGAATTAACAGACAATAAAGGCAATAAGAGAAGAGTTCCCGTTAAACAGGAGACTGTTAAATAATCCGGGTAAACAATTTTGAAGAACCATATAAAAAACTATATTTCTATTTCACATCTTCGAAACGGGGTTTTTTGAATAAGCCGGTGATCCAATAATACTTACCTTGCAATACCTGAATAGCATCGGTAGGATAGCCGGATTTGCAGACCGGGTTTATTTCTGAAAATAAAATTGATCCATTTGAAAAAGATACCTGTTCTCGCCTTTTTTCTATTTGCCGTTCTGTCGCTTGTTTTCGCATGGGGTACCTGGGGCCATCAGCATATAAACAGGGCCGCTTTATTCGCGCTGCCTGATGAAATGCGGCCATTTTTTTACAACCATATTGATTATTTGACGGAAGAGGCTGTGGGACCGGATCTGCGCAAATACAGCCTGAATGACAGGGCAGAATTCCCGCGCCATTTTATTGATATGGAATCCTATGAGAACCTGGTGGACGATAGCCTGATGCCTTCTTTTGCGGAAATCCGGATCAAGTTTGACGAGAAGTACCTGCAGCAAAGCGGTATACTTCCCTGGTATATCGAGGAAATGACGGAAAAACTGACAAATGCCTTCCGGGAAAAAAGTAAGTCGGAAATTCTTTTTCTGGCGGCCGACCTTGGGCATTATATCGGTGATGCACATATGCCGTTGCACACGGCCATCAATCACAACGGCCAGATTACCGGGCAAATAGGAATCCACGCTTTTTGGGAGGCCCAGCTGCCGGAATTATTTGGTGAAACCTATAATCTGAATTGCCCAGACGCAAAATATATCAGTAACGTCCCTAAAGAGATATGGAAGATTATCCAGCATTCCCATCTGCTGGCCGATAGCCTGCTGGCTGTGGACCGCAGGCTGAAAGCCGGGCTGGACAAATCCCTTATTTACCAGCTTGACAGCAGCGGGAATATCAAAAAAAATAAATTCAACGATCTTGTACACAGCCTTGAATATTCAAAGAAATACCATGCTGCCCTGAATGGTATGATAGAACGTCAACTGAGGGGAGCCATTTCGGAAACGGCAGATTTCTGGTTTACTGCCTGGGTAAATGCAGGCAGGCCTGATCTCAATGAATTGGACCCCGAAGGTCTTACAGAAAGAAACCGGAAAAACTACCAAAGGGACAGAAGCATCTGGAAAAAGGGAAAGCTATTCGGCCTGAAATCCAACCTTGAATTTTAACTGACCCCATATGATCAAAATATCCCCCTGGCTGTTTTACGCCTTATTATCCGCCTTTTTTGCCGCCTTGACGGCCCTTTTCGCCAAAGCCGGCTTGAAAGATGTCAATTCAGACGTTGCGACGGCTATCCGAACCGCCATCATCCTGCTTATAACCTGGGGAATCGTCTTTTTTAGGGGAAATATTAAAGAAATACCCTATATATCCAGGAATGGCTGGCTTTTCCTAACCCTCTCGGCCATAGCCACGGGTCTGTCCTGGTTATTTTATTATAAGGCATTGCAACTGGGTAAAGTATCTGAAGTGAGCGCCATTGACAAGGGCAGCATAGTCTTTACCATATTCCTCGCTTTTCTTTTTCTTAAGGAACCCCTGACAGCCCGTTTGATGCTTGGGGCGGCTTTTATTTTCGGCGGGATGCTTATACTGGTCTGGAAATGAAAAAGGTTACCAGAGGGTAACCTATGCTGAATAATATTGGATATGATCTGATTATCGGCTTCCGTATCCTACATAACCCTGTGTGGCCTTGCATCCGCTTCTTTCTCCGCCCCTATAGCTTGCACAGGATGAAAAGATAGCTGTAACAGAAACTAGTAGTACTAAGATTAAAATTGTCCTTCTCATTTTGTGGTATTTAAATTAAAAAAAATTGCCTGGTTGGGGCTGTTAAAATCACCAGGTCATTCAAAGGAACGGAAATGAAGAAAGGATTCATCTTCAAAAACTGGTACTTGATATTTATACAAAATAAATACAAATATTCTGTATCTGCAAGCGATTACCCTTCCATTTGAGATTTTTTTTGCCGATCCCCCGTCCTGGGATACTTTTAGCCACAAATCCCAAAAACTTGATTGTACATTTTATTGCAATAGGGGGCAGTGTCATGCACCAGTTGGCGATTTCATTGAAAAAGAAGGGGTATATCGTCAGGGGCAGTGATGATGAGATATTTGAGCCTGCTTTTTCCAATCTGGCGGCAGAGGGGCTTTTACCCGAGACCATGGGCTGGCATCCGGAAAAAATAGACCCCGGGGTTGGCGCGGTCATACTGGGAATGCATGCGAAACAAGACAATCCCGAATTAGTAAGGGCCAGGGAAATGGGTCTGAAAATCTACTCCTTTCCGGAATATATTTACCAGGAAAGCAGGGCTAAAACCAGGGTGGTGATCGGGGGAAGTCACGGAAAAACCACCACCACTTCCATGATAATGCATGTGCTGAAGCAAGCCGGTTTGAAATTCGATTGGCTGGTGGGGGCAAAACTGGAGGGTTTTCCCCAATCGGTAAGCCTTACTGACGCCCCGGTAATTATATGCGAAGGGGATGAATACCCAGCCAGTGCAATTAAAAAACGACCTAAATTTCATTTCCTTTTCCCGGATGTAGCCATCCTCACCGGGATTGCATGGGACCATATCAACGTGTTCCCAACCTTTGATTTTTACCTGGAACAATTCAGGATTTTTTTGGATAAAATTGAAAGCGGCGGTCTGCTGATCTATAATGAAACAGACCCCGTATTAAAAACCCTGGTGGAAAATCATCCGGGATCTTTTAGAAAAAAAGCCTACCGTATTCCGGACCACCGTATTGAAAATGGAAGGACCCTGGTTGAACTGGAGGGAAAGACAGCCCGGCTCCTTGTTTTTGGAGATCACAACCTTCTCAATCTTCAGGCAGCCTGGCTGGCGACCGCGGAATTGGGAGTGGATACCCGGACCTTCCTGCAGGCGATAAGCAATTTCAGCGGGGCGTCCAAAAGATTGGAATTACTCGGGAAAAATGAACATACCAATGTATACCGTGATTTTGCCCACGCCCCTTCGAAGGTTAAAGCGACCATGGAGGCGGTAAGGCAGCAATACCCCGGCCGGAAATTGATTTCCGTTTTGGAATTGCATACCTATAGCAGCCTGAATGAGCAGTTCATGGGTGAATATAAGGGGACCCTTGACAATGCGGACACGGCCCTGGTGTTTTATTCCAGGCATGCACTCTCACTAAAGGGTATGCCTGATTTAAGCAAAGAAAAAGTGTATAAAGGATTTGATAAAAAAGGACTGATCCTGATCAATGAAAAAGATGAATTAATAAAATGGCTGCATCAACAATCTTACGAAAACGCTAACTTGCTGCTGATGAGTTCTGGCAATTATGAGGGTATCGACTTGGTTTCATTTGCAAAAGAAATTACAAAATAGTTGAATGTTACAATTAAGCAAACCTTTGGCTGTAATTGACCTGGAGACAACGGGTATAAATCTGGGATCTGACCGAATAGTTGAAATTGCTATTGTAAAAATCTTGCCGGATGGGAAAAAAATTGTGAAACGTAAACTGATCAACCCTGAAATAAAGATTCCGCAGGTTTCCACGGATGTTCACGGTATCACAGATGAAATGGTAAAAGATGCTCCTACTTTTAAGCAGGTCGCCAACGAATTGAAGCAATTCCTGGATAATTGCGACCTGGCTGGCTACAATTCCAACCGGTTCGATATCCCCTTGCTGGTGGAGGAATTCCTGCGCATCGGGATGGAATTTGACAACAAGGGCAGAAAAATGGTCGATGTCCAAAAGGTATTCCACATGATGGAGCAAAGAACCCTTAGCGCAGCCTACAAGTTTTATTGCAATAAAGTCCTGGAAGGAGCCCATGGAGCCGAGGCTGATGCGGTGGCAACCTGGGAAGTATTGGAAGCCCAGGTCCTCAGATACCCTCAATTGGGAACCAATGTGGAAAGCATCCTCAAATGCACCGGAGAGGAGGAGCTCGTTGATTTTGCCCGGCGATTTATTATGGAAAACGGGGTGGAGATCTTCAATTTTGGGAAACATAAAGGCCGGCCGGTGGTCGAAGTTCTGAAATCTGAACCCCAGTATTACGATTGGATGATGAAAGGCGATTTTCCTCTGCATACCAAGCAAAAGCTTACTGAAATTCTCAACCGGACGCTGTTAAAACGGGGTTAAACGGGCTAAACGGAAATGTGCATAAAATACCTCTAAGTTTAATTTCGTAATTTTGTATCTTAACTTAATGGACTGGGTGGAAAAGATTGTTGTCATACCGACATTCAACGAAAGGGAAAATATTGCCTCCCTGGTTGAAGCGATATTCTTGCTCCAGCAGGATTTTCATGTCCTGGTGATAGATGACAGTTCTCCCGACGGAACCGCCGAAATTGTCAAGGGACTGCAGGCAAAATATCCCCGAAAATTATTTCTCGAAGAGCGCAAGGGAAAACTTGGATTGGGGACGGCCTATATCCACGGATTCAAATGGTCTGTAAACCGGGGTTACCATTTCATCTTTGAAATGGATGCTGATTTTTCTCATAATCCCAAGGACCTCCAACGTTTGTATGAAGCTTGTAAATTCGGGCGCGCCGATGTGGCGATAGGATCCAGGTATGTCAAAGGAGGAGGAAATGTGAATTGGCCAAGGGACCGTGTTTTATTATCCAAGGGAGGGTCGATCTATACCCGTCTCATTACCTGGATGCCCGTAAAAGACCCTACGGCCGGTTTTGTCTGCTATAGCAGAGAGGTCCTGGAAACCATTAATCTTGATCAGATTAGATTCATAGGATATGCTTTCCAGATTGAAATGAAATTTGCTGCCTGGAAACTGGGTTTTACCATCAAAGAGGTGCCAATCATTTTTGAAGACCGAAAATTCGGGATCTCCAAAATGAATAAGGGAATTGTAAAAGAAGGTATCCTGGGCGTTTTGAATCTCCGCTGGCTCTCCCTGTTTAAGAATTACAGAAACCGCGTAAAGAATGCGGACTCCACTCCAATGAATACCTTTACCAATGAGGTAATGGTTGAAAGTAAATAACTTAATTCATTCTTTCCGTTTCTTTGCTTTCCGGATGAAGAAAGCGTTTATACAATTACACATTGCAGTTTTCCTGGCCGGGTTTACGGGCATACTTGGCAAACTCATTAGCTTAAATGAAGGGCTTTTGGTCTGGTACAGGCTATTGATAACAGTGACCAGCTTGTGGATTTTGTATTTTATCAGGGGAAGATTTTCGAAAATTAAAAAAAGGGACCTGGCAAAGGTTTTTGCCATAGGCGCTATTGCAGCCCTGCATTGGGTCAGTTTTTATGGAAGTATTAAGTACGCAAATGTCTCGATAAGCCTGGTTTGTTTTTCAGCGATCGGCTTTTTTACTGCCTTATTGGAACCTCTGTTTTTTCGCACAAGATTGGATAAAATTGAGCTTCTTTTAGGCCTCCTGGTTATTGGAGGAATCTATCTCATTTTTCATTTTGATCCTCATTATAAAACGGGGATCATCATCGGCCTGATCTCTGCTTTTTTGGGTAGCATATTTCCGATTCTCAACCGCCGGATGCTGGAGAGGGTCAGCGTTGATAATATGACCCTTTATGAGCTGAGCGGAGGGTTCCTGTTTCTGAGTCTTTTACTGCCGGTCTACCTTCATTTATTCCCCACCAACTATTTTTTCCCGGACCGGATGGACTGGATTTGGCTGCTCCTGCTGAGCTGGCTATGCACGGTTCTGGCATTTAACCTGTCCATGAAGGCTTTGCAAAAGATCTCGGCCTTTACGGTGAATCTCACGTATAATCTGGAGCCGGTATACGGCATCCTGCTGGCTTTTTTGGTTTTGGGGGAAAACAGGTTTCTTAATGAATGGTTTTATCCCGGATTTGGGATCATCCTGCTGGCCATTATATTGCAAATGTGGAGGCTTTGGAGAAAAAAGAGCGTCTGACCTAGGCGGCTTTTGTCGAAATATATCTCACCAGGCTTCTTTTGGCGATTGGCAACAGGGTTTCCTCCACCGGGAATCTTAAATCGGTCTCTATTGAATAAACGGCCGGATTGGGAAGCTCAGATTTTATCCTGATCAGCTCCGCCTTGATATTCTCATAAGTGTTGACCATTCCCCTTTGCCAGTTGTCAATGAATTCTGTCCGGATGCTTCGGTATTTCTCGTCATGCTTTTCAAAAAAACTTAAACGATACTGATACACACGGGTATTGCCATAATTTCCCTCGCTTAAAAAGAAATAGCCTTCATGAATATCCAGTGGGATAATACCGACAGGGAATATGGTGAGTTTCTCCTCTACGAATTCATATATTTCCGTTCCGTTGGTAATAGCTTTTTTCATTTTTGAGGCGGAATAATTGATGATGTCTTCTAGTTCATCCATCAGTTCCCCGTCTTCAATCATCTGTTCATATAATACCTGCAGCTTTTCTATCTGGACCCCGGTCAGTTTTTTAGG
>Ga0207127_10172_pt1 | contig 15664 bp, 12 predicted proteins | sample Alteio_BWMinHeat_17_FD_153574 | JGI IMG/M metagenome (GOLD analysis project Ga0207127, IMG submission 153574) | Enriched cells from forest soil in Barre Woods Harvard Forest LTER site, Petersham, Massachusetts, United States -... | ecosystem: Environmental > Terrestrial > Soil > Temperate forest >...
TTTCTTGAAGCCAGGCAATTCCTTCGGTCCAGATTGGACCATGACGCGGGCCAAAGACTATAGAGGCCATTGTGAAAAAATTGGAACCCTCATCAACGCTCAGATCTCACCGGACAAAATTTCGACCATATACAAGCCATATCAAGATGGCTGGTATTGCCGCGACCAAACAACCAGCCAGCGAGCCGAACAGAGGCTTGAGTCCCGACCGACGCCATCGTATCGCCAATAAGCTTAAGCCGATGAGGACAACAAAGAATCCAAATGTTACTTTTGAGAGCACGCCCACAACGATGACAAAACCCCAGAGGAGCCCGCGCAGAACCCCAGGCCAGAATTCTTTCTGCGAGCGATTGTATTCCAGAGGAATCAGCATTAAGGCTAGCGCCACCGTCCACCCGAGCAACGTGTCGGTCATCATGTCGCCGGCTGTCAGCTTCAAAAAGGGAATAAGGCACATGGAGATTGCCGCTAGCAAAAGGGTAATGCGTGGAACTCCGCCGCGCATGCAAACTAGATAGGTAGCCATCACCATTAGCCAGATGAAGAGGGCGAGCCCGACAAAAGCTAATCCGATGCCCTCGTATGATCCACCTTGGCTTCCCCACGGTAGGGTAATGAATTCCATTATTGGACCTTTAGCCGTGCTGCTAAGGCACTCGGAAATGCGTTGTAAACCAAAATGGTAAATGGCATGATTCATGCACACGGCATTGTGCAAGTAATACGCCGGGTCCCACGACAAACCGTAATGCGAGTAGTTGATCACCGTGGGTGATACAAATCCAAGAAAGGCAAACAGCGAAATCCAATGACCGATATACCGATTGCCCTCCAGCACCGTGAAAAATCGGGACATCATGAGGAGAGGGTACACCGAGATCATAAGGGCAACAACTGATCCACCTTCTGGAAACGCCGAATTCGGTGCATCTCTTGCCAACCTCTGATATAACAAACCAGAGTTCGGCGCGTAGGTTTCTGCTGAGACTCTATGGCGGACGATAGGGAGCGTAACGTCTCGAATCCTGGCGAAACGTACGCGATTTACTGCGTGAGATTGAGTCTGAGGAATGACGGGTCTCAAAAGGTCCTCACTCATTCACCTTCTATTTTGGTTTCTGAAGGACGGTAGGTTCACTTTGCAGCCGGACAGAAATCGCTGCCTCGTCCTGGGCGGTTGCGGATTCCTAGGCTCTAATCTCGTGGAGAGACTCTTCACGGAGGGTTACCATGTCCGCATCCTCGATAGGTCCAGTGCGGGTTGTAGAAATTTGGCATCGGTTAAAGGCAAATTTGAATTCTTCCAAGGAGACTTTCTTAACCCGGCCGACATAGAGAAGGCACTGGAGGATATCGACTTTGTTTTTCATTTAGTGGGTACGACATTACCCATTTCATCAAATCAGAACCCAGTTTTCGATATCGAATCGAATGTAGTCGGAACTGTTCAGCTCCTACAAGCTTGCATTCGCCGCCGCCTCAAAAAGGTGGTTTTCTCGTCTTCCGGAGGGACTGTGTACGGCCAGCCAAATCGGCTTCCGATTCAGGAGGACGACCCCACAAACCCTATATGCTCTTATGGAGTTACGAAGTTGACAGTTGAAAAGTACCTACAATTGCTTTATCACATCCACGGACTGGATTACACGATCCTACGGATAGCTAATTGTTACGGAAAAAATCAGAAAGTCACGGGCGCGCAAGGAGCCATTGGAGTCTTTCTGTCTCGCATCATGCAAGGAAAGCCGATAACGATTTGGGGAGACGGCTCAACGACGCGTGATTATATCCACGTGGAAGATGTTGCAGACGCATTCGTCAAAGCTCTTACTCAGAGCTCGAAATACCGAATCTTTAATATTGGTACGGGTGTTGGAACATCGCTTCGTGATTTGCTCGATAAGATGGAACGGATCACGGGCATCAAACCGCAAGTCGAATACGAAACGAGTCGGCTCGTAGATGTACCTCTAAATATTCTGGACTCAAGAAGAGCACAAGAACATATGGGTTGGCGCTTCAAGATAGATTGCGAAACAGGACTTCGAAAGACATGGACCTGGCTCACCGGAAAAGAGGCCCAAGTCGTGGGATCAACTCAGTAGTGGCACTCCCCGTTGCCTGCCTCTAACGGATGCGTGGGTCGACGCGACGCACCTCCGCAGTTCCTTAGAAGGCCTAAGCCAGAATAGGCTTCGACATCACGTTAAGTTGATAATCCTGGCGGCGCCTTTCACGATCTAGGACTTTTGTCAAACAACTAAAGTCGTGCTGCAGTTGCTGCCGCATGCGTTGCTTGACAAAACGCGTGCTCACGACCGCGCGACAATGCCGGCCAACAGAAACATCATCACTGTCTCGAAGATGGCCTACTTCGAGAACTGCCTTCGCATATATCAGGTCATTCTCTCCCGTCGCCAAGACCCGCCCCGCCGCTCCCGACACGCACGACCGAATACTGCCGACATCGGACGATACAATGGGCGTACCGTGTGCAAGAGCGTGCAAAACTAAAAGAGGCAAGCCTTCATATTTTGAGGTCATCAGTAGGACATCCATGGCCGCGCAGTAAGAAGCTGCGTCACGCTGATAATCCGTGAATACGACATTGCTGGCAAGGCCGAGAGCGGCTGCAGTGGCCTTCGCCTGATCCATAAGTTCGCCACCCCCGACAACTAAAAAGAGCGTCCCGGGACGGCGGTGCGCAATTTCCGACGCTATGGAAAGCCAACGTTGGGGATCCTTCTGATCAGTGAGGCGCCCAACGAATCCGACCACAAATGCGCAAGCGGGAATTTTCCATCTCTCGCGGATTGTGTCTCGTCGATTCGCGCAAGTCTTTTCATCCGGCAATTCTTCAGGCTCGAAGCCATAGTCGAGCATTTTGAATCGATCCGCTTTAATGTTGTACTGACGCGCGGCATACCCCGGCAGATCCTCGCTTGTAACATATCGAAGGTCTATTTCTTCATGATAAGGCGCCGATGAATTTACCCAATCCTTTCCGAAGGCGTGAAGGTGTAAGACGTCTACAAAACGTACTTGCTTAGATACGAGAGGCCATTGCTCAACCAGTTTGTAACCGTACGATGTATTCCGATTAACGACAATATCCACGCATTTGCTAATCATCAGATATCGGATAAAGGCCTCGCGTCCCGATTGGCGTAGTGCCATCCTTTCTAAAGAATAGATCTCGCTTACCATAGATTGGAATTCTTCGTACCAAGGGCCGTCTGGATACTCGCAGCCGACCAGAATGACGTTGTACTGATCCTTCGGCAGACAGGACATGATGCGGAGATCGAAAGCTTCTGCCCCGCCTACATGAAATGATGGGATCAGATAAAGGACATTCGTCTCGCTGCCGTTCCACTGTTCGGGAGAGAACAAATTCGGCACGTTGGGACGGCGGTACCGCTCCCGGGTGATGTCTGTCGGTACAACTTCGCTGAGAGCTGTTTCCACCTCACCGAGCAGCGGATCGGTCTGCTGAGCCGAGAGTTGAGATGTGCAACCCGCGAGGGGCCGAAGTCCATTGCAAGGTTTCTGAGCAGTGTGACGGGCGACGATAGACTCCGCGAGGGCGCGCGCACGGTTTCCTGCAGCTTTTATCAAGTGCGTGGAACGACCTGCCGAGTGCCTCCTATATTTGAAAAGGGGCTCCTTGAAGAGTCTACCCACGTAGCCTCGGTCCACCAGACGGAGCCAGAAGTCATAGTCTTCGTGGTTGTCCGTCAGCGCCGGATCCATCCCCCCGAGTTCGAGATACACATCGCGCCGCATGACACAATTGACTGTCAAAAAATTTTCGGCACGTAATCGGGCGCCATCAAATTCGTCAAAGACGGTAGCCTGTATGTCTCCAAAATGAGTGACTCCACTGTAGACAAAAGCCAGGTGAGGTTGTAGCGCGCTAAACCAGCACAATTTTTCCACAGTGCCCGGGTCCAATAGATCGTCCGAGTCTAGAAACATGATCAGCTCAGCATTTGCCAGTGTAACTCCAATATTTCTAGCAGCTGCTACTCCACTGTGTGGGCAATCCACCACGCGAATCCACTGGAAAGCTCGCAATTCGTCCAGGAGCTGCAAGCTCTCCGAATCATCCGAACCGTCATTTACGAGGATGACTTCTAAATCCTGAGTCGTTTGTCCTTCCAACGAGGCTAACGTTTCCTTCAAATAGGTAGGAGTGTTATAAAACGGGATGATGATAGAAATGAGGGGTCGCCAGGCCTGCTTAATTGCTCTGATATTGTCAGGCTGATACCAACCGGCGTTGATTGATAGAATTTGTGAGTGAAGAAAACCTTGGCGCTCTTGCGCCGTATGGGTCATGGTCACGCCGTGTCTTCGGTGTTCGAAGACAGGTGCCGATACGTGAGTGCCGTAGTGACCTTTGCTTGAAAGACGTATCCAGAATTCCCAATCTTCTCTGCCGTATAGCAACTCCCGTCGATATCCACCAACGTCATTGAAAGCGCTTCTCCGAATGAGCGAGCATACTGAAGGATGGTTTGACCAAAGCAAGTCATAAACATTGAAAGCCTGGGGGGTCCAGACCAGTTCTTGATCGCCAAAAAAACGCTGGTCAGGATAAGCGTAAGCCGCATAAGAATTATGCAATAACGCATATAAAAGAATTGCGACAGCGTTACTTTCAAGTCGGTCATCTGCGTCTAGGTAAAGGAGGTAGTCTCCGCGAGTGGCAGCCGCACCATTATTACGGGATTGTGCGAGTCCTTGGTTGGATTGGCGAATGATGCGTACGCAATCGTGCCTGATGCCGTCGAGCACTTCCAAGGTTTCGGGATCTGTCGATCCGTCATCGACAATCGCAATTTCAAGATGCTTGTAGGTTTGTGAGAGGACCGAAGCCAAAGCGTCCGAAAGGTACTTGCCGTAATTAAAACAAGGGATGATAACCGAGACGAGAGCGCTGGTGCCAATCAATGCATCTGACAATTTCCGCGAGGCGGCAACCGCACGTAGCTTCGCCTCAGCGATTGCCGTTGCGCTGGCTGCTGTGGAAACACTCGTGTTCAACGGCCGATGGACTTCAGCAGCTCGGCTTGCCAAAAAATGAAGCAAAGGATCGGTCCGCAAATCCGCCACATCCGGGTGATCGCGAAGGTAATGCTCCGCGTCGAAGGAGGGATGCGGGTTCCGGCCATCAAGTCCGCCATGCCTAACGTAATGGACTAAAGGGTTCATCTTGGATCTGGCGACATCCGGATTTTCCGACAAATAATACCTAGTGTCGAAAAGGGGATGTGGATTTCGGCCTTCATAGCCTCCACGGACCAGATAATGGGCCAGTGGATTCACCCCGGCCCTAGCCACATCCGGATTCCGCGACAGGTAATAGCTGCTGTCGAAAAGAGGATGCGGATCGCGTCCCTCCATCGCACCTCGTCGAAGGTAGTGGAACAGAGGGTTAGCTCCGGCCTTGGCCACGTCCGGGTACTGCTCCAGGTAATAGCTGGTATCGAATAACGGATGGGGATCGCGTCCCTCTGCCGCACCGCGCCGAAGATAGTGGTACAGGGGGTTGACTCCAGCCTGGGCCACGTCTGGATTTTGCTCCAAGTAATAGCTGGTATCGAATAACGGATGGGGATCGCGCCCCTCGGTTACTCCAGTAAGCAGGTAATGCCACAGAGGACCCCAAACGAAGGGAATCACATCAGGATTGTCCTTGATGTATGACTTGAAATCGAATAAGCGGCTCTTGCGAATAACCAACCATTCTCTGGCGAGGCGAAGTTCGCGCCCAGCGTTTGGCGTGGCGCTGCGGACCGTCCGGCTAATAAAACGCAGAGGTCGAGTCACCTTCCACGAGCGGGACTGCAACAGTGCTGAGATTGTATGTTCGAGCTCAGCCAGCGCCTCGGTGAGGCTAGCGACACGCGCGTCGCGCTCAGCTAACGCTTGGGTCAGGCTGGCGACACGCGCGTCGCGCTCAGCTAACGCTTGGGTCAGGCTGGCGAGGCGACCGTCGCGCTCGGCTAACGCTTGGGTCAGGCTGGCAACCTGCTCACGCAAATGGCCTTCGACATTACGGAAGACAACTACGGCCTCTTGAAAATCTTTCTCCGCTGCCGTCAGTTTCAAATTTTGGCGACGTTCAGCAGCAAGACGCTGAAGATAGTCATAATCGCCGACCTTCACCTCGTGCTCTCCGTAACTCGATTTCTTTCAAACAGGGAACAGCCCTTCAATCACGTGGGGGCAGTAATATATCCAATTTATTGGCGATCGAAAAGATGTGCTCGCCGATGTAAACGAAGTCCCGGTCGAACTGTCCAATGCACCGTAGAAATGGCAATGCCACGCCTTGTCGAGGCAGCAACCAATCATGCAGCTCGATGATGATCAGTGGAGTTTTTTCAATCCACTCGGTATGTTGCCGAAACAGTTCTTTCTCGCCGCCCTCGATATCGATCTTTACAATGAATGGGAAATAATCCATTTGGTGCGTAGCGAAAATCTCATTAATCGTGACACAACTAACATCATCCTCACTCACTTCCTCGTCCGCGACCGAGCGGGTCTGGAAGCCCCAAAAGCCCTCTCCCACATCGATAACGCGCACCCGCTGTGGGCTCGCGGCGAGCGCGCAAGGGAGGGGCAACACAGGCATCCCCTTCGTATTCTCGACGAGCAATTGGAAATTTGACGCTTCCGGCTCAATGGCCACAATGAAAGCATCCTGACACTGCGCCGACAAGTAGACCGATGTTGCGCCAATATTGGCACCCCCATCAACGATAAGAGGTCTTTTGCCCGTGGCCCTCGCCGTATTGAGGAACTCTTCCAGATCAGGGAAACGAAGAAGTTTCGAGATGTTGAACGGTAAATCGACAAATATCTGATCGACTACCGCGGTATCCGAAGATTGAGGGCGAACATAAAATTCTCTGTCTTTATCACCGATCCGCAATTTCACCAGGTCAACTTTCATAATTCTAATAATAATCCGGGATTCTGTTGGGTGCGCTATAGGATTCTGGAAGGAGTGCCTAACTCAGTTTTATGAAGCGCGAGAACGTCATGATGATTGTCCCACAGGCGCTCCATGTAGCCCAGCAATCTAACTCTCGGACGAGATTCAGCCCAACGCACGGCCCAAGATGGCAGACAGACGGAGACGCCATAATCGTCCGCGTCGGAATAACCGACATATCCGTATCCGTTAAGGGCGTAGCCCCTAGCTATGATTGCAAAGCCTTCATCCTCGACATACTTGAATTTGCCACTAGCCTGCAGCTTCATCGCGTGACGCCCATGAAAAGAGGTTATGAGAATACCACCCGGCGCGAGCCGCTCTTCAAACCAATAGAGAAAGTCCCAGATTGCCGCACCGACAGATGCGTGAGCAGAGAACCGCACCAGATCAAATCGAACTGATCTCCGATCGGAATCTCAGCTGGTTTACTTGAGGAATAGACGCCGTTAACGCCGAACTCTCTGACGCAGAAGTCCACGCCATCTCGGTCCAGGTCGCAGGCTGTGATGCGAGCTGCGGGAAAGGCAACGCGGATATGGCGAAGGACGCGACCATGTCCGCATGGCAAATCAAGAATCGCCTTTGGGTCGGTTGCTCCGGCTATTTCAAGGGCGAGACGCATAATGCGCAAGCCGGACAATCCGACCGAGAGATAGTGATCGAGACTCCCGGCATACATAGTGTCGCGCGGGGATATGATGGTAGAAACTACTCGCGTATTCACAGCCTAATAGTTCTAAAATAGCGAGCCGCATTTTATAACCAAGCATCTCGGAGCACCAAACTTCATGTCTCCGATAATTTCCTGATAACGAAAGGCACCTGGCTCTCGCGTGAACTCACATCTGGCCGAGTGTTCAAATCCAGCATGGTGTTTTTAGCATCCGTAGTCTCGATGTGTTATTTACTGACTCGAGCAAGCAATCTCGGGCGCGATCTGGTTTCAGAAGAAGCGATATTCTTGATGCCAGGGTGCTTTCTATTGGAGCATCACGGTTATTATTTTGATTGGGGTGTTTTTGATCCGCGAGCCAACGCCTTTTCCAAGCCGCCTTTGACTTCCGTTTTGCTCGGAATCTTTTCCTTCATGGGTCATGACGCGGTCGCCAGTGCAAGGTTGCTTCCTTTCCTGGTGGGATTGCTGACGTGCCTGATTCCATTGCTCGTCACTGAATCCATTGTGCCCAGTCTGCTGGTGCTGGTCTCTCCGTTTTTCTACGGGGCAGCAAGTCACATGCAGACCGATCCGACGGTGGGACTATTGGGATATGGGTTGGCATGTTGGGCAATTGCCAGGTACCCGAAATCGTCCGTAACGACGCATGCTCTTCTGGGTGCTGGAATCGTAATTCTCTGGCTGGGGAAAATCGAAACGGCAGTGATCATGACGACCGTCCTGGCCACATGGATTATTTGGCAACCAAGCGGCCAGCGAATGAGATTCCTCAAATCCGCAAGGGCGTCGACGATGGCAGGTCTTGGCCTGTCAGTGTTCATCACATGGATGCTCGGACATACGGTAGGTTTGCCCTTCAACGAATCTGTAGGGACTGTCTTCGAAACCGTTGTTCGCGTGACAGGTTCAACCCTGAATGCACATGCGAGTACTCCGGTTGCTGGAACGCACGCCCGGAGGGTGCTCTTCCAATTTGCGTCAGATTTCAAAGTGCCTCATCTGTTTTTGATGTGCATGATTCCCGCAATGATCCTGATGGCAAAATATCGTTTCCTTTGGTCTCGGGATCGGCCCCATGCGCTCTTACTTGTAGCGGCGTTGGTCCTGTTGTGACCTACATGACGGTCGGTTATGTCGGAGATGGCTTTCCGAGATATTTTCTGATCGCGTTTCCGCCGCTGATCATTCTGCTTGGGCTCTGTTTGCAGGAGTTGCGGCCGATATGGCGGTTTGGCGTTTCTCTCCTGTTGTTCGCTATCGGAACGGGTTTGATGATGCCGCAAACTTGGCAAGCGATTAGGTCGCCTGGAAGCCCAACTGTCTCACCGGGCGAAGAAGGAACGCGCCAGGCTGCGTTTTTGACAAAAGCGTTGACCATGCCTGGCGATCTGGTTCTAGCCCCGGATAACATGGCCTTCTATCTCGAAGGCCACCGCTGGATGATAGAAAGCAGTTTTGCGCCCTATCCAGAGATGCGGACGCAGGCTATTGCGATGGCTGGCCAGCTAAAAGCGGCCATAGTGAAAATCGGAAGTCACGAAGAGATTGTAGACCAGCTAGCCAGAACCATTGAGCGATCCGACGCACAGATTTGTCGGATCGGTTCATACGAGGTGATTGTTGCGGAACGGCACTGACGGTGGGAGAGAACGGCTGGTGATGCCTTGTTGTCCTTACAACCGAAATTAACGGCTATATGAACTTCATCTTGCGCATAGCAAACACCACCATGCGAAGTAGCAGCCATCCATGGCTCCAACGCTGGATGTTCGTCTGACCGTAGGTTCTAGCGTAATACCGAACTGGAAGTTCAACGATCCTGAGGTTAAGTTTTGCCGCTCCGAAGAGGAGGTCGAAATCACCGAAGGGATCGAAATCGCCGAAATACGACCTCTGGCTGACAATGCAGTTGTAGTCTCTCTTGAAAAGTACTTTTGTTCCACAGAGGGTGTCCTTAATTCTTTGCCCGAGTAACCAAGTGAACATGATGCTAAAGAACTTGTTGCCAAGAACGTTGAAGAACCTCATGGCCTCCCGTTCCATGGCATACACCAGACGCGATCCGTTGATAAACTCACCTTTCCCTAGGCGTGCAGCCTCATAAAACTTTGGCAGATCTTCCGGCGCCACCGTCAGATCGGCGTCAAGGATCATAAGAAGTTCGCCCGTAGCCATGGCAAAGCCTTTCCGGACGGCGTCTCCCTTACCTTTGCCATCCTGAACGGCCCAGCGTAGGTGTCTTTGGTGACCGTAAGCTTGCGCCACACGCTTAACTTCGTCCAGCGTGCCATCCGTGGAGTTTCCCTCTATGTATATTATTTCGAGCGAACTGCCGAATTCGGGCAGCCGCAACATTGCCTGTTCAATGTTGCCCTTCTCATTGCGACAGGGAATCACCACACTGACAGAATATTCTTTCGGTTCTTTTGGAATCGGCCTTGCAACATAGTATTGCAATACGCCAAGGTGACGTATAACGGGCAAATTAGCGATGTACTTGTTGACGAAGTTTGAGAAAAACGGGACATACTTCGGGAACAGAAACTTGCTCCCCTTCTTAATGACCTCAAAACCTGCCAAGTAGAGCAGGTTCTCTATATCGGCTGACGAAAGCCAATTCTGAACTGGGACAGGGGCCTTCAGCTTCAAAGCTTGCGCGACTCTCAGCACCGGTTCCCAAAGATAGTTGTACTGAGTGACAATCACCCTTGTTCGTGGTTTGCAGAGATGGCGCAATTTTTGGAAGACTCTCTGCACGTCGCTGACGTATCCGATCAAGTCGGACAGAACGAGGTAATCAAACTGCTCATCTATTGTGAGATTTTCTGCGTCGCCCTTGAGCCACTCCAATTCGGAGTACTTGGTTCGCGCGATTTGAAGCATGTTATCGCTGGAGTCGATTCCCACGCCTCGGGAAGGCTTGAGTGCAGCCAAAAGGTCTCCGGTTCCGGAGCCTACTTCCAGAACTGATTGTCCTTCCGGGACCAAGAATCCGACCAGATCAATTACCGATTTATGGTAATAGGAGTTCCGACGCTTCCATTCGTCAGCGACGGCTGCCTGAGTTTCAAAGTAATCTAGGATTTGATTGGGCATCTGAATTTCTCAACGGACCAGGCCTCACCATATTGTGAGGGGAAAAGCGGAATCCACAAAATACGAGTGGCTAACAAATAGTTGAACTGCCTAAGGCGACTCGGTTGAAACTAAAGAAGGGTCAGCGGCCTTTGCGATGTTCTCAGAATAATCCTCGTAGGCCTTGCTCAGACCTTTGCGCAGAGACGTTCGGGGCTTCCATCCTAGTGCCGCCAATCGATTTACGTCCAAGAGCTTCCGCGGGGTCCCATCAGGCTTAGAAGGATCGAAAACCAGACGGCCCTTAAACCCAACCACCTCCGCAATCAATTTCGCCAATTCGTAGATCGTGATGTCCTCACCGCAGCCAATGTTTACAATCGGAGGTATCGTGTCCTCGGCAATAATCGTTTCTAATTGGCCGTTGCCTAGATTCATAAGGAAGACACAGGCGTCAGCGGCGTCGTCGCTGTGGAGAAACTCCCTCCGCGGGGTGCCCGACCCCCAGATAACGACTTCCGCGGCACCGCTAGTCTTAGCTTCGTGCATCTTACGCAGTAACGCCGGAATCACGTGCGAATCGTAGAGGTCGTACCGATCGCCTGGCCCAAACAGATTCGTGGGCATAGCAGCCAGAAAGTGTGTACCGAACTGGCGGTTGTAGGCCCAGCACATCTCAATTCCGGCGATCTTTGCCACTGCATAGGGCCGGTTGGTCGGCTCAAGTGGACCGCTAAGGAGGTATTCTTCTTTTATAGGCTGGGGGGCATGCTTCGGATAGACGCAGCTCGAGCCCAGAAAAAGTAGACGCCTAACACCGATGCCATATGCTTCATGAATAACATTTGTTTGGACTAGAAGATTCTGACCGATGAATTCCGCAGGGCATCTGGAGTTAGCCAGAATGCCGCCAACCTTGGCGGCCGCAAGAAAAACGTATTCAGGACGCTCCTTTCGGAGGAACTCCCTAACAGCTTGGCGGTCCGTCAAATCCAACCCCTTGTGGGAGCGCCATATCAACTCGGAATGCCCGGCCGCCCGAAGTCGTCGAATTAGAGCCGACCCGACTAAGCCACTGTGACCAGCCACATAGATTTTAGCAGAGGGTTCCATGGGTTAATCGTGGTAGTTATAGATCTGATATCCACTTTGATGAATGAGTCGATCTCGACTGGCCTCCTGCAAATCAAACGCAACCATTTCGGCCACAAGCTCACGAAATGTTACCTTCGGTGTCCACCCCAGCTTTGTGCGCGCTTTGCCGGCGTCTCCGACAAGAGTATCCACTTCAGCCGGCCGGAAGTAGCGTTGGTCAACCGCGACCCTACAACGGCCGTGAGAATCCAACGCTTTTTCCTCCAGGCCCCGTCCGTGCCAGGTCAGTTTCACTTCCATTTCTTCCGCGGCGGCACTTACGAATTCACGGACGCTATACTGCCGTCCTGTGGCGACCACAAGATCCTCCGGTACCGGTTGTTGAAGCATCATCCACTGCATTTCGACATAGTCGCGAGCATGACCCCAGTCACGTTTGGCGTCAAGATTCCCCAGATAAAGGCAATCTTGCAAACCCACTTTGATCCTTGCAAGGCCACGAGTAATTTTGCGCGTAACAAACGTCTCACCTCGAATGGGAGATTCGTGGTTGAACAAGATACCGTTGCACGCATACATTCCATAAGATTCACGATAATTGACGGTTATCCAATAAGCGTAGAGCTTTGCAACAGAATAAGGTGATCGAGGATGGAAGGGCGTTGATTCAGACTGGGGCGTTTGCTGGGCCAACCCATACAATTCCGAAGTGGAAGCCTGGTAGAAACGAGTTGATGTCGTTAAGCCCGCGATGCGAATTGCTTCAAGCAGACGTAGCGTTCCCAACGCATCCACGTTCGCTGTATATTCAGGACATTCAAAAGACACGGCAACGTGGCTCTGTGCCGCAAGGTTATAAATTTCTTCTGGCCTCACCTCCTCGACGATCCGGAGCAGATTGTTTGCATCGGTCAGATCACCGTAATGCAAGAAGACGCGACGATCGGGATCGTGCGGGTCCTGATAAAGATGGTCAATTCGGGCAGTATTAAACGAAGAAGAACGTCGTTTGATCCCATGTACCTCGTAACCCTTCTTCAACAGGAAATCCGCAAGGTAAGCTCCATCCTGTCCCGTAATTCCCGTAACCAATGCCCGCTTCATGGTGCCTTCCTAAGTAACAGACGTGCTATGGAGGCGCAAGCGTTCCGGCGCCTGCGTTAGCCTCGCTATCCCAAGCTCTCAACGGAGGGAGTATTGTGAGTTCGCATCAAGTCGCGGAGTATACTCCATCTCCAGCCGGTTGACCTATTCGAAGGCGGTGCCCATCAACTAAATATGTTGGACACTCGCAACTTAGCGGTTTCACGGGAGATGCCGAGTCTATAGAATGTTCGCTGTATGCGTGTATCTGGCAGCACGTCTGTCGGAGGTTCACGATCAACTTGCCCTCAGCATTTTTTCGTCGGTTGTTGGCCCACCCACTCACCGCTGAATTGGACCTCGATGATCCCGCCACTACGGAACTGCGGAAACAAGTCATTTCGTCAAAGCCTTTTCTCAAGGCAATTTACGACGAATGGTACAGTGCCCTCGCCATGGAGGTGCCGCCTGGTGAAGGCGTCGTACTAGAGTTGGGTTCCGGCGCCGGATATTGCAGCCGTTACATCCCAGGCCTGATAACGTCTGAAGTTTTTTACTGCCCTACCGTGCAGTTGGCTGTCGACGCGCAGCGGATGCCGTTCCGCGATGGATCGCTCCGCGCTATCGTTTTTACTAATGTCCTGCACCACATACCTGATCTCCGGCTCTTCTTTGGAGAAGCAACCCGTTGTCTTCGTAGAGGAGGAAAGGTGCTCATGATCGAACCGTGGGTTACCGCTTGGTCTCGATTTATCTACAAGCACCTCCACCATGAACCGTTCTGTCCGGAAGCGCAACATTGGTCGTTCGCATCTGCTGGTCCTCTTACCAGCGCAAATGGTGCACTGCCATGGATCGTATTTGCCAGAGACCGCGGCAGATTTGAATCCGAGTTCCCTCAATTGGCGATTGAGCGAATTCGTCCGTTTTTACCCTTCCGATATTTGGTTTCTGGTGGCCTTGCCATGCGCAGCGTGATGCCTGGCTTCACCCACTCATGGTGGGCGCGTTTAGAAGTGATGCTCGAACCCTGCATGTCTAGTTTAGCCATGTTTGCCTTCATTGCCTTGCGCAGGCGCTGAGTACTCCAACCCAGAAACGCTTCCTTCCGAAATGCTTCTGATCGAAGAATAACAAATCAGGTGAGATTCGAGAGCGAGCAAACCATTGGATTTCTTTTAGAACGTCGTGAACGTGTCACAAAGGTCCGAATCCGATACATATGTGTTGTGCGGGCGTGGCCGAAAATAGATTACACCTTGAAACCGATGCAATCTAACGATACAAATCGAATTCAGCCTACAGCATGGCGAAACTAAAGAAGAACGATCGGATTGCAATCACAGGTGCCGGGGGTTTTATCGGCGGCAACCTGGTGAGGTACTTTCGCGATAAGGGATCCACGCGCATCCGCGCGGTGGACAAGAAACCGTTTGGCGAGTGGTATCTGCGGATTCCGGAAGTGGAGAGCCTTTGCCTGGACTGCAGCAATGAGGAAGACTGCAAGCGTGTATGCGACGGGGCAACAGAAGTGTACAACCTCGCCGGCGATATGGGGGGAATGGGATTTATCGAGCGCTTCCGAATCGAGTGCCTTCGCAGTATTCTCATCAATACTCACATGCTTGAAGCCGCGTACCAGGCGGGGGTTCAGCGCTACTTCTTTTCATCTTCCGCCTGCGTATACAACATCTTGCTTCAGCAGGATCCTGTTGGACGCGCGCTCAAGGAATCCGATGCCTACCCGGCAATGGCCGAGCGCGGGTACGGTTGGGAAAAGCTTATGTCGGAGATTTTTTGCCAGGAGTATTGGGCGGAGCGAGGGCTGAAGACCTTCATTGCCCGGTTGCATAATGTGTATGGGCCTAACGGCACCTGGGACGGTGGACGTGAAAAGGCCGCGGCAGCAATCTGCAGGAAAGTGATCGAGGCGGTTTATACAGGCAGCGGCGAAATTGAAATTTGGGGCGACGGAACGCAGACTCGCAGCTTTATGTACATTGTCGATTGCGTGAAAGGCATTGACATGATCATGCACTGCGATGACCTAGTTGCCACGCCAATCAATCTAGGCTCAACTGAGCTTGTTACGATTGACACGCTTGTGACCATCGTGGAGGCAATCGCCGGGGTAAAACTCCGCCGAAAATACGATCCCAGTGCGCCACGTGGCGTGGCCGGCCGCAATAGCGACAATGCCTTTATCAAGCAGGTCCTGAAGTGGGAGCCCAACACCACCTTACATACAGGATTGCGAGAGACTTACCACTGGATCCAAGATCAATACTCGAAACGCAAGCAAGGCCAACTCACCGTCACGTAGTTATTCACGATAGATCCCACCTCTATCCGGCGGAAGCAACGGGGAAAAAGCCAAAATTACAATGCCGTGGCAAGTGTGCCTTTCTGTCTACAGCCGCGCGATAACGAGTGGTTCGGGCGGCAAATTATCCTAAAATGTTCGAAGAAAACCCGCTGCGTGAAGATTTATGACGATTCCGGGCAAATCCAAATCTGATGCGAGCAGGAAGGCGGGCGCTTCCGCTGTGGTCGAGGCGGCCCCCGCGGCGGAACTCCTCGACGTTTCGGTGGTCATTCCCTGCCTCAACGAGGCGAATTCGGTAGGTACGTGCATTGACAAAGCCTACAGCGCCTTTAGCGTCCACAATCTCATGGGAGAGGTGATCGTTGCCGATAACGGTTCCACCGATGGATCGATT
>Ga0207127_10173_pt1 | contig 15631 bp, 6 predicted proteins | sample Alteio_BWMinHeat_17_FD_153574 | JGI IMG/M metagenome (GOLD analysis project Ga0207127, IMG submission 153574) | Enriched cells from forest soil in Barre Woods Harvard Forest LTER site, Petersham, Massachusetts, United States -... | ecosystem: Environmental > Terrestrial > Soil > Temperate forest >...
CCGGAGCAGGCCAAAGGGGAAAAGGCCGATGGCCGTTCTGACATTTTCACGATGGGAATCATCCTCTACGAACTTCTCACTGGAGGGAATCCCTACGCTTCAGATAACGCGATTACCAGCCTGCTGAAGCGTACGCAGGAAGCCGCTACCCCGGTGTCCAGCATTGAAACCACGGTTTCGCCTACGCTGAACAGGATCGTCTGCAAGTGCCTGGAGCGCGATGTCACCAAACGCTATCAATCAATGGATGACCTGATAGGGGACCTCGACGGCGCCCAACAGGGCAAGTCTCCTTCTCGCCTGCCTTCGAGCCTGTCCAATGGCCGCGTGGGCAGGTTGTACTGGCTGCTTGGCGCATTCCTGCTGGTTTCGCTGCTGGTGACAGGAGCCATCGTCCGCTGGTCCCTACAGAGACCAACGTCAAATAGCGCTGCGCATGCGGCGGTGAAGATTCTGCTGGCCGACTTTCAGAACCAGACGTCCGACAGTGTTTTTGACGGGACACTGGAATCCAGTTTTGGCCTGGCCATGGAAGGGGCGCCTTTTATCAGCGCCTACAACCGCGGCCAGGCGCACAAGATCATGAAGCAGATCAACCCTCAAGCAACGCAACTGGACGATACCAACGCCAGCCTGGTGGCTGTGCGTGAGGGTGTAAACGTCGTGATCGGCGGCGTGGTCACAAGACAAGGCGATCTCTACACCATCGAGTGCGCTGCGATCGATCCCGTTGCTTCCAGGACTCTGCATACGGAAACAAAGGCCAGCGTATCGAAATCAGGCGTGTTGCAAGCCGTGGCCGACCTGGCGGGGAAGATGCGCCAGTTTTTGGGCGATACAACGCCGGCATCCGTAAAGCGCCAGCAGCAGGAGACCGTAACCGCAAGTTCCATCGAAGCAGTACACGAATATGCAGTGGCGCAGGAATTCCAGTTGGCGGGGAAGTGGGACGAAGCCAAGAACCACTATTCACGCGCCATCGAACTTGATGCGAATATGGGTCGCGCTTATGCCGGGATAGCAGCAGTGAGCGCCAACCTGGGCAGGAAAGCCGACGCAGAAAAGTACTACCAGGCTGCCATGGCACATATCGATCGTATGACGGACCGTGAGAAATACCGTACGCGGGGCGGCTACTACCTCATGACGCGCCAGCCGGAGAAAGCGATCGCGGAATATGAGGCGCTGGTGAAGCAGTATCCCGCGGACGCGGTCGGCGCTTCAAACCTGGCACTGGCTTCTTTCTACACTCGCGACATGACCAAGGCGATGCAAGCCGGAAAGGATGCCGCCGATCTCTCTCCTAAAGCGCTGGTGCAGCGCAACAACTATGCACTGTATGCCATCTATGCGGGCGATTACCCTGCCGGGGCGCAAGCTGCCGGGGAAGTCCTGCAACAAGATCCAACTTATCCTGATGCTTTGGGTGCGCTCGCCATGGCGCAAGTCGGGCAAGGGGATTTGAGCCGCGCGGCAAGCACTTACGGAATACTTCAGGCTCTTGGGGTCCGAGGAGCATCGATGGCGGCCATGGGTCTGGCTGACCTCGCTTTCTATCAAGGTCATCAGAATGAAGGGATAGAGTTGCTGGAGAAGAGCATTCCCGCGGACATCGCGGCGAAAGATCAAAGCAGCGCAGCGACCAAGTCAATTGCTCTGGGACAAGCGCATCTGGCTAAGGGCGAGAAGGCCCAGGCGCTGGCGGCAGCGGACCAGGCCGTTAAACTCAGTCCCGATCCCAGCACCGCAATGGCGGCTGGAGATCTCTATATTGCTGCGGGTGAAACGGCAAAGGCGGCCGGACTGGCGTCGCAGCTTTCATCGCGAATTGAGCCGGAGCCGCAAATGTATGGAGCCCTGCTTGAAGGTGAGCTTGCGCTGAAAAAGAACCAGATCAAAGATGCAGTTGATGCTTTCCAGAAAGCGCAAAAAATCTCTAACACATGGCTTGGACATTTCTATCTCGGCAAAGCTTACCTGCAGAACGGTTCTTTCACCGAAGCCGATTCCGAATTCGAAGCTTGTCTAAAACGCCGGGGCGAAGCGAGCGCGGTGTTCCTTGATGACGTGCCAACGTTCCGCCTCATGCCGCCGGTCTATTACTACCTGGGGCGCGCGCAGGAAGGATTGAAGAGTCCGGCAGCCGCTGAAAGCTACCGGACCTTTTTGAAATCGCAACCGGAAGGTACAAGCGAACTGGTTGCCGATGCCCGACGCCGGTTACAGGCAAACTGACTTCGCCCTCACCTGATGTTAATCACCTGATGTTAAAAGGTACAGACAGCGCCACGCCTGCTCCGGCAAGATTCGTGGTTGCCTGCAGCACGTATCCGGTCCCCTTGTTATTGAGTGAATTGCTGGAGAAGATGGCAATTCCGTTGTTGCCGGTCGTCGCCGTTACCTTTCCACTCAGCACCGCCCCGCCGGGGTTCACAGCGATGGTAAGGGTCACAGTTGCTCCGTAAACCCCTTTCCCCGCCGCATTGGTCACCAGTACTTTGAGCGCCGGTGTGATCTGCGCGCCCGGCGAAGAGTCACTGGGTTGTACATAAAAGCTGACGTTGTACAGCGCCGCAATGGTCAGGGTGAATGCTTTCGTTGCCACCTGCCTCGGCGAGCCGCTATCCGCAACCTGCACCTTGAATGTGACCGTACCTGCCGTGGTGGGCGTTCCGCTGATTACCCCCGCAGTGCTCAAGGTTAGGCCGCCTGGCAACGGTCCTGATCCGGATGCCAGAGACCAGGCCAGCGGCGCGATGCCGCCAGTCGCGGTCAGTGTCTGAGCGTAAACGGTGCCAATCTTTGGGGCCGCCAGACTGGTGGTAGTAATGACCAGCGGCGACGCGACACGCAGGCTGAGAGCTTGCAGCGCTGTTTGCGAAGGCACGCTGGAATCGGTTGCCTTTACGGTGAAGGCCGAGCCCAGGGTGTTGACCGTGGTGGGTGTTCCGGTGATTACGCCTCCAGGAGACAAAACCAATCCCGGCGGCAAAGCTCCGGAAGAGAGGCTCCATGATATTGGCGCAACGCCGCCACCCGACTGGAGGGTTGCCACGTAAGGTACGCCAACGATCGCATCGGGCAAAAGCCCTGCGTTGTTGATCACCAGCGGCGCCGCGATTCGAATGGTGAGTGGCTGCGTTCTGGTCTGCGGTGGCGTTCCGCTGTCTTTCACCTGCGCGACAAAGCTTGCAGTACCAGACGGCCCGGTTGGCGTGCCGGTGATTGCTCCGGCAGGGCTGAGAGTGAGGCCCGCGGGCAGCGCGCCGGAAGATACGCTCCAGGTAAAGTTCGAATTACCGCCGGTGGCACTGAGCGTCTGGTTGTAGGCGACGCCGATAACGCCGTCGCTCAACACACTCGTGTTGACCACCAATGGAACCGCAATGGTGATGGTAAGCGCGCGCAACGCCACAGCAGGCGTTGGTGCGGACGAGTCCGTCAACGATAAAGTAAAGCTGAACGTTCCAGCCGCAGTGGGCGTTCCCGAAATAATGCCGGTCAGCGGATCCAGAACCAGGCCGGGCGGAAGACTTCCGCTAAACAAAGCCCAGGTTGCCGGCGCGCTGCCACCGAAAAAGTTCAAAGTGGTGTTGTATCCCACGCCTACCACGCCGGCGTTCAATGTGGCGTTTGTGGTGGTGATGACCAGGGTCGCAGGTGGCGTGACGGCGCCGGTATTGGCCGCGTGTGACACTACAACCGGACTTAGGTTGTTCACTATGTCCTGAAGGGCCGCAGCGCTTGTTACATTGGCGCGTAAAGTGACCAGGGCCGTTTCACCTGGCCGCAGATTGATGGTGGCATTCTTGGTGCTGGAGTTGGGAATTTCCGGATCGCCCACGGTGGCTGCATTTTCAACCACAGGATCTGGAACGCTCACCTGCGTGGTGATCTGGCTCAGCGATGCGAGCTGGCAATTTTGCGAAGTCGGCGTGAGATAACTCTTGCTGAGTATCAATTGCAATGTGGTTCCCGCCGGTTGCGTACCGAAGAGCTTGACTGCGTATGACCCCGTGGTGTTGCCATTGTTCACGATGGTGTACGTTGCATCCGTGGTGGTCTGGTCCGCTAACGCGGGGTTCAGAATGGCAGGGTTGAGGATTGCGGGGTTCAGGATCGCGGGATTCAAAATAGCCGGGTTCAACGCCGCCGAAACTGCCGGATTGAGAATCGCAGGGTTCAGAATTGCGGGGTTCAAAATGGCCGGATTAAGGATGGCCGGATTCAAAATCGCAGGGTTGAGGATCGCCGGATTCAGGATCGCGGGGTTGTAGACCTCAGCGTTGAGAATCGCGGGATTGAGAATTGCCGGATTATCCGGATCGATGATCTGCGGCGCCGTGGGATCGGGGTTCAGCGTAGTGCTGGACTGTAAGCCGCCGGCAACCAGTGTTCCTCCCGGCGCTGTGACTTCCTGCACGTTCACCGTGACGCTCGCTGTAGGATTCGCCGATTGAACAAAGATGGGCCGCGAGACGCCGGCGCCTCCGGAAATTGTGACGTCTTCGGTCGTGGAGAGGGGAGCGAACTGCGTCAATGACGCCGAGCCCGCCGGGTCCGGCGTCCCATTCGCAAGCAGAGGCTGATTTGCAATTGTGATACGGAAACTTTTCTCCAGCGCGGTGGTGTTCAGTACCGTCACGGCAAACATGCGTTCCAGCAGGGTTTGCGTGTTGGGGATGAAACCCAGCGACTTGGAATTTCCTGGCGAAGCTACATAAACGCCCGGCGCTACGCGCGCCGTGTAGATGTTCTGGTTGCGCATGCCGCTATGGTTATCATCGGTGCAACTGGGAACGGTCTGCGTGGGATCAAATACGCTGGTGTGCGGGCCTGCGGGGTTTGATGTGGAAAATGGCGGCGTGTAGCTAGTCCAGTTGCCGTCGCTCGGCGGACGCACGTCGCGATTATCAGTCCATACAGCGTGGAATACCGGGTTACTGCCGGCTGACGTGTTGAAATTCCATTTACCGTTGCTGAACACAAAGGATGGAGCTCCGGCAACATCAATGTAGTCGCCGATAAACGGCTGTGTACCTTGCACAAACAGCGGCAGGTTGGGCGTGTTGAGCTGGAGTTGCTCCACCTTGTCTGGTGAGTCAAACGGGTTGATACCAAACTGGTAGCGCGAAATGCGGAATGACGTAAAGCTGGGCACCGTCAGGCTACCTGCGGAAAGCGGTGAAGCTTGAGCGCCTTCCATGTCAATGGTGTGCCTACGTATGGTCAGCGTATTTGCTGCCGTGAGCGGGCCATCGCTGATGAAGGTATTGAACACTGCACCCGGGTTGAACGCCGGGTTCGCAGGATCAAGCTCGCCCATAAGCTGCCGGCTTTCCAGATAGCTTTTCTGGTCCGCCGACGGAGTAAGAATTCCCAGTGTGTGGTCCAGGCGAAGGTCGTAATAAGCCAGCATCAGCTTGCCGGAGTTAAACGTGAGGGAGGGCATGAGCTGGTGGCCGCGCGATGGGTTTGAGAGGTTCGGGAACGGAGAGCCCAGATCGTCTGGCACCAGGCCCAGGTCCACCGGTGTGGCCGTTGCCGGCCAGGTCACGCCATCACCTGAAACTGACATGACAATGCGCGCATCACCATTGGACTGGCGTTGAGACCATGCGACGTAAACGCGTCCGCTATCGTCCACGGCCATGGTCGGATACGTATTACTACGGAATGATCCGCCAAACGGAGCCGCCGCGCTTAGCCCCTGATCAATGGGGCAGCCCTGGTTTGTGGGCGTTGTGAAGCACGACGAAGGAAACGTCATTACATCTTTGGGAAGGGTGAAAGTCTGGCCGCCATCCGTCGATTTGGCGATCACGATTCCGCCGCTATGGGTAGCGTCGGCAAAGCGGCGCCATGCCACGTACACTGTTGCATTCGGATTGCCGGCGCTGGATGGATCCACCGCGATGACCGAAGCCTGGTTGCTCACAACGTCACTGGCAAGTCTTACCGGCAGCCCGAAGGTTTTGCCGCAATCAGTCGAGCGGACAAAAAGGATTTTGGACCCGGTACTCCGATGCTCGTTATCATCGTCCTGATCGCTTCCGTGATCATCGTGATGGCCGGTGCTTGTGGTGGTTGGTACATCAAACGCCGAGTAGCTCACGAACACGATGCCCGCAGGGACAGTTTCTGTTCCCGAGCTTCCATCCGGATTGGTGAAATTGATGGTGCAGCTTGCAGTCCCGCGGGGGACATCAACGGCCAGCCAGGGCTTATCGAGAAAGATGGTTGAGCTGCCATTACCTACAATCGATTGGCCTAGAAAACGAATGGAATCTGCAGGGACAACGTTGGCGATGACGCCCTGTTGCCGCGTAGCATCGCCGTTCTCGCGATTGTCATTATCAATGAAGCGGGCGACAAACACTGAGCTGGGCGCATTGGCTCCACGATTGAAGGCGATCCCGCTGTAATAAAAGAGGCCGTTCGTTCCCGCGCGTACCGCCGGATCAGCGCCCGCCTGCAATCCGCGCAGAGGCGAGGCTAACCCATCTGCAGAGCTGTCCAGAGGATAGCCGGGGAGAAGGGTGCTCTGCCAGGTTTGGCCGCCGTCAAATGACTTGAAGACCCCGAGCCAGGCGTCGCCACGCTCTTCAATGCCCAGCAGGCCCGGGAGATCTACCGTCCGATAATCGTTGGCGCCAGCCAGCAGGTGCAGTGGATTGCGGGTTGAAACCGCAACCGAGGGTTCATTCTGTCGCTGCAGAAACGGGTCGCCCGTGGTCCAGTCAGTCCCGGAAACCATGTTTACATTTGCGCCGGACGCGGGGTTCTGTGCTGATGCAACGGAGACAAAACAGCAGTATAGAGCTGCAAAAACCAGCAGCTGAGGGAGAACTCTGGCCTTCAACATTACCTACCTTCTCTTGTAAGAAACTTCAACCAGTAAGTGGCTTTACCTGGATGTAGAGAGAATCACCTGGGGGTCGCGGGCAGGGAGTGGACCGAATATCGGAAATACATCAAGGAGGATCTCTACCCGTCTTAAAAACCAGCTTGCAAGTGGAACGAGTATGCGATGGGGAGAGCGGAGTGTCAATACTGAAAGTGAAACTGGGTCGCTCCAGGTAGGTTTTTTCCCATCGTGTAACGCGATCTGTCTTCTTTCAGACAGCTCTGTCTATTGGTCGACGGCGATTTGGTATGCAAGAAATTGCAAGGTTATAGCCGGCGATGGGCCAAAGCCGGCGGTGGCAATGAAATGCAACGTTTTGCATTGGGTGTCATCTTCCCCCTGCCGCAGCGGGGGTCTACTTGCCCAGTTGCGCCAGAGCGCTCCGCATTGGAGCGCTCGAGATCTGAATCAGTCCCTCGAAAGGCTTGTACAGTTCCAGGATCATTAAGACGGCGCCGGCAACTGACAGCGCGCAAAGAAACAACGCGATGATGACTGTCGGGTTGCGTGGCGCGTGGAGGCCGTGACTGGCGAAAACAATGGTAAACCAGAAAACGACCACCACCAGAAAAACGATGGGAATGGGCAAGCTTCCTTGTTCAAACATCAGCCAGCGCGTTTTTCCAACGTCCAGGGCCAGACTCAGTGCTTCGCTCTTGATGGAGCGTTGGACATCATTCTGCGGCGCAAGCTGCTGAATCTCGTCGAACAATACCTCAGCGCCGGTATTCGGAGCCACTGTAGAGTTGCTCGCACGTTCTTGCGGCCACATTTGATCAATCACGGCCGCAACTTTAAGGCGCAGCATTTCGCGGGTTGGCCTTGCCTCCGGGCCGTAGTGGGCCAGAAGACGGTCCAGCAAAATAAATTTGGCGGATACCTGGGTTACTTCATCCTTCTGAGCGAAGTACGAACTTGCCGCCGAAGCCACAAGCAGACCGAGGACAAGAGCGGACATGGTAGAGATCACTCCCATCATCAGATTTACGCTGCTTTTAGAATCGGCATCCAGATGACGCTCGGGCACAACTGTCCGAAGAAAGATGCCCAGCAGAGCGCCGCCAAAAAGGCACGCGAATACGATCAGGCTGACTGACAGGGAACTCATGATTTGTTCTTCAAGACATATCCCGATCCCAAGTTATGTCGTTGAAGGCAGACAATACAATTGGCAAAACTACTAGGCGTTCAACGAAAATCTATGGACATGTGAAGGAAGCGGAACGAAGGCTTAGGTTCTGACGTCCATTGACCGGCAACGTACAGGGTGGGCTGCAATCTGTCGCGCAGCTCAGCTTTTCTTCACGGGGTACTTCGCTCGCGACCGAACGCGCACAACGGCGTTTAACTCGTGTGAAAGGTGCTGTCCGCAGGCGAAGATGTTACGAGATTACGGACGAACATAGCTGGCCTCCTGTTTGCCTTATCTCTAGCGCTCTCTCTCTGACCAGGCCGAAGATGTAGCGATGGGAGAGGAATTCGCCAGAACAAGAAAAAGACTGACAACCGCGAGTGGGATTTGCACTCTCTCCCCACACCCTCCGATGCGTAATCGGTTGTTATCTCCACTGAGCCGAGGGCCGGTTCCGGAGAGATCGAATTCTCCAGATCATGTAGGGTAAGGCGTATGCGGCTCTGGAGATCGGAATCGGAAACAGTCCAGAAAAACTGCAACCGCATGCGGTGATTCTCATCTGACCTGTACACTAACTTATCAACTCACACGCGAGCGTCATACTGAATGATCACAATCTTGCCACTCACTGCCCATATCGGCTGGTCTCAACCAGGGTTGGTATTTCGTCGAGCGGGGTCTAGGATTTAGTGGCCGAATCTTTCCTGCGTCGGATCTTCAGAGCGTTTCGATATCGTAATTTCCGGATCATGTGGCTGGGAGCGTGTGTCTCCACGATTGGCACGTTTGTACAGCAGTTCGCGCAAAGCTGGCTGGTCTACGATCTCACCAAAGATCCTTTTTATCTCGGCTTGGATCTCTTTTTGGGACAGCTGCCTATCATGCTCTTTTCCCTAGTCGGCGGTGTTTTTGCTGATCGCTTCGACAGGAAAAAGATGCTGCTTTACTCGCAATACATCCAGATGATCTGCGCGTTTGTGTTGGCGGTATTGTTTGCCACCCATACGGTCAAGGTTTGGCACATCCTGACGCTGTCCTTCGTTGTTGGCGTTGGCCAATCTTTTGGCGGACCCGCCTATTCGGCGCTGCTGCCAACGCTTGTTGAACCGGAAGATCTTGCCAATGCGATTTCGATGAATTCGATTCAGTTCAATCTTGCACGCATTGTCGGCCCGACTCTCGGAGGCCTCGCGTATACCGTTTTCGGGGCGACCTGGTGTTTCGCCTTGAACGGCGTCTCGTATATTGCGGTGATCGTTTCTCTCCTCGTGATCAGGGTGCAATTTAGCGCGCCCAAGACACAAGCGTCCGTTCTGAAAAGCATGAAAGAAGGTTTCAAATTCATTCGAGACCGTGAAGGACTGACGCCCCTCGTCGTGTTGGCATTTTGCACCACCCTGTTTGGCTTTTCCCTGACTGGGTTTCTTCCCGTGATCGTGCAGACGATCTTTCACAGAGGTTCAGGGACATATGCGCTTCTCCTGGTTTTTTCAGGGGGTGGATCGATTTGCGGAGCGCTCATCGTTGCGTCAATGGAAAAATTGAAAGGACAGGGGCGCCTTACGGTCCTTGCACTGTTCGCCCTGGGGTTCACAACCGCTGGATTTGCAGTCTCTAAGTGGCTCCCAGTGTCCTGTTTCCTTATTTTCCTTGCCGGGACAGCCGTGATGGCGTCCGCTTCTCTGTTGTTGTCACTCGTTCAACTCATTGTGGTTGATTCAATGCGGGGAAGGGTGATGAGCGTCTACAACCTGGCCTTTCGCGCTGGTATACCATTGGGTGCCTTGAGCCTTGGAAAGTTGATTCCTGTCCTCGGCGTTCCAATTGCTATTGCTGGGTTCGGGTTATCTCTCGTGGGTGTTGCCAGCTATTTTCTGATTGTTATGTCGAAAGCGGCGACCTTTCGCCGACAGGCTAAGTTGGAAGTCTGATCCGATGCCGCTCGACGGCTGATTCGGCCAAGTCCGAGAACCTATTCGCCAGTTCGCGCTAATCGCTGAGACCTAAGTTCCTGAATGCGGCATCCAGTTTTGCTTTTTCCAAAGCTTCATTTATTGCATCTTCTCGATTCAGTTTTGGGCTACCAATTAGATATTTCGCAGAAGGATCAACCCAACACCAATAGTTGGGGAATTCTGAACAGGGGTGCACATACTCGGAAAGAATGGCCTTTGCCCTCGCCTCTCTAGCTGCTGGGTCACTTTCTTCTCTAATGACGCGGCCCTCTCGCTGTTGAGTAGTTTTTGCTGCTTCGTTGACTGACGCTTCCCGATGTTGAGCTTCCTGTACTTCGGCATCCCTTTTTTCCCTTGCCACTCGCTCTTTTTCTTCCTTAGCCGCTAGCTCCTGTTTAGCTGCCGCCTCTACTGCTCTTTCCTTGGCGGCCTCCTTCTCATGCTGCTCCCACAAACAGGCTTTGGCAATTGTCGGCAATTCCGTTTTCAACCCGGTAACATTGAACTCAAGTACCTCTGGTGTACGTTCATACGGATGATATTCGAGCATGAACCGCTTGGAACTCGCAATTGCTCGGACCCAAGAGGCTACCAAGTTCTCTGTCGATGAATCAGCAAAGTCATCGCTGTCGAAGTTCATGTCTGGCGCAAATAAGGCGTGGTAATCATCAGAGCGAATCCAAGTCTTTTCAAAAGGAGGCTCGTTGTCGTACTTGATACGCACGGTGGAGTTGCTAGCCACCATTCGTGGGGTTGTCACGTACAACTCTGTCTTACCCTGCCGGCAGCGAACAATCATGGAGGAATTTGCGTTAATCGCCCGAGTACTGAAGACTGCACTCGGTGAGCCGTCCATCTTGTCTTTGGATATCTGTTTCGACCAACTGGGCAAGACGGTTGCCGGCTTCTTTGCGACCTGAGCTGCTGAGAAAGCCCAAGATAACAGAACTGCAAGAAGAACACATTTCATGGGGCCTCCAAGAATGGGTGACGAGTTGGCTTACTGTACCCCGGAGTAGCTGGAATGCGTAAGAAATTTCTTCTCAGAAATGGCAGGCTAGCATTTATAGCCCGGAATTTCTCTGCGAATCAATCACAGCCGGAACACAGCAGCGAGCAGTTGGCTTGAACGAGGCGGGTGGCCCACCCCAATCTCCTGGTTTTTTCCCCTGTAAGAGGCAACGGGTGCCCCATTGTTTGCGGAGAAGCTCGCTTTTGTTTTTTGAGCTTCGGCGCAAACGGTTGGGATTTCAGTGCATCCTTCTCGCAGCTTTAATCCCAACAACTTTTAATTTCGGCAAGAGGCAGGTGGTCTGTAGATAAAAGGCGGATCGTCAGCAGGGAGTAATCGGGTAGTCCGGAAATCGAAAAGCAAAACCGGTTAACCACAAAGGACACGAAGAAGCACAAAGAGTTCCCGATAATGCCGAATATATCCGCATGTTGGGATGAAGTTGTCAGATAAGCATTCCTCAGCAGTCAACCAGAGCAAGAGCTGACTACACTAGGGTACTTAAGATCACGTGCTATCCGCGATGAAGTGCGCTATAAATAACTTTGCTGCCCAGGCAGCGGAAGATGGTCTTTGAAAATTCAAAAACAGCTTCTAGCTACGAGCTTCCAGCCGCTAGCGACACCGGGGCTCGCGAATCGCTGAAGGCTCTTAATGCTCAAACCTACGCCAATTTGGGATGACTGCGATGGGATGGGGTGAATGACGGGGGTAGGGCATCTGGTGATCTGGTAATCGGATGATCAGTTGATCGGAAAGAGAACATTCACCTCGGAGGCACGGAGACACGGAGAAAATCAGGACCGGTTTGGGGATCTGGTGATCGGAAAATCGCTGATATCTACGCCACATTGGGATGACTGCGATGGGATGCGGTGATGACGGGGGGCCTATCTCCGAGATCGACGAGATCGCACGACATCGCCCGGATCGGAAAGGCAAATCAGTAATTTGGTAATCGGGGAATTGGAAAACCTATCTGCCGTAGATCAACGCGGATACACGCGGATTCAGAAACCAAGGGATGGCTTGGGATGATTAGGGGTAAGTGCTTTGGATTCCTAGTTGAGGTATGGGGGGAGGGGGGCCTGGATTTGGGTAATTGAGTAATTTGGTAATCGGGAAATTGGAAAGCCTATCTGCCGCAGATCAAATTCGGATACACGCGGATCAGAAACCAAGGATGGCTTGGGATGATTCGCCGTAGGTGCTTTGGAATCCTAATTGACGCATGGGGGGTACCTCCCACGGTTCAGCGTCGCTCCACTTTTATTCGAGGGATTTCGTCCCTCGCGATGCTTCGCGCACCACGGCGCTCAGCGTCGCTCACCCTCGAGCGCAGCGAAAATTTCGCTCACAAATGAAAATATGGTGGCCAGGGACGGAACCCACACCCCACCGCACGAAGCGTGCGTTGGGGGCCCCGTTGAACCGCCGACGCCAGCCTTTTCAGGGCTGCGGGCTTTTCTACGAGGGGCTCTGCCCCTCGCGATGCTTCGCGCACCACGGCGCTCAGCGTCGCTCACCCTCGAGCGCAGCGGAAATTTAGCTCACAAATGGAAATATGGTGGCCAGGGACGGAACCCACACCCCACCGCACGAAGCGTGCGTTGGGGGCCCCGTCGAACCGCCGACGCCAGCCTTTTCAGGGCTGCGGGCTTCTCTACGAGGGGCTCTGCCCCTCGCGATGCTTCGCGCACCACGGCGCTCAGCGTCGCTCACCCTCGAGCGCAGCGAAAATTTAGCTCACAAATGAAATATGGTGGCCAGGGACGGAATCGAACCGCCGACGCCAGCCTTTTCAGGGCTGCGCTCTACCGACTGAGCTACCTGGCCAGGATTGTTTGCAGCCGCACGCGAAATTCGGGTGGGACCTGGAAGGAAATTCTTCTGTGCGAAACTCATGAATTATAACAAGCCACACGGTTTAGCTCAAACCTGCTCCGCTTCCTTCTGAATTTCTGTGTACCTGCGCCCGCTTTCATCTCTGCCATCATTTTTGCCCCGCAATTAAGGGGCTCAATCGTCGTCATTTACGTGAAAGCCCCTCCATGCCTGCAGCATTCGCGGCAGAAAAAAGCCCTCGTCTTGCATCACACACAATGCTTCTAAGTAATTGTTAGTATGTAAGGCGGCAAAAAGGGGAGGGCTGTGTTCGAGTTTCATGTGTCCCGGTCCGCGCGTGACCGATACAAATTCGACGATTCACTGTTTTCCCTGACCGGCAATGTTGTGTTTGCCGACCTCAATGCCAGCCGTGAGTTTGCTCATCGCATCAATATTGCCCGTGAGGCGGACCGCCATCCGGAACGAGCCGTCAGTCCGGCAGCCCTGAATGCCATGGCGCTGATTGATGAAGCGTTGCATGTTCTGATTGCCCAGTATCGCCAACGCGATCCGCAATGCATGCGGGATGCCTTGAGTTTTCTTTCTGCCCGGCTGGGCGAAGAGGGCGTGGAAAAAACACTGCTGGCGTTTGCCGACCGTTTCCCGACTGTGGCGGTCTATCGAGGTAAGCAGAATGGAGCCGAATGGCTGAAGGATACGACGGAAGGCGTTTCCAATCGCGCGATCGCGCTTGAGGAAATGCTTTTACTCTGGCTCGCGAACATCAATCCCGCATTTCAGCCCTTTAAGGAACTCTTCGACGACTCGTCACTCGCCCGCGATACCGGTTACGCGCACGTCACCACGGCGCTGCCGGAATACTTTGGCGGGCGTCCCAGGTTTGGCGCCCGCAATCAGAACCTTATTGATGTTCTGCGCGAGCCGGCGCTCAAGAGCCCTGATTCACTCGAAGGCCAGCTGGCTTTTATTCGTGAGGAGTGGACTCCGCTGCTGGGTGATCTTTTCCGCAAGATGCTGACCGCCATGGCGGTGCTCAAGGAAGAAGAGACGGCGGTATGGATGCGCTTCCATCCGCCTGATCAGCAGAGGCCCTTCGGCGGTGGCATGCAGGCCTGGGGTGACTCAAGTGCCGCCGCGATTCCGTCTTTCAGTCGTACGGAAAGCGAGCATGAACAGTTCAGTCCTGACCTGGAATGGATGCCGCGCACCGTCATGATGGCTAAGAGCATATATGTCTGGCTTGACCAGCTGGCGAAGACGTATAGGCGTCCCGTACATCGGCTGGACCAGGTACCAGATGAAGAGCTGGACCTGCTTGCCCGGCGCGGCTTCAATGGATTGTGGTTGATCGGTCTGTGGGAGCGCAGTAAAGCTTCGCAGCGCATCAAGCAGATGTGCGGCAACCCGGAAGCGGCTGCATCAGCCTATTCGCTTTACGACTACATCATTGCTCACGAACTTGGTGGCGAGTCCTCATACAACGATCTTCGTGCGCGCGCGTGGCAACGGGGAATTCGTCTGGCCAGTGACATGGTGCCGAATCACATGGGCATTGACTCTCGCTGGGTGATCGAACATCCGGACTGGTTTCTTTCCCTGCCATACAGCCCTTATCCGGTTTATACGTTTAATGGTCCGGATGTTTCCAGTGATGATCGCGTCGAAATCAAGATTGAAGATCATTACTATGACCGGTCAGATGCGGCGGTTGTTTTTCGCCGGCGTGATCTCCGGTCAGGCGAAGCTCGCTTTGTCTATCACGGCAATGATGGCACCAGCTTTCCCTGGAATGACACGGCGCAACTCAACTATCTGAAGGCAGAGGTGCGGGAAGGCGTTATCCAGACGATCCTTCATGTGGCGCGCATGTTTCCCATCATCCGCTTTGACGCCGCCATGACGCTGGCAAAGAAACACTATCAGCGACTCTGGTTTCCCGAGCCCGGCACCGGTGGAGGTATTCCATCTCGCGCCGAACACGGACTTACGAAGGCTGAGTTTGATGCGGCCATGCCGGTTGAGTTCTGGCGTGAAGTGGTCGATCGGGTGGCGGCTGAAGCGCCGAATACGCTCTTGCTGGCGGAAGCCTTCTGGCTGATGGAAGGTTACTTTGTCCGCACGCTGGGTATGCATCGGGTGTACAACAGCGCTTTCATGAACATGATGCGCGATGAAGAGAATGCGAATTATCGCAGCGTGATCAAAAACACTCTCAGCTTCGATCCCGACGTGCTCAAGCGTTACGTCAACTTCATGAACAACCCCGACGAGCGCACCGCGGTTGACCAGTTTGGCAAAGGCGATAAATATTTTGGCGTGTGCACGCTCATGGCTACCCTGCCCGGACTGCCCATGTTCGGCCACGGGCAGATTGAAGGATATACCGAGCGCTATGGCATGGAGTACCGGCGTGCTTATCATGACGAACAGCCCGATAGCTGGCTGGTGGCGCGGCACGAGCGCCAGATTTCTCCGCTGCTCCATCGCCGTTACATGTTCGCGGAGGTGAAAGACTTCCTGCTCTACGACCTATTCACGGATCAGGGTTCGGTGAATGAAGATGTTTTCGCCTATTCAAACCGCAGTGGCGACCAGCGGGCACTGGTGGTTTTCAACAATCGTTATGCATCCACAAGCGGATGGATTCGCCAGTCATGCGCTTATGCCGAGAAGCGCCCTGATGGGTCGAAGCATATCCGCCAGCGTTCTTTGGGCGAGTCGTTTGCCTTCGTGCGCGGCCGTTCCATGTACGCTGCCTGCCGTGATGCGGCCAG
>Ga0207127_10174_pt1 | contig 15568 bp, 9 predicted proteins | sample Alteio_BWMinHeat_17_FD_153574 | JGI IMG/M metagenome (GOLD analysis project Ga0207127, IMG submission 153574) | Enriched cells from forest soil in Barre Woods Harvard Forest LTER site, Petersham, Massachusetts, United States -... | ecosystem: Environmental > Terrestrial > Soil > Temperate forest >...
GGCAAGCGCCTAGCAGCTCTTGCCTATGAGTCTTGTGGTAATAGCGGCGTAGAGCTCTCTCTGCAAGCTACTGTCGACAAAACGCGCTGACTTGAGAGAGATTTCATGTTCGCAAGATTTGCCTCCAAAGATGAGTCCCAACGTGTATTTTTTTGGAGGAGAGCTCTCCAAATATCTGGAGAGGTCTTTATGAAAATGAGTGATATCACCCGCTCCTACTGTCACCACAACATCATGGGGACGCAGCTGCCCATGGATCTCCTGAACAGCGCTCTCCTTGGGAATAGGCGAAACGGCAATTGTTGACTGTTTTTTGATCTCTTCTATCAGAGCCTCTACAGTGACTCCAGGAAGGGGCGTCTCTCCTGCTGAATAAATATCGGTCACAAAAAGGTGATCGACACACTCAAAGCATTTCGCAAATTTTTTCAAATGATCTCTAAGCCGTGTGTATCTGTGCGGCTGAAAAATCACAAGCAGCCTTCTTTCTCCTATCGCCTCTCGAATGGCAAAAAGCGTTTTTTGCACTTCAGTGGGATGGTGACCATAATCATCGATGAGAAGCACCTCTCGGTACTCTCCCCGTTTCTCACACCGTCTTCCCACACCTGGAAAACGCTTTAAGCCTTCTCTGATCACCTCTTCATCCATCCCTAGAGCTAAACAGAGACCAAAAACGGCAAGTCCATTCAAAGCGTTATACTCCCCTACAAGTGGAATCATGATCTCTTGGTAGGCTTTGCCTTTAAACTCACAATCGATCACCGTTTGCCACCCTTTCTGAAGAAAGCGTGTGATGCGTAGCATGCAGTTTGGACCATATCCATAGGAAATGCCTCTTCCTTGAGAGCATTTCACCAAATGAGGATCATCCCCACAGAAAAAGAGAAGCGAAGGATCCTGCACCTGACCCATAAACTGCTCAAACGCTTTGTGGAGCCTTTCTTCTGATTCATAATGGTTCATATGTTCGAGTCCCACATTTGTCACAATGGCGCCCAAAGGATGATAAGACAAAAAAGTTCCATCGCTTTCATCGGCTTCTGCCACAAAGTAGTCGCCACTTCCCCATCTACCGTTGACTCCTTGAATCAAGCCCCCCACAGCAAAGGGAGGATCCTGCTCAGCGTATTCTAAGACCATGGTGAGCAAGGAAGTCGTTGTGGTCTTCCCATGGCTTCCCGCAATAGCTAAAGCCTTTTTTTCCTGCATCAACATAGCAAGGAGATCTGATCTGTGGAGCATCTTGCACTTAAGGGCAACTGCAGCTTGAAACTCGGGATTGCTCTTTTGAATATCGGAGCTGTAGACAATAGTGGCCTCTGGAGAGATGTAAGAGGCTGAATGGCCAATTCTAATAGAGGCGCCCTTCTGACTCAAGGCCGATGTGTTGGCATTTTCTGCGAGATCACTCCCCGTGACAAAGTGCCTTTTTTCTAGAATAATTCTAGCAAGAGCGCTCATTCCAATGCCGCCAATGCCGATGAAGTGATAGGGTGTTTTTTGTGTCATAGTAGTCTCATGGATGTAGTTCTAAAATAACCTCAGCAAGTGTCTGAAGCTTTGTTTTTTCTAAATAGTTATGGATTTTTTCTCTTCTAACAAGAAGCTCATCACTGATAAAACGGGTGATAAGCCCTGCAAAGGCTGCAGGTTCAATCTGATTTTCTAGCTGTAAATAGCCTCCACCCACCTCTTGGACAAAAAAATTGCCATTTTTTTCCTGATGGTTACCGGTGGCAAAAGGGAAAGGAATCAAAATGGCGGGCGTCTCTGTGGCGATGAGCTCTGCAATGGTAGAGGCGCCCGCTCTTGTGATGGCACAATCTGCAAGCGATAAGGCAAGATCCATTCGCTTCTCAAACTCCTTCACAACAGCTTTTAACCCTAATGATTGATACGTTTTTCTCACCTCTTCTGTAAAGAGAGCATTTCCTGTCAGATGGATCACCTGCACTTTGAGAGGCACCTTTGAAAGACTTTGTGCAATCAATTGATTGAGCTTTTGAGCTCCCTGGGAGCCTCCAAACACCAAAAGGGTAGGCACCTCTTGAGAAAGGGAAAAGTAGCTGCAAGCCGATTCAGGATCTTTTTTCAAGGATCTTAGCGGAAACTGCACCTGAACTGTTTTGGCAGAAGAAAGGCGCTCTACAGGAAATGTGAGGGCTATTTTTTTGGCTACTTTCAAAAATAAACGATTGACTCTTCCCATCATCGCATTTTGCTCATGCAGAACAATCGGCACTCTTTTAAGTGTGGCTGCAATCAAAAGAGGCAGGGTGCAGAAGCTACCAAAGCCCACAACGAGGTCTGGCTGGAATTTTTTTAAAATGGCCAAACTCTCTACAACTCCTTTAAAGATTTTGCCGCTTCCTAAAGCCATTTGGAGAGGGTTTGAGAAGGAAAAAGTGGCAGAAGAGACCTCTTGGAAGGGGAAAAGGGATCTATCAAAGAATCTATTTGTAGAGAGTCCTGAAGCGACAAAAAGGATCTCTGCTTGGGATTGCAAATGGGTGGCAACTGCTTGTGCAGGAAATAAATGCCCTCCAGTGCCTCCTGCGCTAAGAATAATTCTTTTTGTGCGCATATTCTTTCCTCTCGATATTGAGTAGCATCGTCAGCCCTACCAGATTTGCTATTAAAGAGGTTCCGCCTTGACTAAAGAAAGGCAAATTGACCCCTTTGCTAGGCAAGAGTCCGGAGACAACTCCCAGATTCAAAAAAGCTTGTAGGCAAATCAAGAAGGTGATGGCAGTTGCAAGGTAACAACCTTCAACTGTTTTTGCTTTGATTGCAATAGAAAACCCTCCATAGGCAACTAGCATATAGAGGAGAAGAAGCCCCAAAACACCTATAAAACCAAACTCTTCTGCATAGATCGCTGCAATGTAGTCATTCTGAGCTTCTGGCAGGTAAGTGAGTTTTTGCAGACTGCCTCCGGGACCACGTCCCCACATCTTTCCAGAACCTGCAGCGATTTTGGCTTGGTGCGGCTGGTGGCCTTTTCCCTTTAAATCGAGCTCTGGATGCAAGTAGACCTCTACTCTTCCTCTCACGTAAGGCAGCTGGAAAGCCACAAAAGCTCCTAAAACCACGAGGAGTAGCGCAGGAAGCGCCCAATACTTCCATTTGACTCCTGTGAGATAAAAAATAGGGAGCAAAGAGGCCCCCATCACAGCTGCAGAGCCGTTGTCAGGCTCTACCATCACAAGTAAAATGGGAAGGGCTACGACTGCTGCAATCTTGGCAAAGGAAAAAAAAGTGAGCGACTCTCCTTTGCGTCCTGAAAGCGCATCGATGAAGTACAGCATGACTAGGTACTTCATGAATTCAGAGGGCTGAAAGGTAAAATTGCCAATCCCGATCCACCGATGGGCGCCATTGCGTACCTGTCCAATACCAGGCACAAAAACGAGAAGGAGAAAAAACAATCCTATCACAAAAAGAGGCGCGCTAAATTTGAGTAAGTGGTCGTAGCCTATCTTCCAGATGAAAAAAGAGAGCAAAACACCCACCAGAGCATAGGCGATTTGCCTAAAAAGCGCGTGGTGAGTGCTTTTATCGAGGGCTCGATCTAACACCTCAGCAGATGAGGTGTTAAACACCATCATCAGCCCCAGGGCAAAGATGACAGCCACACAGATGACGAGTAGAAGACGCATGGGAGAACTCCTACTCTAACGAATGCGGAGACGATCTCCTGGGTGAAGACGCTTCGCTTTCTGTTCATCTAGCTGGTTGAGTCTCAATAAATCATCTAACTTAATGTGGTTTTTTGAAGCGATGAGCCAGGGGCTATCGCCTTCTTTAACGACATAGTATTCACTCTCTCCTTGAGAAGAGGGTGCCGTGGGAGAAAAAGTCGAACCCCCTTTAGAAGGCACTTTGAGCACCTGACCGATCTTGAGTTGAGTGGAAGAGAGGTTGTTGGCATTCATGATGGCTGAAACAGTTGACCCATTGTGTCTTGCAATTTTTTCGAGAGCATCTCCTTTTTTCACGGTGACAGAGATGTAGTTGCTTTCAGAAGAGGGCGTAGGACGAAGAGGAGCAAGCTCTTCTTCCACAGGAAAGGAGGTTGCGAGCTCACCAGTCAAAGAGAGCTCCTCTGGACTTTTAGAATCCAGCGTGGGCACCGCTGCATATTGATTGAGAAGAGCATCGATGGTCTCTTCTTCTTGACGCGTGGAAGAGGGATCCGGACCTACTGGCTTGGGAAGAGAGATTTCGGATTGAACGATCTGAGGCTCCTGTACAGAAGACCCTTTGTCTGAACGGATGGCTGTCACGAACAAAACGAGCAAAAGCCCTGCATTCACAAGAACAGCAATGATAATTGTATCTCTTCGACTCATGATATTTTCCCTTCCTTCCCCAATTCGCTTACTAAGTGTTTAAATAAATCCCCTCTTTCTTGATAGTCTTTGAACTGATCATAGCTGGAACAGCCTGGAGAAAGAAGCACCGTATCTCCCGCAGTGGCTATTTGCCAAGCTTTTTTTACAGCCAGATCTAAAGTTTCCATAATCTCTACGGATACAAAAGACTCCAATTCTCTTTGAATTCTTCCCGCTGTCTCACCGATCGCGAGAATCTTCTTTACCTTCTTTTGGACAAAGGGAATGAGTTCTTGAAAGCTCCCTCCCTTGTCATGCCCTCCCGCAATCAGAATGATCTCTCCCCCCACAGATGTGAGCGCTTTTGAGACAGCATCTATACTGGTTGCTTTACTGTCATTCACAAAAACAATCCCCCGCACTTCTCCTACATGTTCGATGCGATGAGGAGGCTTGCAAAAACTTCTACTCGCTTCCCTAGCCTCTTGCTCGCTGATCCCGAGGATCCTGCAAAGAGCAAGCGCTGCTCGAAAATTCTCTTCATCATGAGGAGCACCTCCTCCTCTATAACTGACTTGAGAAAAGCTTGCAATCTTTTCATGAAGAGTGGGAAAGCTTTCTGCTTGTTTAGTCAAATAGGATTGATAACTTTTTTCAACATCTTCTTGAAGATAGAGGGACGCTGTTGATTTCAAAGACTTTTCAATTGCAAGTTTCGCAAGGGCATACTCCTCTAAAGATCCATAGCGATCGAGGTGGTTAGGGGTGATGTTTAAGATGACAGCAGCATCCAATACCGGGCACGCCAGGGCTTCTGTCTGAAAAGAGCTCAATTCGATGACAAAAACTTCTGCATCTGCCTCCACCATGGAGAGGAGGGGCACTCCGACGTTTCCCACTGCGAGCGCTTTTTTACCACAGGTTTGAAGAATATGCGTTGTGAGTAGGGTGGTGGTTGTTTTGCCATTGGATCCGGTGATCCCAAAAAGCAACGCATTTCTTCTGGCTAAATGCCTTAATCCCAGTTCTATTTCAGAAAAAATAGGAAGAGAGCGCCTCACTGCCTCTTTAACCAAAAGGTGGTTAGGTGGGATTCCTGGAGATTTGACGCAAAGATCAATTTCTTCCCAGGGAAGCAGCTCTTGTTCTCCTAATATTCCTAGCGCAGGATTTTTATCGACACCGATGACAGTAGCTCCCCTGCGAGAGAGATATTCTGCGCAGGCTTTGCCACTCACTCCCATGCCGAAAATCAGTGCCTTTTTTCCTTGGTAATCCATATTCACTGAAATTTAAGGGTTGCAATTCCTATAAAGGCGAGTAATAAACCTATAATCCAAAATCGAAGCACCACTTTTGTTTCTGCCCATCCTTTGTACTCGAAATGATGGTGCAAAGGGGTGCATAAAAAGACTCTTTTTTTATTGCGCAACTTGTAGCTACCCACTTGAATCATCACGGAGAGGGCTTCTACCACAAAAACACCACCCACAATGGCCAGTAAGAGCTCTTTTCTCAAGAGAACAGCAGAAACGCCCAAAATGGCTCCTAAGGGAAGCGAGCCTGTATCTCCCATAAAAACCTGGGCGGGATAGCCGTTGTACCATAAAAAGCCTAAAGTGGCACCTACCATGGCAGCTAAGTAGATTGCGATTTCTCCACTTCCTTCAATATAAGGGATATGCAAGTATTTTGCAAAATCGTAATGGTTGGATAGAAAAGCGATAATGGCAAAAGAGCTTGCCGCCATCATGACAGTACCTGAGGCAAGACCATCTAATCCATCTGTCAAGTTAACGGCGTTGGAGGCGCCTGTGATGACAAAAACGATGAGGAAGAAAATAGCGATTAGGGCAAGGCCTTTGAGGCGAAAAACGGGATCTTTAAAAAAGGGAACGTAGAGGCTGCCCATGTACTCCTGGGTGGATAAACGAGAGGAGTCTTCTATTGCATGTGGAGGGGTCCAGAAGCTGCCTACATGCATCATTTCGCTCACTTGAGGCACTAGAAGATAAAGGGCAATCACGCTGGAGATGATCAATTGCCAGCGTATTTTTTTTCTACCTGCTAGCCCTTTAGTATTCTTACGGCACAACTTGAGATAGTCATCTGTAGCGCCGATCAGACCCATTGTGACGGTGGTAAAAAAGAGAATCAGGGTAAAGATGCTTTTTAAATCCATCCATAAAATAAGGGAGACGAGCATAGAGAATAGAATGAGGATTCCTCCCATGGTGGGGGTGTCGTTTTTATTTCTGTGGAGCTCTCCTAAAAGAGGGCAGTGTTCTGTTCTGACGCGGTCTCCGATTTTCCATTCATAGAGTTTTTTGATGAATCTTTTGCCCAAAAAAATGGTGAGAAGAAGAGATGTGATGGCAGCGAGGGTCATGCGAGTGGAGTAGTATTCAAAAACGGTGGGCACTTTATGATGGGTCCATTCTCCGAGGAGACGGATGAGTAAGAGAAACATAGGGTTTAAAACTCATTAAGTAGGTGTTCGAGGGCGTAGGCTCGTGCTCCTTTGAGCAAGACGATATCGCCGGGCTTTGCGATCTCTTGAAGCTTCACAGTGATTTCTTGGCGTGTTTTGAAGAGTAGGGCCTCTCTTTTTTCACGCTTCCAAATTTTCTGCATGGTCTGACAGCGATCGCCTAAGCACAAAAGTAGATCGACATACTGCAGAGCGGTTTCGGCAACAAGGGAGTGGCCGCCTTCTGAGTACATGCCTAGGGCATTCATTTCGCTGAGAACAGCAATGGTTTTGCCTCCAGAAGCTGGTTTGGGAAGGCTTTCTAACGCGGCTTTCATTGCATCTGGATTGGCGTTATAGGCGTCATTGATAAAGACAACGCCTTTTTTCTCTACTCTTTCAAAGCGCATAGAAGGGGCCTTAAGCGCGCTTGCTTGCCCTCTAATTGCCTCCCAAGACACTTCAAAAATACGTGCAATGCTGACTGCGATCAAAAAGTTTTGAATAAAGGGTTTAAAAGTGAATGGAGAGGGGATTTCGAGTCCAAGAACTCCCCTTTCATAAAGGGCTATTCTGCCTTCTTTCCACTCTAAAAAATAATCGGCTTCTTTTGTCTCTAAGGAGAACGTTTGCTTCTGACAACTTCCTCGATTTTTCACCTCGTGAAAATGAGCGATTTCGTGATGAAAGAGGCCTAGACGAGTCTTTGGATGGGAAAAAATGGTTGCTTTTTCGCGCGTGATGCCCTGCAGGCCATCTGGGAAAAGATCTGCGTGCTGCACGGCAGTGGTGGTAAGAACGGCTATATCGGGAGGGGCGATGTCTACCAGCTTCTCAATATTGCCAGGCTCTGACATTCCCATTTCCAGCAAAAGGATTTCGGCCTCCTCATCGGCTTTTAGAATGGTTAGAGGGAGAGTTGATTGGGTGTTGTAGCTGCGTAGGGAGGCATCGACGTGATAGCTTGTTTGGAGAAGTTGCCGAGTGAATTCTTTGGCGGTAGTTTTGCCCAAGGAGCCTGTGATGGCAATGACCTGGGAGCGTCTTTTTGCGAGCATTTTTTTTGCAAGGGCCTGCAAGACATCTAAAACGTTGGGGACAGATACGAGACTCAATCCAAAATTCTCTCCCTGATAATTTTCGGCGACAAAAGCGGCTACACCCCCTTTTGAGGCCACTTCCTGCAAAAACTGTTCGCCTGCCACTCGATTGCCTGGGAGCGCAAAAAAGAGATCGCCGGGCTCCACGAGTCTGCTATCGATGGCAAATCCCGCTACCAGCACATCTGGAGCAGATGTGGAAATACCAAGATGTTGGAGGAGAAGGTGTAGAGATATTGGCTTCATGATTTTGAAGTCTACAATAACTGCCGTTTTGGATCAAACAGCTGTTACAAAATGGTTTAACAAGATTATATTCAATTAGTTAAGAAAGTCTGATTGATTTGAGGGTGAGATAGAATTTGCTGAGCTTCTTCAAAAGTCTCTTGATGAATTGTTCGCAAGAGGAATAAAAACAGTTACATTCATGGTTGTAGTATATTTCCATAAGATTTTCTACCATATTGAAAATGCCAAATAGAATTAGTTGACTTATCATATTGGCTTTGAATATTGGCTTTTAACTATTTCCTGAAGACTGAGATAGAATCTGTTGTGCTTCTTCAAAGGTTTCTTTATGAATCGTTCTCAAAGCACATCCTGGAGGAATATTATTGTCAACTTTATAACGAATACTTCCTTGCAAAATAGAAACAATCCCTACATAATCAGGCGTATTTTCCGAGGATTCCAATCCAAATATACTAATATGCATTATATCAACAGGGGCGGGGAATTTTGCGAAAATCTCTTCATGTTTAGAATTTTTATTTATCTCATTTAGCAAACAATTGGCACTGTCCACAATTAAAACTCTCGCGCTTTGAATATCAAGCTTTTGATTAATAACAAAACTTACTTCTACTAGATTAATTTTTCCGTTTTTTTCTCCTCCTCCTGTGCCAATAATCTTTAACCCTTTTTTCTTCATGTGTTCGCCACATTTTTTAATTACTTCTTCGCTGACTCTATCAGTTTCATTCATTGTAGTTGAGCAAGCAAACAAAATTATCAGAAATAGTGAAAATGTGAATTTTAAAATCATATAGTTATTTTCCAACAGTTAAGTCATAATAATCAGTTATTTCATCTTGAATGACCCTCTCAAACGTTCTACTCGAAAAAGAATGATCTAACCGATCAGCTTCAGGGTGCGAGGGAAGATATTGTATAGTATCTATACATCGTCTACGACCTATAAAATTTATACGTGGAATGGGGTCTCTATACCAATGGTCTGTGACATAATGTCTCACGCTATGGCAAAGGGTTCTAGGAATGTAATCCGCTGGAGCCACTCCAATCACTCTCAACCGATTCCTTCTCTCTTCGGGATAATCTTTTAAAGCTAATTTAGTCAAAATAGTTCCTTGACTTGTACAAAAATGCAGTGCCAGCGCATCAACAGGCGCTTGATCAAAAAAACCATCCCACATTTTATGGATATGTGCAACAGGCGTGGTTCTCGTTCCATAAAACAATCCCATTGCACACTCCGTACCATCCACAAGAAGCCCGTGAGTGGCATTGTAAGTGCCTGTGATATTATAACCACCAGAAAGATCCGAGATGTGTAAAAGATGACCCATAAACCCTTCCATATTGTTATTCATCCCATTAATGAAAAAAATGGCTCTATGGGTGGGTAAATCTAATCTATTATAATTTGCTTTTAAATCATAGACTCCCGACTGATTCTTAAACCCATTCTCAAAGCCATAAAACTGAGGCGTGATACGACCCGCTTTAAGCAAAGTTCCGTAGGAGAGTCCAGGAAAATCTAAAATATCATCCTCAAAAAAGGGCAGATAGTCTTTCAATCCATACAGATCTAGTCGGTTAAGAGGATTATTCGAAACATAAGCATAAAGGTTGACGCCTCCACCAAATCCGTCTGGATCTTGTGTGAGCCAACGACCTATTTTTGGGTGGTAAAACCGCCTTCCAAAACAGCTAAAACCCGTTTCTTCATCTACACGCTTGCTACAAAAACGCCATGGACACAGTTTTTGTAAACTGACCGGATAAATGACAGTATAGATCAACGCCTCCTCTCCAAAAGCGCTGAAACGGTAGCTTTCAACCGGTTTTTTTCTCTGAAGATCAATTAAAGTGACGATGTTTCCACGATGGTCAGAAATGGGAACGTAAGGCTTGCCATTGAGCTCACACAAAACCGCAGATCCTATCTCCGCGCCTAATCCTTCCCCTAAGACACGCAGCTCTTGAACCCGATTTTTCTCATCCACAGATCCTATCTCATGATTCCCGTCCCAAATGTAACGTATGTGAGCTGTTCGCTTTCCTTTCTCAAAGATCGTTTTAGAAAGCCTTCGATGCAAAGCATCATAGCTATATTCTACTCTCTTAGTTCCCGTTTCTACGGCAATCAAACGGTCTAAACTATCGTAGAAATATTTACGCTCCCCATCTGCAATAAGGTTTCCACAACTATCATAGGTATAACTGGATTGCCCATCATGATTGAGTTGACAGAGAGAGTCAATTTGGCATTGTCCTCCATCTTTTTGGATTCTATTGTATAAAGAATCAAATCGATACGTATGTTCTTTTTCCACGATCAGTTGATCGAGATCATCATAAGAATAGCTACACTGACTTTCGCCCTTACAATCTTGATAGGCATAGGAAAGCAAATTTCCATGCGCGTCATAAGCATTTTTGGGATAGATTTCTGTAAAATACAAGGATCGGAAAGACGTATAGCGCCCTAAGGCGTCTCTTTCTATCGAAACTTCCCCCAAGCCCCCCGGGAGAATAGCTGCCATCCATCGCCCCTCCAAATTGCGTTTAGAGTAGGTATGCGTATAAGGTCCTCTTTTCACTTGAGACAGATACATGCCATCATATGTGTACTCTATGGTGGAAGCGTCAGGAAGAATAAGCCGTGTTCTCTTTCCTTTTTGATCATATTGATTGGCAAGAGTAAGGCCATTTGCAAGCGTTTCTTTTAGCAGATTCCCGAGAGGATCATAAAGGCTCCTGGTTATTGTGTGGGAGAGGTGATCTTCAATACTAATGACTCGATCTTGCTGATCATAAGTATAGCCATAATCAAAATCCTGACTGTAAAAACGAGAGAGACGTCCCAATTCATCATACTCATGCCTCAATTGACAACCATTTGGCTTAATGATTGTCTGCACTCTTCCCCGGTAGTCGTAGAGGTACTTAGTTTCTTTGATACCTGCTTCCAAAAACCGTTCCACACGCCCCATGGGGCCATATTCCCATTGATGCATAACGTTTTTAACTGTGTCAGAGAAGACACTATGGCTGATTGCAATGCGATTACCGTTTTTATCATAATGATTTTCATATTGCTGAATGATCTCCCCTCGCGCATTTTTTTTAATATACTGCGCTTCGCGGCCCCTAGAATCGTGTGTCAAGAGGGTTGTGATATTTTTTGGGCTAATGGTGGTTTGCGTAAATGAAGAATCATAGGAATAAGAATATTGAGTTGTAAAACCTAAAAGATCTGTATAGCGGACTGGTTTTCCATAAGTATTAAAAACAGTTTTTGTGCTGCCTTGAGAATGGGTGACACCGATGCAATTTCCCACTTCATCATAGCAGTAGCTTTCTCTTGCCTGTGTAGAACCATTTTTTTCTGTTCTCGTTTCGAGGATATGATCACAATTATCATAAGTCCTAATAGTAGAAATATCGCCTTCTTTAACCTCTGAAAGCCTTCCCAAGCTATCGTATAGGTAGTAAAACTGTTGATAAGCTCTTTGTTCCTCTATTTTTCTTCCTGCATAATCATAGCGATAGCTACTCTTCAGATCAGCGTTAGTCTCTGTAAGCTGAAAAAAAGGAGACCAGGTTGCCTCAACCCTTTTGAGTAGCTGCCCTGCTGAAGAATGCATTTCTGTACAGAGTGGATGATCAAAAATATCATAGGTATAAGTAGTGATGGCTCCATTTTTATCCTGATAAGAATGGAGTGTCCCTGTAGAATTATAAGTAAAGTGCTCTTCAGCACCATCTGAATGATAAATTGAGACAACTTGACCAAAAGTATTATATGTTTTACGGGTCTCATATCCTTCCGCATCGATTTCTTTAGTGATATTTCCCAAAAGGTCATATTCTCTGCGCTCAATCGCACCATCGGGATGAATACTAGCAATCACTCTTCCTAAAGAATCATACTCAAAACGGGTTGTGTGGTTAGAGGCATCTGTTTCTTCAACAACAAGACCCAATTTATTGTATTTTTTCTGTGTCGTCAGAAGGGTACCATCTACTTGCCAATCTGAAATCTGAACGGGTCGATTCGCTTGATCATAAACGATCTCTTTACGTTGACCAGGTTTTGGGCCAGAAATAGCAATCAGGTTATTGTTAATGTCATATGAAAAGGTCGTTTGATGGCCAAGAGTGTCTTGCGTGGCAATGAGGCGCTCCATTGCATCATATTGATTACAAATAGAATAGCAGTAAACACCTTCTGCATCATAGTGCTCTTCTTTCAACACCTTACCAAAAGGGGTATAAGTATAAATCACTTTGTTGAGAGAAATCTCTTGCCCAGCAGCTGTAATGGTTTTTTCTTCGACTTTTTCAGGCAATCCATAGCAAGGAGAACTTTCTTTAGGAGTGATGTCGATAATCTTGCGAAAAGAAACCCCCTGAAGATCATCGGCGTTTTCTGTACAACCATCGTCGATAATTGTCCGCATGCAAACGGCACAATCATTATAAAAGTGAAACGTCCGTTTCCGAATCACTTGATCTTCATAAATCAATTCAGATGCCAATAAGTTCGTATTCGGAACGTAGTTATAACGAGTTAATTTATGATCACGATCTGTTTCTGTAAGTTTAAGGTTAAAACCATCCTCTGAAAATGTACGCCGAATCAGACGCCATTCTTTACTGTCGCTCACTTTTTCTAAGATGACATTTTGATTTTTATCAAACTGATAATCTGTTGCTTGAATAATCTTTCCGTTTTCTTCTATCGATTTACTTAGAAGATTGCCGGTTTTAGCATCCCAAGTGAATCGATCTGTGCGATAGGGGCTATCACCTTGATAGACCTCAAAAGCTGTCATTTTTTTATTTTCATCATAGCGGTAGATTGTTTTATGTCCTTCTGCATCATGAACAACGGTGGCTCTTTCTCGATACTCATAGCGACCGATAGGACACATCTCCCCATTTGGTCCCACAGACGCATATTGAGCAGAGACCTTGCCTGCTTGATACTCGGTTGTAAGGATGCGTCCTTCAGGTTTTTCCACCCTATTCAACGTTCCTCGGGCGTAATCATACGCTAAAAGAGGTTGACCAGATCTTCGAGCAAAGGCAAGCAAGAGAGGAGTTGTTCCTTTCCCTCCTGTGTGCTGAATGAAGACCTCTCTTCCGTCGCTTCCTTTAATTAGGATACCACCTACATCCCCATCTTTAATCCTTTTATAATCAAACGCAATAGAGCCAAGTTCTTTAGTTTTATTATGATTATAAGCTTTAATGGCTACGAGAAGCCTTGGGCGCGGATATTCTTGCTTTGCTGTTTTCCAAATCTCATAATCGTAGTGCAGGATGTTGCCATTGGGAAGTCTCTCTTCTTCGATCTCCAGTTGATAAGGTGTCCATGTATTTGGATACACCGTCCAATTTGTTTCAGAACCTGAGAAGAAGTTTCCTCTTTTTTCTTTCCAATGCGTCTCTTCTCTCCAGCGATGCATAGGAGAAATAAAAGTGCGTTCCCGCCCGCTTCCATCGGTGATTTTGCCTTTATATTGAAATTTATGTTTATCTTTGTGATAAGCGAGATGCCAGTACTCGACATGTGTATTTAGAGGATGCGATTGCCCACTTGCTGCAAACGTGCAGAAACCTTTAGATGGTTGAAAAATAAAGTGTAAACCATTTGATGGTGAGCGCTTAAGCGCAGAAATACTGCCATCTCCATCTCCTATAGCAATAAAAGTCTCTTGACCCTTCCATTCCAGATTAGCTGTACAAAATGACTCTGGATTATAACACCAACTGGCATAGCGCGGTTCATAAGGAGAGAAGTGATTATAAAAGCGACGAACGGATAAAGGTTGAGCACCTGCAACAACCAAGTCTACCTCTGCTTCTGTATATTCCCCGGTAATAGGATTTACCTTTGGAGCTATCCTATAATCTGTGGATGTGCGGAAATGATTCTCTTGCTCGTCTAAAATACGCTCTTCTGCAAAAACAAAAGCTGGCAGAACAGTTGCTATTAGTAAAAAGTTCCTCATCATGACCTTACGCAAATTTTAGAAAAGGTCACTTTGCAAAAACTTTAAATTTATGTCAAACATCCGTGACTCATAGTTACCTCTCTAAGAAAAATTCCTTTAACAAAAATTAATTTTCCATTAAAAAGTTTTCGCAACATGCCCCGGTTTTTCCTATGCGTTGGCTTTTCCTTTTTCTTTTGATTCCTCATCTCCTTTTTTCCAAGGAACAACGTTTTGTCTACGCCCACTACCCGATCACGCCGAAAGTAGATGTCATCTCTGGACATCATCTAGAGGAAGAATGTGATCTTGTTGTTGCAGGATCAGAGCCCCTCTCTATCAGACGTTTCTACAACCACTCTAGCGGTTATTCTGAGGTCCACAATTTTTGGCATTTCAACCCTGAGCATAGCTGCGTCGCCAATTTTGAATGGAATGGTTGCGATCACTTCGTGACTTTGGGAGAAGCGAATGGCCACATGACCTACCTGAACAAAAGTCCCCAGGGGGACTTTCGCTTTAGAGCTCAGGGCCAACCCTTTATCCATGCTGACACGACTGGGCAACGCCATCCTCTTAATCGGCAAATTACGTATAAAAAAGTGGACATGCGAAAAGGAGACCCTGCCTACCGCTGGGAAGGTGCGGTCACTGAGGGAGACGGCACAAAAAAAACGATCCAATCAGAGCGTTTTGATTGGCATTGTCCCAAGCGCGTCCTATTCAACGAAGATAAATATTATCCCAGCGAATATGAAGAACCTGATACGTGGATTCCGTACGAAGCGCCTGTCATTGAAGAGAAAAAACCCAATGGCAATATCATTTGCTACAGCTATGAATCCCATAGTGGAGCAGGAATTCCTGAATTTCAGCTTCTAAAATCGATTACAGCCTATAACCATTCCAAAACAAAAGTGTTGGGGCAGATCACTCTCCACTATCCTAGACATAAAAATGGGTTCGCACTTCGTGGATTCGAAATCGAAGGCAGTGATGGTCGCAAAGTCAATTATGGAATGAGCGACATTTCTTATAGAGGGGACATCTATAAAATCTTTTCTTCTGTCTCTACTCCTCATCTTCCCCCCGTCAATTACACTTACCATCCACGCCTAAAAAAAGCTGATCTTGCCAAGTTTATAACGGGTGTCGAACGTCCTGATGGGCGTACAATCACGACCCAATACCATCCTCACACCACTCGAGTAACCTCCCAGATGGCTCCTGTGGGGCCGAATGGGGAGATGTGCCCCATTGCCAGATATGACTACCATCCTAATGGCACGATTGTGTGGGATGCGGAGGATAACCATAACATCTATCGTTATGACAATAACGGCCGCATGACAGCTGTTGAGGTCTATGAAAAAGATAGAAGATACCGCACAGATCGCTATGAATGGGATTTCG
>Ga0207127_10164_pt1 | contig 15562 bp, 12 predicted proteins | sample Alteio_BWMinHeat_17_FD_153574 | JGI IMG/M metagenome (GOLD analysis project Ga0207127, IMG submission 153574) | Enriched cells from forest soil in Barre Woods Harvard Forest LTER site, Petersham, Massachusetts, United States -... | ecosystem: Environmental > Terrestrial > Soil > Temperate forest >...
AGCAGATCAAGCCGCCAAGTTGTTGCATGATTTGCTGATGTGGTGCGAAACGCAATTCCGATCCTTTGGGTTTGGCGATAAAGCCGCTGATTATGCTTTGAATTTGGTATCGAATATACAAGGTATTTACTTGTTAACGCATACCTTTAAAGATCCAAAGCTGGCAATCCGTCAGGCTAAGGTTCTACAGGAATGGTTAGATAAAATAACTGCGGGCGTTCGTGAAAAAACGACTGAAGTGGCATAGATGTGATGTAGGGGCGGATGTATAGCTAAAAGTTAAGGGGAAGCGTCCCCACATCTTAGTTACGAACCTGGGAAACCCCACACGATCGTAACCACCCAATTCACTAACTATGAGATTATACAAAATCCCACGTCAGTTGCATACCAATTAAATCAGCTCGCGATTTGCTGGTGCCCTTAAAGCTTTGAACGCTCTGAGTTGTTCCTATCGCCGTTGGAGCCGATTGATTTATGTTAGCTTTCTTGAAAAAGAGATGTGCGTAACCAAAGTCTAAGGTAAGTGCGCTGGTTACACGATACTGAGCCCCTATTGCAGCCCAGGTGCGATTTTGATCCGGAATCGCGGTTGTACGATTGCTATCGCGTGTAGGTGTTCTATCAAATGCCGTTCCCACTTTAAATTTCCAAGGTTCGCAGAGCTGGTAGCTAACCCCCAATGCGTATCGCATCGAATCTTTAAAGTTTTCGGTGGTAACAAGCTGCGATCCATTATCAAAGCGAAATCTTAACTCTTTAAATCGCTCCCAATGCGTCCATTGAACATCTGCCATAATTGCCCATTGATCATCAAAAGCATGATACGCACTGAGCACTGCTGATTCTGGCAAGGTGATATCGGCGTGTACGGCTGTTGGTGACGGAGCTGGTAGCCCCACTGCCGCCGTATTCCCTCTGGCTTTTATTTTCACCTTCGAACGATAATGCGCACCTACCCGTGTATTGCAATCATTAAATTCATACAATACGCCGGCATGATACCCTACACCCCAATTACTCGCGGTATTTTCCAAAAAGCCATCGGTTGCGGGATTACCCGATCCAACCCGTGCATCGATCTTGGCCTGCGTATATAAGGCATCAACACCCGCCCCTATCGAAAAACCATTATTAAAGCCGTAAGCGAGACTGGGTCCAATATCGACGGTACGTATTTCTGCACGTGTTCCCATATAACGATTAAAATCGTTAACCTTAAAATTATTTTTTAAACCGAAGGGAGAAGCAATATTTAAGGCAAACACCCAACAGTCGTCAATTCTTTTGGCGTAATGCAAGGCTGGAATAACCGATTGATCTTTTCCTTTTGCGCTACCCGACCCCATCGATGCACCCGTATTGGTTACAGCTGTCCCACTTTGTGTAGTCTGTGAATTAACGTATACACCTGAAATCGCAATTTGTTCTTGCCCCAATCGCACTAAGCCCGCGGCATTATACCACCCGGTGCTCGCGTCTTCTGCTGAAGAAACAGCGCCTGCATAAGCAGTACCGAGATCTTTGGCATTCTGTTCATTCAGTGAGAAAGCGGATGACCAAACGGGGCAGGAGGCGCCTGCCAATCCACTGATAGCCAGTAAACTGATAAGCCGCTTGTAAACCTGATGATCCTTTTTAGTCATACTGAAAAACTCCCTTTTTATAGCCAGCGAAGACAATTACCTAAAGGCGCAAGTGTCCAATATCTCTTTTTAGAAATGAATTGTCAAATAGGTCAATCATCAAATTAACACTTTTTTTTGACCTATAGCAAACGCAGCGTTTCGCCCCTACGCATCATCTTATTAGATAGAGCGTGCTCGAAATAACTTCCTCTTTTTCGAACAATCAACTCGCACGCTAAAATCTCAAGTCTTTAGCATATAAATATGATATGAGTTCGGCGTTTTTCGTTTGCACATAGCCAATTTCTTCATGAGAAAATTCGCTAATTTTTTTTGCTGAAAATTTTTCAAAATATTTTTTAATTTCAAGCAAAGTTTGAAGTTCTAAATCACTAAAGATTGACAAGTCGGGTTTTTCGGTACTAATAATTTTTTCAGCAGCATTCTCACCAAAAAATACCTCCTCGCTAAAAATTGACTTGCTATCTTTTAAAAAAGCTATATAAAATTGATAATTGTCAGGAACTGGGCCATAGCGCAAGCTTTGGGACATATTAATCAGTATTTTCAAGCAGAAGCGTCAGAAGAAGATTTTTGGGATGCCCCTAAGAAGCCTTGAGTTATATAACCGAGACTCAAGGAGCAGAAGAAATGGAAGCATGGTTTGTAATTAATCCTCGAAAATTGAAAAAAACAATATCTCAATAGTCATGAGGCCCTTATTGTCAGTGAATCAGAGAAGGCAAGTATGATAGAAGCTTTTTCCATATTAAAAGATTACTCTCACAGCCTTCCTAACAAGGCCAGTTTGCAAGAAAGAATTCTGATGGCTAAATCTTATTTACCACCTGTATTTTTTGATTCTCCAGCAGCTGTTAGTGGGGAATGCAAAATAATACCATTTAATGGAGCTAAGAAAAAAAAACGTAACGGAACTAGCCGCATATAACACTTACTGGAATACGGTTAGCACTGAGAGGGTCAGATCTGACCCCATTGCTTGCTTTGGGAACAGCTAACGCAATTGCATCGTTCGCTTGCGTTATCTCCATCGTCAATGTAGCGCTGCACACGCTATATAAATTGGCTATGGGCTTTTAGTTTAAGGTTTCACATATCTGTTATTTATCGGATGTTCTAATGAATTCTAGGATGTTATAAATATTTAAAACCAGACCGTAAGGACAATGAAATGACCAAAACTATTACTCCTGCTGACCGTATCGAACACCATATTTTATTTATTCGCGACTATAAAGTTATTTTAGATACTGACTTAGCTGGTTTATATGGTGTTACGACTAAACGCCTGAACGAACAAGTCAAACGTAATCAAGATCGATTTCCTGCTGACTTCATGTTTCAGCTCACTACGGCTGAAAAACAAGAGGTGGTCGCAAATTGCGACCACCTCAAAAATCTAAAATTTTCCCCGAACAATCCTTACGCGTTTACAGAACATGGAACAATTATGGTAGCCAGCGTGCTCAGCAGTCCTCATGCGATTGCGGTTAGCTTATTGGTAGTCCGAACCTTTATTAAACTACGGCAAATGCTGGTGACCAATAAGGAATTGAGTTATAAGTTTGCAGAATTAGAACGACGTTTAAAAAATCACGATGAAACGATTTTCACTTTGATATCTGCCATTCAGGAATTAATGGAGCCACCTCAATCAAAACGGAAACACCCTATCGGTTTTGCGGCCTGGCCTACAGAAGAAATTCTCCATGAAACATCATGAGTAAAGAAAAAAAGTAAAGAACGGAGCCAGACCAAGAAAGTTTAACATCTTAGTTTTGCCATCTGACTAATACTCTGATAATAGTTATATCCATTCCTTCACAGCCTGAATTAAAACCAAAATTACTTTTTAAAATTTAACACATTTTTTTTGAAACGTGCCAACAAGGAATAAGGTGTTGAACTTTTTGGATCTGTATATGGACCCATCCCGTTTTGTAAAGGACAATTTTCTTTGGCAGAGAAAAGACTGAGTGCTTCTGTATATCCGGCCTTAGGTTGAAATTATCAACTCGGACCCTAATGGAATTTGCGCTCTTCCTCCTAATTGACCCCACGGCTTATAATAGCCCACAGATCCGAAAGGTTTTGAAATCTTGGGGTCAGATCCAAAAAGTTCACAACCTTGGTTCTGTTGCCTGACTAATTGCATGAGAACGCTTATGCCATGTTAACGAATTCCCTTAATTTCTCATCCGAAACTGCATAATAATGTTCCGATCGGATCTGACTCGCTTCCCAAAGTATTCGTGACATCTTCCGCTTTCGAGACAATCAATGAACAATCGATGTATTATCTTCGTTGTAGGTAATTTTGGGCATGGCGCTTTTTTTCAATTTTATTAGTTTGAGATCGTAAAACATATTTAGAAAAAATGCTTCGCGAAAAGGAATACACAATGCAAAAATTGCAAGAAGTGCAATCATGTAACAAGCGTCAGGATAATTAGCAAGCCAAGGCTTGATTTTTATTACTAAGAAATTAATTGGACTCAGTATAATACCAGCCATGAAAATTCTAAAGTAATATCTTAGTGTAACCAAATTCCAACTTTCAAAAAAAGCTTCAAATATTGTCTTATCTTCCAAGAGGATTAAGTAGTTAACACAAATGCTTGAAATACTAATAAACAGCCCCAACAATATTAAGACATTAAAAATCAATGATTCCCGCGATGGATTAAACAAAAAGCTAAAAAGCGGAATTATTGAGATAATAATAGCTACGATTATATAAGAAGCCCCATTTTTCTTAGCTATGTGAAAAGACTGCTTGATGAGTAATTTTTCATTGTGAAATCTCGCATTAATTTGAGAGGCGTATATTATATCAAAAAATACATTTGCACAAAAAAACACTAAATATATCAAAATTGCTATCGGGCGTTCTCGCATAATATAAAAAATATCCGCAGCAAAACCATCTCCACTCTTATGTGTGCCTATATATGCTAGAGTCGATGACTCAAAGATAATATATAAGCCCGCAGTCAAAATAGCTCCAAAAAAAGACAATGGTAGGGTCTTTGTGAGAGCGTAAAAGCCCAAATCAAAACTTTTTTTGAAAAACTGAAAAAAAGACTGTGGCTCATTACTAAAAATGGAGTTATTCATCATTAAACCTCTGGAAAACAAAAAAGTACACAGAAAAATTAGTGCCAACAACACGGTCCATAGGCATTATATCAAAAAATCGAGCGCAGTCTATCCCGTCATCACGAATATGCCTATTACACTTCAAGATGTGAACGGCAGCGTTTGTATATACCCCCCATACACGTATTCATGTATCGTAAAAGTTTTAATGTTTCTGATAACATCAGCCAATGAAAAATCTGTAGGGTCGGACCGCTGTGTCCGAGCTGGTTCAATTACAACAATCTCTTTACCTTTTTGAAAAGGGCAGACACGGCGGTCTGCCCCTACAGTAATTGGTATTCATCAATTTTACATTTTAAAAATATTCCTCAATAAATACATCCGCTATTTATACGACGAATATCAATAGGATAGTTAAAGATCTTGACCCATTATTCGCATCTTGAAGTGTAATCGGTATATACATAACATTTTTTTAGACCGAGCTAATATCGCACCACCCACAGCGCCTAATACCGCGTGCAACAATTTATGGCCTACGTAGTTAACGTGTCCATCCTTGCGCAGCGCGCCGATTTCTTGCGCAGCAGCACCTGCTGCCGTACCCACAGCGGCATCTAGCCGCCACCGAGGAAGACCGTCTGAATTGCAGCTATATTCAAGGCACAGATCTTTGTCTGGATTAATATCATCTAAAGAAAGCTCTGCTAACCTTTTCCCATTTAACGTGAGAGCTACGCGTTAACGCAATGCTGGACTCCCACGCACGTTCAATCAAATTGCTCAATTTTAGATTTAATTTCATCGCGAAATTCCTTAGAAAGCATATCTTGACGTGTTGAAATTTGTTCAAAGGTATTCAAAAGAACATTAAAATTCTCTGAGTCAACCTTGTTATTAAATAATAATTGATTATTAATCAATGAAAAATCGCCATTATGCTTATCTAAAAAAGCATAAATATTCAGAACAGCGTTTACAGAGTTCAATTCCAACTCAAACATCTCACGATGATAATCTTGTTGTTTTTTGATTCCTTTTTTTATCCCCGCGATAACATAGGATCGTTCCTCAAAAGGGATTTTATCCATTTGGAAATCGGATTCAACATAACCAAGAAGATTCTCAATCTGTTCCGTACATTTGGTGATTTCTTTTTTTATTTCGAACAAATTTTCTCTGTATATATTTCTCTGTCGTTTGTCTGCTAGTGTATTTGCATCCAACGCTTTATCTATCTTCAGAGTACAAAATTGTGTATATTGTAAATAAATGTTTTCTATTTTAATTTTTTTATCGTTCATGATTTTAAAAAAATCAGAAAAAATCCCTAGGTCCATCTTTGCGATTTGATCATTACTTAAAGTTTTATCTTCATTGAAGCTGGTTTTAACAGCTAACATACATTGACGAGCATCACGTTCAACAACCCCCATTCTATATAATTCATGTGCAGTTGTGACTGTGAAGCATAAAGTGATAGGTATAATAATAGCCATGGATGAGGTTTTCAACCAACGTCGAGGAAATATTAGCACAACAAATATGCTATAAACCATGGTTTTACCAATAATCTCACCAAGATTTTCGCCACTACGCCGTTGTCCAATAACGTATATCTCAACTGTTAAGCAAATGAGTGCAAAAATTGATATGATTTTTATTATGTTAAATTTTGGTTGATTTTTAACTATTTGGTTTAACATTGGCAATTCTTCATGATAATATTCTCTACCTAGTAGGATTAAATCGTTGATTTTATATTACTGAACTAGCATCGTCAATCTTCAGTCTTGTACAACGCAAAATTAACGTCAAAAAATGGTGTAATTCCAACACAAATGAGGTCTGAAGCAGAGGGGCCAGATCCAAAAAATTCACTCCCTTAGTTTTCCATTCTAACTAATACTCTGAATAATAGTCATAGGCATTTCTTAGAACCTGAACTGAAAGTAAAATTGATTTTGGCTTCAATGTTTTTTCTGCGATATTTATCTGATTGACAGGGTTATTTGAGTCGTAGTAGCATACACGTCTAGAACTCTTAAGATGTAATACCCTATTGCTTTTATTTTGTTTAAGCTAGGCTCAACAGGCTAGGCTCAACAGGCTCTGAAGGAATGATTCTGACTATTGTCACAGTACCGGTCAGAGCGGAAAACTAAGGGAATGAATTTTTTGGGTTCGATCCCGTGCCCCTAGGACTAGGAAAAGGGCTTTAAAAATTATGAGTTTCAACAATTTTTGAGATTACCTGTTGAACTTCGAAAAATTTTAAAGCGGAGAGAAAATTCAATTTATGTTTTAGTAACATATGTGTTTATGCAAACGATAGGAAATGGTGTTAGGATGATTAAGAGTATAATTTTATTGGTGGCGTTTTTATTATTAAATGCATGTGCTTCTCCATATGCAAACGTTGCAATCCGACCTTATGAAATTAGCAACAATAAGATGTCCATGGTTGTCACTAAAATCAGTATTCCTTATGTAGATGTTTCTAATAAATCAAGTCATTACGATGGATATCTTCGTTTAGCGAATATTGAAACGAAGGACAAAGAGAAAGTCTACCTGGTTAACGGTAGTTCCTATTTAAGCTCTGCCACAATGATTACGCCAGGAACATACTATATCGATTCGATTGGCTGGGGTGACGGCTTATATGTGTATGATATTAAAGTTCCTGTAAAATCTTTTGATGTAAAACCCGGGCGGTGCCTTTATATAGGCGACATTTCAATAGTTAGAAGAAAAAATCACGCCCAACTTTTGGTGAAAAATAATATTTCTCACGCAATTCTTGAACTTCAAAATAGTCAATTAGATTTTTTAGCTAAAAAGTTGCATTTTTTCCGTCATCCAGGATATTATGATGAAAAAGAATTATCATAATGCCGGGGACAAATATTAAAAGGAGAGGAGTTTAAAATGGTGCTTAAAAATACACAAAAAAATAGAATTCAATCATTTTTATTATTAGCTCTATGCCTGCTAGTAACGGGGTGTGGTAATCCTTTAAAAAAATATAATATTAATAATACGCTAGAAAGCAATAATCAAGCAATTGTCGTTTTAAGCGTTCCGCACTATGTAAACATAACAAAATTTGATAAAAATTATAATAATCCAAGAATCAAACCACTAGAATATACAATATGTAAAGTAGGATTTTGGACTCCCGACCTTAGCTTTAAAGATGCATTTTATGCTATTGAACCAGCCATATATTATATATCGAAAGCTGGTGAAACAATCGGTGACAATGTTTATTATACGGCACTGCCGGGTTTAACACCCGAAGGTAGAGTCGCGTATGGCGCTTTCGAAGTACACGCGGGAGACGTAGCATTTCTTGGCGAAATATGTTCACACTTCTTAGGACTACCTAGAGACAGAGAGAAATATACAAGAAGCGAAGGTTTATTTACGGTGCACGGAAATCTAGAAGACGCAAAAAAAGAAATACTAAATTCCGAATCAAAATACAAATTTTTAGTTCCCAAATTACATAACATAACTTTTTATCCAATGGGATCAAGGATTTTTCTTGATAAAGACGGGGTTTATAGGTTATCTCGTTATTAGAGCGGGTGGCTTTGCCCCGCTTCGGATGATAAGGAAAAAGGTAGTGAACTTTTGGGATCTGCCCCCCTTCTTATGAGCATGACGACCTTGAAATACTTAGATAGGTCAACAAGCTTTTGTTGTATATGCCTCGTATGATACATAAAATACCTCACAATTTAATATTATTAATTGTAAATTGTGAGGTTTTTTTCAAGAGCTGCCTCGCCGGCTAGCAAGGATGGCGTTACGGCCATTGGGGTCTGATCTGACCCCAAAATCTAATCTTTTACTCCCTGGTTCCGATAACTGGACGTCCGATTCGAATAATAGAACTTAGGCAAGAATGTTTCGGGATCTCCTAACCCTGGCCGTACTTCTTTCGGTTCATCTTTCATGAGAGTGTACACCAACACTAAAATCAACCCAAAAATAAATGCTAAAAGAGGTTTAATTTTAATTATTCGAGACCAGAATGAGGGTTGTACATAACGTATATACATTTCCTTAGCAAAATTCAAGCAATTCTTTATGTCTTCTTTATTATACCCCATTTGGGTGAATATCTTGAAAAACAATTTCTTATTATTCTTAAATTTAAATAAGTTGTAAAATCTTCCCACCAAACGATGGTCTTGTTGTGTTATATTGCAAATATATTTATCCAAAATATCTTTAAATACTACATTCCCAAGAACTATAACATATGTTAGAGTTGAATTGCGCAAATGTTCTGATAATTTTTCTATATTTCCTGCTATAAGATCTGCTGAATTAATAATTAAATTTGAATAATAATCTTCTGCTGCGATTTGTACTGTGGGAAAATTCAAATTGAAATCAGATTCTTGGATACTAGCCAGCCTTAGATCATATCGATGTTGCGAAAGCATGCTCAAAAGAGGCCTTGATACATATTTGCTATAATTATTGGATATAAAAAATGTTTCATCAACATTAAAAAAATCAAATAGCAAGATATACATTTCTGGTTCAAATGGCAAATCGGATTGATATAAATATTCCGAGCTTATAATGTGCATTAGTATTAAATCAAATGAACGATCGTCCATTAAAAGTTCCGTACTATTTCTTTGAATATCGGCTTGCCATATTTCGACGTTATTTCTCGTTTCTAAATTTGTGTATAATTCGATTATATGTTCAATGTAAAACTTCTTAATTTCATGATGTTGAATTTTTTCAGATAAGCCAGTTGATGAATTTGAGGCAATGTCAGCTAACTTGTCATTATCTTGCCCTTCACTTTGAAATATTGAATTCTCGTTATTATCACTGTCTGATGTAATACCACATTCAATTGCTTCTATAACTTTCTCATAGGCTGCACGAATTTTCTTAAAATTCTCAGGATGTGTATGTGGCTTATATTTTTTTATTAATGAAGAATACGCTTTTTTTATAATAGTAATGTCTGCTGTTTCTTCGATTTCGAGCACGTTCCATTCATTCATAATCGTACTCACATTGATCTAGAAATTTTGCAAATTTATCTTTTACTTCATTCACTGCCTGCAAGTCTTGGGTGTCTAAATAGGCATAAAAAAGTTTTATTTTCTCGGCAATGTTCTCACGCTGTCCTCCAAGTGATTCTTCATATAAACGTTCGGCTCTAGCTAAAAGAGCAATATGTTCTGACATCTCTCTCGGATGTATTTTTATGGAATTTAATTTTTCTATAGATGCAGAAATGTCATCGTCCGACATGTTTCCACAGGATTCTTTAATAACTTTAGTAAATAGATTTTCAGATTTTTCAAATTTAACTTGAACTTCTAAAATCCCATTAACATCATACGTATATCTTATTTCAACTTTCTGCATCTCTTTTGAAGGGTTTGGGATATCTAGCATATACTCGGCAATTTTGATATTATTTTCAAGCAATCTGCTTTCACCCTGATAAACATCAATTCTAATTTGTTTTTGAAATTCTGCATCAGTGTAAAAGATTTCTGATCTGCTGATTGGAACCACAGAATTTCTTTCAATTATCGGCACATATGACGTACAAAAATTTCCTTTATGATCTATACTGTTTGCTGATGTTCCCAGCGTATACGGACAAACATCAGATAAGACCCTTTCTTCTAAATCTTGGCTATTCGTTAACATGCCAGCCAAGTAAGCTGCTCCTATGGCAACTACTTCTTGAGGATTAAGATAAGTAAACGATAACTTTTTGAATATTTGTGCACATATCTTCGGGATCATATGCATCTTGGTTGCACCACCTACTAGAATTACTGATTCAATATCTTCTGATCTTAATCTTGAATCATTTAAAGCTCTCTTGATTGGCATTGTCAGCCTGTTTAACAAGGGAGAAAAAATATTTTGTATCTCTGTAACCGTAAAAGCACATGTGTGTGTTCTGTCATTTATATCGATGGTAATATTAAAACCATCTTTTAGCGCAGATGTCTTATAATATTCAGCTTGTTGCCAGAGTTTTGTATACGAAGTAATATCTAACTTATATTCAGTAAGATTACATTTTTTCAAAAATGAATTGACGATTGCGTCGGTAAAATCATCCCCGCCGAGAAAATTATCTCCTGCAGAAGACTTAACTTCCAGCACATCTTCAAAAAGCTCCATGATAGTTACGTCAAATGTACCACCACCCAAATCAAATATTAAGTATTTAGTTTCAACTTCTTTATTAGCAATTCCATAGGACAAGGCAGCAGCTGTAGGTTCATTAATCAGTCTAATTACATTTAAACCAGCAAGTTGCCCCGCAATTTTGGTAGCTTGTCTTTGTTTGTTATTAAAATACGCAGGAACCGATATAATTGCATCGGTCACTACTTCATTTAAATATACCTCAGCATCTTTTTTTAAGGATCGTAAAATTATTGCCGATATTTCTTCAGGGCTAAAAAGCTGTTTACCTAGCTGTATGGTTTTTTTACTTCCCATGTATCTTTTTATGCTTTTCACATAAGAATATTTACCGACGACAGCAAAATCGAGTGCAGCCTTACCAACAATAAACTCTGATGTACTATTTACAGCAACTACAGATGGCGTAAGATACTCACCCAAAGAATTTGGTATGAGCTTTGGGCCATCTTCAGTATATACAGCGCACAGGCTATTAGTGGTACCTAAATCTATGGCTAGAATCGTCATAATACAACCTAAAGCTAACGGAGGGTTTTAATATACTAATGTATGTTGGCTTTCACAATTCTTGGAAAGCCCAGTATAAAAAATCACTCGATATTAAATACAAATTAACTAATGGCATTACGTGAATATGCATTAGCTTGTGTTTTAAACTAAGTACTTTAACCGCAAGTATTTCTGGTGGCAATTAAGAGCTAATCATACCAAGCTTTGTGGAATATGTCAGCATTCATCCCTGAGCCTGATGACGGAACTTAAATTAAGGCCATTGGGATCTGCCCCCAAAAGACACACTACCTTAATTTTCCATTCTGATCCAATACTCTCATGATAATCTAATCATTCCTTCAAGAGTTGAATTAAAACCAAATTAATTTTCAAAACTTAACATCTTTTCTTTTGAAATGTGGAAACAAAAATAAGATGGTGAACTTTTGAGATCTGACCTCCTTCTCTTATATTACCATAATAGGTAAAGGGGAAAAATGCTGTTTGAGCCTTTCTACCAAGGATAGATCCGTTCCCTTGATATCCCATATTTCACTATCAAACACTTCAAATTTTAATTCGCAATCAGGATTCTCACCTCCTTTTTTCACTACTTCTTTCAATTTTTTCAAATATTCTTCTTTGTCCTTGCAACCATAAAAGATGAAAGATGTGACCGTCCTGATCTTCGTTGTTATTTTTTTTAAATATTCCCATTCTATTGGATAAAATTTTTCATTATCACATTTATCAGCAATCTCACCCCAAGTTAGATTACCCCATATTTCTTTATTATCCATATCATAACCTATAGCTTCCACTTCAATAAGAAGCCATGAATATTTCCTGCCCACATCATCTCCAATGATGTCTAATATTTCATCTAAAGACACTTTTTTGTAGTTGTGATTCATTTTTTCTTTCCTCCTGGCTTGAATGAATTTAATACGGATTTACTTAATAATTTTTGAACGCTCTCAGGCATATTATTCAAAGAATTATTAAGCGGTTCTTCTGGCCCTCGTTCTGCTGTCCCGCCTGTCTTATTTGGGATATAACGATGTTGATGAGGGTTGGGATGATCTGAACGTCCATGGTTTGTAAATTCAATTTCTCGAATTACCTTATTATCCGGGCCAAATTCCCTTGCTTTTGGATATTTCCCTGAACTACCTTGCCTAGTTCCTAACTGCGAATGCCATGTGTTTTTAAATTCAGGGTCTGGAATAGGCTCTCTAGTTTTTAGACATCTTGGTAATTCCCGATCAGGGAATCCCTTGCCAAAAGTTTTTGCTTGTCCTGCATATTTTCCACCAGAGAACGCTTGCTGTGCTGCTTGTCTAGCAACGTACCCCCGATACAACCATTGCACCCCATCTACTACTTTTGGAATAACAACGGTTCGCCCCATAGCAACAACCGGTCCAGAAAATAATAGTGCTGCGGAAAATTGATTAGGCGTACCAGGCAATATAGGGAAGCGCTGATTCACTGAATGAAAAAAACTATTTAGCTCTTGTTCTCCTTGAGAAACACCATCAAATAGACTCGCAATAACAGGATAATCTTCTCTCCTTCTTATTTGACTTGGCGTTAACCCCAGGGCACTTAACGTTCCCATATGCAGGCCTGCTGTTCTATTTGGATGATTAGGCGCGCTCCAAAGCAATACAGGCTGCGTATCTAACAGATGAGTATTCGTCTTCAAAGTATGACCTTGTGTTTTTCTGCCAAAATCTCTAGTTGTGTCATTGACATACATAACCGATGCCCTATCTTCTGCTAAGCGTTCCCAACCATTCCGAGGCATTCGGCTATCCCCGCGGCTACCTAGCTTAAACGTCATTGATCTTGCTGTACGTTCTCGAGCGAGTTCTCGCATCAACTCAGAGTCATCTACCTCATCTTTTGGTTCATCTTTAGGCTCACGAGCATCAGCATCAGAACCTCCGACAGCACTTCTTCTTGACAACCCATTAGACGTTAAAAAGTTATTTGTAGTCGCATTCCCACCCAAATTAGCCGCAATTGGAACATTTTGACGTGCGAGCAGCGCTGCCGTAGCGCCAACGGCTGTGCCTATCTGTGCAGCCCTTGAAAGTTCCTCTTCATAATGCTTCTGATCTTCTTTGCTGTTGATGTTCGTCGCGTCTGGCGCACAAGCTTCTGCCACGCCCTCTGCAATAGGAGCGGCCACTGCACCCGCAAAAGCCCCTTCAGTCCCACCTAATATCGCACCACCCACAGCGCCTAATGCCGCGTGCAACAGTTTATGGCCTACGTAGTTAACGTGTCCATCCTTGCGCAGCTCGCCGATTTTTTGCGCGACAGCGCCGGCTGCGGTACCTACAGCGGCATCCATGAGGCCTGCTTTTACTGCATCACCTGGCGATTGGTGATTGATGCTCATATTGAGCGCCGCATTTACGCTGGCACGTGCGACATTATATTGCAGATGCTCTACCAAGGATTTTCCCTCACCGAGGCCGGGCAGCTTTAACGCACCACATATCTCCTTCATCACGCCTGCACTGATCATCGCCATGGCTACTGATTTTGCAGTTTCTTCAGAGGCTAATGATTTAACCGCCTTTAAAGGATTGCCTTCATTTTGTAAAAGCGATACCGCTGCTTGTCCACACAATGCTGAGAACCCGGCTGCTACGGCAGTGCCCATCGTTGCTCCCGTGCCTACTATACCCGTCACAAAAGCGCTTTCGGCAACCGCTGTACCCATTCCAAAGGTGGCAACGCCAGCAGCTAAAGACACAACAATCACCAGTCCTTGACTCGGGCCTTGTACTTTTTTCGTGTCATGCTGATATTGTGGATCTAATATCTGGTAAGTAACAGCCGCATCATTGCACTGTACTTGTCCCCAAAACCCTAAGGTTTTACCGCGCACTTGATCGAAAAGGGCCTGCTTTGCGTGGATTTCAATAGAACCTGAAAAATTCGACTCTGCGTAAGTAACTGCTCGTGTGGCTTCCAAACAGAGTTTTTTCCATAGCATACCTTGACTGCTGGTTTGCGTCGCAGAGCAGGATTGATTGACACCTTGCGTCAAATGTACAACTTCGCCCCAAAAGTGATTCTCTAGCGCTGAGCTGTTCATACAGGCTTCGAGCTTTTGGCCGCTTACTATTGTGACGTTTTCCTGAACGTCAAATTCCGGAAGAACCGCTGTTTGTTGCATCGATACAGATTGCTCAGTTTTTTTCCCACCGCTGCCAAAAAACCCTCCTTTCTCCCGGGTCATATCACACGTTTGCTCATAGCAGTTGGCGACAGGCAAAATATTTGTATTCCCTACTGCTGCAACCGTCACATTTTTTGCTTTAATTTTCGTACCGCGTAAAGTTGCTGAATCTCCCGCACCCATATCTACATTGGCACCTGATTGATGTATAGACGGCACATCTGTTGTATTTTTGTTGGTTCTGGTGCCGCTGCGTTTTCTCTCATAAAAATGCTGAACCTGTTGACGAACAAGCTGAACCGGCATATCTAAAATATTACCCAAGGCTTCAATACGAGTGCCTAAACCCGATTGCGTATGGGCTGCTTCAAATATCACATCTTTGCCCGCTAAAATCTGTATAATACCTTCTGCTACAATATTGGCTCTCTGCAGCACGTCATGAAAATTTTCGCTGTTTCCAAAACGTTCTACGATTGCTTTGAGGCACACGTCATCGAATAACGAGGCAAGAAGCACATGCTCCGCTTTTATATTGGCAGCAACAAGGGAGACAGTGCCTTCTACTAAGACTACCAAGGTACCCACATTATGATTACCCGCAAATGTGACGCTAGCTTGATGAGCTTGATTATCACGAACAGCTAATGCCTGTTTAGGTACAGCTCTTGGATGCTCAGCATCATGTTTGCTCTCTAACATCGTTCGCTGTTCTGCGCCCATCTTGTTTTCGAGAGCGGCAGCGGCTGCGGCACGATGCTCGAGGAATTGCCGTTCTTCGGGGTTTGCATCAAAAAATTTTATTACCTGGCTTTGAACGGCGGGATTGTGCTGGGTAAGCTGTGTTATTTGTTTAGGTGAAAACTTATTTGAAACTGCCAAAAACAGGCTTGATTTAAAT
>Ga0207127_10175_pt1 | contig 15490 bp, 13 predicted proteins | sample Alteio_BWMinHeat_17_FD_153574 | JGI IMG/M metagenome (GOLD analysis project Ga0207127, IMG submission 153574) | Enriched cells from forest soil in Barre Woods Harvard Forest LTER site, Petersham, Massachusetts, United States -... | ecosystem: Environmental > Terrestrial > Soil > Temperate forest >...
TCTCTGTTTAATTATCCTATAAGAAAGCGGCGCGTCTGTCAATTTAATTTTTCATATTGAATTTGATTTCGATCAAGAATAGATTGATCACATGTTTTTGCGGATTATTTTATTACTTATCTCTTCTTCTATTTTTGGAGCGACACAAAACATCACCGTATCGTCTACTGCGATCAATCAGCTCACGCTTTCTGCAATTTCTGGATCGTTAAATATCAATGCAGCAGTTGCAGGTTTTTTGCCCAAAGATGCGACAGCAACGGCTACTTACGCCCTTACAACGAATGGGACCAACATGAAAATCCTAGGGCAGATCAATAGTGCGATGCCCATCTCTTTACAACTACTCATCAATTTAGCAGCTCCGACCGGTGCGACAAGCAGTGGAAACGTTGCCATGGGGACAACGATGACCAACTTAGTGACAGGGATTACACAAGTGGCGCAAAGTGGGCTTGCCGTCACTTATACATTTCATCAAACAGCGGATGTTTTAGCAGGATCTCCTTTTACACGTACGCTGACTTTGACCCTGATGCAAGGACCTTAACAAAATCGCTTTTCTTATTTCAGGGGGCGTGTTATGAGATTTAGTTATGATAAGATTCTTTTTCATTTTTTGCACTTTCTCTTTCACCACTTGTCTCGCTCATCTCGATTTGCCCGCTTCCCTTACCTATGAAAAAGCAGCAGAATCCAATACTCACTACGATGACTTCATCCCGATTAAAAATTCCGGAGATGAGCCTCTAAATGTAAAGATCACCCATGTTGACTATCTCTATAATTCTCAAGGAGAGACTCATTTTGCTGAACTGGGAACAAATGCCAGATCCAATGCAGCATGGATGAAACTCAGCCACCACTTTATGACAATCCCTCCTCATGAAACCACTAGACTCCATTTTAATGTCACCATTCCAGATAATCGTCAACTGCAAGGCACTTACTGGAGCATGTTTTTAATAGAACCTGTGGTGCCGCCTGCTGATATACCCGAAGCAAAAAATTCTGTGGGTCTGCAAACAGTTGTGCGCTATGGCGTCCAAGTCATTACAAATGTAGGGGAAAAGGGAATCTGTTCTCTTAAAATTCTAAATAAAAATATCACGCGTAATGAAAGCGGGCAGCTTTTCTTGTTAGATGTTGAAAACAGTGGCTCTTCCCTTTTAGAGCCAGGAGTCTCTATAGATATCTTTGATCAAAGTGGGAAGTTGGCGGGCCACTTTGTGGGACGCAAATGTCGTATTCTCCCTTCTTGCTCTATTCGATATGATATCGATATCACCATCATCCCCGCAGGAAAATACAAAGCTGTTGTCATTCTGGATGGTGAAGAGAAAGGCGTCTTTGGAGCTCAGTATGATTTAAATATTTCTTAAATGATATGTCGCACACTTCTCTTATTTATCCTACAGTCCGCTTTCATTTTTGCTAGTAGTGGCAATGGGGTAGGCGTTCTTTTAACATCTCCCTATCTTGTTGAAACTGAATCTGGAAATATTGTAACAGCCAGCTTTTTAGTCTCTAATCAAAGCGGTCAGGATAGTTATTTCATCGCGCATGCAACGCTTCCCGAAGGATGCATAGAAGTCTTTCCTGTCGATACCCCTTTTTTTCTAGCGTCGGGAGAAGAGTCTCTTCGCATTGTGACCATCAAAATCCCTCCTTATTACCCACCAGGGACCTATACGATAGACTACGTTGTCCAGAGCTCGGACACGCCTTCTTGTTTAGGCGTAGCCACTTACCTCGTGAACATTCTCCCGAAAGTGGGGTTGAATGCTTTTTTGCAGAAGGTGCCTCGCTATCTTCTTGCAGGGGAGTCTTATGAACTCTCTTTTCGAGTTGTCAACACGGGGAGCATCTCTTTATCTACCTTTATAGAGGTGGATGAGACGATAGGTTTTCCATTCGAGATCTTGCCTGCTGAGTTTATCATTGAACCTCAGCAGTCTAAAGATGTCGTTGTGCGCGTTCATACAGATAAAGATGCGCCTCACCTGAAACATCTTGTCAGAATACGTATAGAATCTAGAGAACAGATCTGCTGCTCTCCTGAACTCGTGGCTGAAGTAGAGATCTTTCCCATCCTAGAGGAGAGACCACCCTTCTTCTGCTATCTTCCTTGTGAAACAACTTTTGGCTATGGGATGCGCAATGGAAAAAAACAGCTATTTATCGAGACAGCAGGGGGAGGGGTCTTAGACCAAGAAAGAGGCCAGGAGGTCGATTTCCTCCTGCGCCTTCCTTTTGTGCAACAAACAGATGTATATAGAGAAATGGGCGGCATTCCTGCAAAAGGCTTTTTCCATTATACCGATCCGTGCGCAGATCTCTATCTTGGACAAGGGCTTTACGCGTTAACGCCGCTGACAATGCTGTCCCGTTTTGGTACAGGAGGACAGCTGGTTGTTTTCCCTCCGAAACTTGCCTTGGGCGCTGTTTTTGTAAAAGATACGTCGAGTATTGCTCAATCAGAAGGGGGAGGCTTTATCTCCTTCATTCCTCACCCTTCCTATATCCTTTCCGGATCCCTTTTGAGAACAGATTTGCAGAAAGAGAGTGCGATAATTTTACAGGCTCCTAAAGCTGCCTATACAGGATCCGTCAGAGGGCAGATTCTCAATGAAGAGCAGGGATTTTGTGATCTTGAATATGCATCCGGAGGAGCTCCTATTGACAAGCAAGCGTGTTATTTGCTTGCCCAAGGGAGATCTTTTAGAGATACAGCTTATGGACTTCAACTGATCCACGCAGGGCCTCAATTTTCGGGCTATTATCGGGATCTGGAGCAATGCAACGCTTCTCTTGGATTTCCTCTTTATGAAGCATTAAGAGGCAATGTTTCTTATAACCTATTTAAAACCAACCTTGACCAATCTGTAGTAAAAAATGAAGCGACAAGAAGTCATAGCAGCTCTTTTGGTCTTTCCTATTCCTTTCCGTGGGAGATGTATAGCTCTTTTTTTTATAATAATGTGCATTCGACAGAGGTTTTTTCTCAAGAGGGTTATAAGACCCATTTTTTTAGTCTCAATTGTAGCCAGCCTTACCTCTGGGGAGTGTTTCAAACCCTAGTGGAACAAGGCAGCTATCGGTCGATAGGTGCACTTGAAGGACATAAGTGGCAAAACTACCAGTTTTATGCTTACCTTTCACCCTTACCATTCCAACAATACGCTCTTTATGCCAAATGGGGGAATACGACACTTAGTTCTGCCATTGCTTGGACAAAAACGTATGGATGTGCTTTTTTGTGGAACTATTTTGAGAATTTTTTTTCGCAAATCACTTACGAATATACGCATCAGAAAAATAACTTCTATTCTCATTATCTCAATGGATCGCTGATCTACACTTTTCCAAATGCCCATCGTATAGAGGCGGCTATGCACTCGATTCACACTTCAAATCAAGAGCGCAATCAGGAATTTTTGATCTGTTACACAATTCCTTGGGGGATGCCTATTAAAAGAAATCGACAGGTAGGGGGACTCAGAGGCAAAATTTGTATGGAAGGAGGATCTTCGGAGAGTTTTTCAAGATTCATAGTGAACTGCAATGAAAAGCGTGTGCTTACAAACGCCGAGGGGGAATTCTATTTTCCTCAGCTCTCTCCTGGCAACTATGCTGTTTGGCTAGAAGAGCGTCCTGAAGCGCTGCTGCCCACTCAACCTTTTCCAGCTCCCTTGCAGGTTAAAGGAGGAGAAATTACAAAAGTAGATATTTATCTGGCACCGTCGGCAACTCTTTCAGGGAGGGTGGATCTCTATGCCTTTGATGAGAGTGACTCTATCCTGAACCTAGAAGGAGTGGTCGATGAAGAGCTGCAGAAAAAAGAGTACCGTTACAAGAAAGTGAGAGGGTGGGGAGAGGCAATCCTTCGGATGTACTGCGAAGAGACGAGGCAGTATCTCGAGACTATGACCAACTCGAGAGGGGAATTTTCTTTTAACGAGATCACTCCAGGAAAATGGAAGCTAACAATTGATGTTATTAATCTTCCGCCCTATCATGGCGTGGAGACTGAGGAGCTCTTTTTTACGCTATCTCCTAAAGAGGAGAAAAAGGTTCACTTAAGGCTGTTGCCTTTCATCCGTTCTTTCAAAATGATCGATAAGGGAGTTATAGAATGATCAAGTTGCTATATGCAGTCCTCTTCGTGTCAGGAAATCCCTCTCCGCTCACCGTCAATACAGCAGCAGCCGGCTCACAGCCAAATAGTGCAACGGATACATCCACCACCTATTCGACGACCCCGTTTATTTCAAAAACAAAAATTACGGCCAGTCTCAGCAGCTCGCTTCCTGCAAACACACAACTCACTCTGACTTTGGCGCCTCCACCAGGAGCCACCAGTATTCCTACCTCGCTTACAACGACAGCACAAGACGTTTTGACGGGCCTGCCTTCTCTTGTTGCAGCCAATCACTTGCAGATTACCTATCAATTTCAAGCTCCCGTAAAGGCAGGTGTTATTTCATCTAATTCAGTAACAGTGACATTAACTCAAGTGACTGATTAACCATCGATGAGAGTGAGTGTAACGATGCGACCTGTGGGGGGGATGACCCCTGCGCGTGTGGAAGCATAAAAAATATAGGTCATAGGAAGTCCAGATCCCGCTGTTTGGCTAAGCTCAATGATAAGATCAATGGGGATTGTTGAAAGGGGCTGGGCACCCAACGTGCGCGCTCCTGTAGGAGGAGTCAATTCAAGGAAAAGAGCACATCCCTCCGCCATATCTTGATCGAGAAAGGCTGAGATTTTCTTATTTAGTTCATTTGTGGTGACATTATATGTAAGTCCATAGGAACAAGCTGGATATGGTTCGCATCCCGGAAGAGCTTCTGAAACTCTCAATAAGAGAGGAGCTCCTTGACAGTCCATCGTTTCAAGCTCTATTCCATTGATGGGATCCACTATAAAGAGAAGAGCTTGATCCATCGACATGTCATCGCTGAAACCTGGAGAGAAGAAGGCGATAAAAACCCCTAAAAGAAAAGCTATTTTCATCATTGATCCATTAATGTGAGGGTTAAGATGCGAGGGTAGTTGGAGGGAGGAATCGTGGAAGTCACTGTAAATGTATAAGTCATCTCGAGCCCACTCTGGTGAGTTGGTATGGGTATGCCCGTGACTAGATCTATAGGGAAGAGGGAGATCAATACTTTTCCCGCACTTAGTCCTCCTGGGGGGGCCTCTAATTCTACATAAAAAAAAGTCGACGCAGGCATTTCTTTATCGAGAGAGCCCATGATCTTTTTGCCCAAACTTCCTGACTCATTCGTTGTAAAGGCGTAGTGGCCTCCTTCTACCATTGAAAAGGGAATGTTTTTCATTGTTGCGACATGAAAACGACAGGTTTCGTCAATGGTACTATTCATTTGATTGATGGCAGAGATGCTCATCGTAACTGTTTGAGGTATAGATGGGTCGCTTCCATATAGAATGGATTGCATTAGAAATATTCCTAAAAGTATTTTTAGTGTCATTATTTATAAAAACAATCTATTAAACTTATTAATAATACATTTAATTGTTATTTTCAATAATTATAATACTTTTTGATGTTATGGGTTCTATTGAAGAAGTTCGAACCGTTTGACTAGAAAGTGTCTTTGATCGAACCGCGAAAGCCCAAAAACCGACCCTAAAAACATGTCAATAAGACCTGTTTTGATTCATGTAAACGGCGTTGACGAAAACGTAACAGACAGTGATTTCTTTTCTTCAATTATTGATTTTAAAGATCTTCTATCTAAATGACTCATCTTACGCAGACGCGATCAGGTCTATTAAGCAATAAGTGCTTTTATCACTTCTTGCAAAGCTGTGTGCTGCGTGATTTCTTCCACCGAAGGCTTAAAGCGATAGGTCCAGTTAGTTGCGAGCACCTTGCCAGGAATATTGATCCGCTCATCATTGAGGTTTTTCGAAATAAGCTCCGGAAAAAGAGCCAAATACTCCTGCAGAAGATTGATGTGAAAAAGGCTTCCCGAATGATGACTATCCCGCAGAATCTCCTGGTGGTGCTCTTTGCTTAAAAAAGGCTCGTAGGGCCACTTTTTATAGTCTGCAAACTCCTTAGCCTCTTTAGGTGAATGCTTCCACCACTCTTGCAGCGTATCGGAATCATGCGTCGAAACAGTTGTCATACTAATAGGGGAATACTCACCGACAGGAATAAATCCTTTATCTGTCTCCCATCTTCTCTCCCACCGCATCACCTTCGTTCCACAAATCCCCAGCTGCGCAAGCGACTTGCGTACCTCTTTCGGCACCACTCCCAGATCCTCACCAATAGGAAGCATCGGAGAGCTTTCTAGCATCATCTTCATGATCTCCTCCCCATGGGGAATCCACAGCGCTTGATCTGCAGGCAAAAAAGCGCCTTTTTGAGGAGAACTCCCCGAAGGAATCGTCCAAATACGATAAAAACCCACCACATGATCAATTCGGTAGAGCTGATAGAATGAGCCAGCTACGCCCAGCCTATCTTTCCACCATTGGTAGTTCTTTTTTTTTAATGCATCCCAATTATAGATCGGCGATCCCCAGTTCTGCCCTACATCCGAATAGGTATCAGGAGGAGCCCCTGCTGTCATCTCCAAGAGGAAATTAGAAGGCTCATACCAGACGTCCGCACTATCACGAGCAATCAGAATAGGCACATCCCCCTTGAGAAGAACCCCCTCTTTTTCAGCCACAGCCCTCACCTCTAAAAATTGCTGGTAGCAAAAGTATTGAAGAAAGGAATGGAATTGAATGACCGGCAAATACTCCTGCATAAGAGCCTCGTAGCCAGCAGGTGAGGGGTTTTTTAGGGCAGCGGGCCACTCTTCCCATGAACGCCATCCTTGGCTCTCTTTTAAAGCTTTAAAAAGCCCATACGGTTCGACCCATCGATTATTTTTCAGGAAGGTCTGATAATCATTTGATTGGGAAAAATCGGAGAAAACTGCCTGGTAATAGCTCCATAAAAAAGAGGCTTTCCAGTCGCGAATCAGACTATAATTCACGCGATAGGATGTATTCCACTGCCTGAGATGCGCCAGTTTTTCCTCCGCACTCGGCACCTTTTCAAAAAAGGGAAGTGCGTGTAGGGACAGATGAATGGGGTTTAAGGCAACAGATGAAATCGCATTGTAGGGACCTGGCTCTTGCCCTGTATCATTAAGGGGCAGCAGCTGAATCACATCCATGCCAATGGTTTTGCACCATCTGATCATCGGGATCAAGTCTAAATACTCGCCGATTCCGCCACTTGTTTGCGAATGAAGTGAAAAAAGGGGGAGGCAAACCCCATGGTGGTGGCGAAGGCCAATCGTCTTCCATTTAAGACCCGCAGGAGAATCTAAAAGGGTTTGTGCAACAGTCATGGTTTTAATCCAAAAAAGCCGCTACTTTTTTGCGAAAGATTTTCACCTTCGATGGTCGGCACTTCTCCTCTTTTCAAAGCTTCATGCCAAGTTTGTGCATGAGAGATAAACGTCTGCATATACTTGTAGAGAGTTTCGCCATTTAAAGAGCTTAAAGGCAAGTACTCAAAGAGCACTAAACTGCTATTTTTAGTGCTATAGGCAAGGACACCTCTTACAGAAGTGACGTTTCCATTGACATGTAGCGCTTTGCGAAATATCTTTTCTCGATAAGGTCCTGCAGAAAGCTCTCCTAGCTGACTTCCTATCAAAATCTTATCTCCGCTTGTGTCCAGATCGATTTGCACGGTAAAATCCTCATCAAAATCGAGCTTGCAAGACTGCCTAGAGTCTGCTTTTAGAGGTAGGTCAATCACTACTCCAAAGTCGTGAATTAAATCTTCGAAGGGATCCATAGTCTATTCCTCTTCTTCCTCTTCTTCTTCGAGTTCTTCTAAAATTTCCAAAATCACAAGGAGTAGATCCTGGCGATGTTTCACAGAGCGATAAATCCGTGGAGAAAGGCCTCTAATCGCATCGCGAAACTGAGTGAATAGAATGATCTGAGTATTTTCATCAAAACCTAATTTACGAGTGGCCTTCAAAAAGCCGGGCGCATTGGGGTATTTTTCCTCTACGATTTTGATGAAGATCTTGGCAAGCCACTCAAAGGTCATTCTTTTAAGAATTTTAGGGTCTCCCTGATAGCGCTTAAACATCGATTTGACGAGCTTCATGCGTCCCTTGAAAAAGAGGTAGACCCAAAGAATGGATTGAAGATTGCGCAGCTCTGTCATCAGGCGCATCAGTTCGGCTTGTGGGATGGAGGGCCCCTTTGATTTAAGGTCATAGCCCATACCCTTTAAGAGAAAAGCCACCACAAGTTTTAGCTGGTCAAAAGGATAGCTTTCTGAAAGCTCTGAGAAAAGCACATTATGGTCGCGTGGTTCTCCTATGATGCTTCGATAAAGATCTCTTAGTTCTGTAGGATCTTGCCCGAGACCTTTTTTGTGGAAAGCTTTGGCGACTGAATCCACGTTTCTGCCTGCAATGATCTCTCTTCCTTTCTGTTCGAAGAACATGGCACGCGCTTCTTTGACAGCCTCTTTCAGATCGCCTTGAGAGGTATGCTCTAGATACTCCATCGCTTCATCAGCGAGGGTGGGATCCTTAAAGACCTCTTGGACATACTCCAAAATCTCTTCGGGAGTCGCATTTTCGGGGATATTTTGTTTTAAACGTGTGAGTTTATCGGGAGGAAGCTCTGGATTGCGTTTCTGAAAGTTTTGAGCGAGATCCTCTTCCGCTTTGGCGCCTACTTTTTCAATTTTCTTGGAATCAGCAGGGGGTTTATGACGACTTGTGAGAGGGCGAAATTTGCCCATCCGCCCCTGTTCTCTTTCCACAGCTGCGGGATTAAAACCCTCTTCCATCGACTCTTTCACGCTATCTTGGCTAGCCACTTGTCTAGCAAGGATCTTAGAAGCTTCTGTCTGTGTTGTCTTCTGTTCGATTCTAGCCAAATTGACAGGGATGGGGTCAGACATACAGCACCACTTTTAAGAAATCTGCACTCTTCCCAAAGGTTGAATGCGGATTTCTGGGATAATCTCTTGATAGGAGATGACTGAAAGATCGGGAAACTCTGTTTCGATCAACTTACGCACAAAACGTCTCACATCAATGGCTGTCAAAAGAACAGGAGGTTGCCCTCCAGGAGGAGTAGGAGTGATCGTGCTGCGCATCGACTTCAAGATCAAGTTGACAGAATCGGGATCAAGAGCGAGGTAAGATCCTGCCGAAGTTTGTTTAATAGCGCCTCTTACCATCTCCTCTATTTCAGGGTCTAGCAAGTAAACGGCAAGAATCGATTGCCCTTGAGAGTGTTTGTAGCTGATATAGCGCTTCAAAGAGGCGCGTACATATTCTGTGAGAAGCACAGTGTCTTTTTCTGTTTGCGCCCATTCGCTCAAAGCTTCCATGATGGTGCGTAAGTCTTTGATAGAAACTTGTTCTTGTACAAGTCTTTTGAAAATCTCTGTCAATTTTTGAAGAGGAATCAGTCTTGTCACTTCTTTCACGAGATCCGGGAAAGACTTTTCCATAAACTCGAGCATCGAGCGCATCTCTTGGACGCCAATAAAATCGGCACCATTGAGCTTGAAGAAGTAGGAGAGGTGAAGAATCACCACTTCCAACGGCTTCCAAAATTTAATCCCCGCTTTTGTCAAAACATCCTGGTAGCTGTCTTGAACCCACAGAGCGGGAAGTCCGGTGGCGTTTCGATAGGTTGTGAAGGGGATGTTGTATCTTTTGAGGTTATCTTCGATTTCATTGGTGAGGAGGTGGTGTTCGATAATCTTCCCGCGCACGATGGGGACTTCATTGAGCAAGATCACATATTCCTCGGCATCCAAATCAGGAGAGTCGGTGCGGACATGAACGCCAGGGAAGCGAATCCCTAGATCTTGATAAAGAGCTGCGCGCATGCGGGGGATGAGATCCTCTACCAAGTTGTGGGAGCCTTTGGTTTTTTTAGCAGCTACTTCTGAAAGGGATTTTCCTATCTCTAAAATCACCGGGACTGTCAAAGCGAAGTCCTCAACACCCCCTCTCACAACGGCATGACCTTCTACGTCAGTGGCTGTCATTCCACCAGCAGTGGGAATATTACCCTCTTCTTTCTTCTTTTTCCTCCAGACGCTCACACCAACGAGAGCGAGCAAGGCTGCCAAGATAGAGAAGGTCCAAAGGGGAAATCCTTTGAAAAGACCTATGCCAAAAGTGGCAGCAGCTGCGATCAAAAGAGCTCTGGGCTCTCTGAAGATTTGGGCAGAGATCTCTTTTCCCAAGTTGGCATCTCTTCTATCAGAGGAAACGCGTGTCGTCACAATACCTGCAGTCAAGCAGATCAAGAGAGAAGGGATTTGAGAGACAAGGCCGTCACCGATGGAGAGAAGAGTGTAGATCTGAGCTGCTTGCATAAGAGACATCTTATGCATGGCGACCCCAATGATCAGTCCTCCTACGATGTTGATGAAAGCGATGATCATTCCAGCGATGACGTCTCCTTTGACGAATTTCATCGCTCCATCCATCGCTCCATACAGCTCACTTTCTTTTTGCAGAACCGCTCTTTTATCTCTGGCTTGAGTCGCATCGATAGAGCCTGATCGCAAGTCAGCGTCGATGGCCATCTGTTTACCGGGCATGGCGTCTAATCTAAAACGGGCAGCGACCTCAGCTACTCTCTCAGCACCTTTGGTGACGACGATAAATTGGACGATGGTGATGATCAAGAAGATCACAAAGCCCACCACATAATTGCCTCCCACCACAAACCTTCCAAATGCTTGGATCACTTCTCCTGCGTAAGCATGCAGCAGGATTTGCCTTGTCGATGAGATGTTAACGCCTAAGCGAAAGAGAGTCGTGACGAGAAGCAGCGAGGGGAACATCGAGAGGTGAATGGCGCTTGGGATGTAGAGGGCCACCATCAAAAGGCCGATGGCAGCGGTGAGGTTGAAGGTGATTAAAAGGTCGATGAGGGCGGGCGGAACGGGAAGCACGATCATGACGATCACAGCGATCACCCATGCAGCTAAGATGAGATCGCTAGATCGATGGATCAGGTTAAGGGTAAAATCACCCCCGAGCCTCTGGGCTAAAAAATCGACGAACTTCTTCACGTATTTATTCCGTTTCGTTGAACTTTAGAGATTCGATATACAAGAGAATCTCCCCAATGGCTTCATAAGTACTTTCAGGAATGAAATTATTCTGCTTCCCTTTTTCAAGCAATTCGTGTGCCAAGGGGACGTTACGCATAATAGGGATATTCCACTTTTCTGCCATCTTGATCATAGCAATCGCCTGATTTTCTGTCCCTATTGCGATAATCCACGGAGCTGCATATTTTGTCGGTTCATAGCCGATCGCCACAGCGATGTGGTTGGGGTTGATAATAATTGCTTTAGCTCTTCGAATTTGTTGAGGGCCCTCTTCATAAGCGATTTCTTGAGCAAGCTGTCTTCTTTTGCTTTTAATTTCAGGGTTTCCTTCCGTATCTTTGTATTCTTGTTTGACCTCAAACTTCTCCATCTTCATCTCTTTGGCAAAAGATTGTCTTTGGTAGACAAGGTCGATGATGGCGATGAGGATGAAATAGATCCCTACCCAAATGACCACTTTTAAGATCAACTTTTGGAAGATAAGAGCGGCGCCTACGGGGGGGAGAGCGGCTGTTGCGATGATATCTCCGAGGCTGCCTTTGATAGCGAGATAGATGAGGAAAGCGGCTCCAAAGATCTTGAAGACAGATTTGATCAGCTCCACCACTGTTTTCATTTTGAACTTCTGCTTTAAGTTCTCTACAGCGTTGAATTTTTTGAAGTTAGGTTTAAAGACTTCCACAGAGAACATAGGGCCAACGACTAAAAAGCCTACGATGACCCCCACAAGCGCGACAAGGCCTGCGATGGGAAGGGAGCAGATGAGAATCACTTTGATCATTTCTGTGAGGTAGAAGGGGGCTACGGCAACGACATCTGCGGTGGGGGCTGCTCTAAACATGAGAATCATAAACCCTGCCATCTGCCTGTAGAGGAGTCCGGAGAAGAAGAAGGTGAAGGCGAGGGCTGCAATAAAGGTAATGGCCGCTGGAAAATCTTGAGATTTAGCGGCCTGCCCCTTTTTGCGGGCATCTTTGAGCTTCTTTGGGGTTGCCTTTTCTGTTTTTTCGGCCATCGCAAAGCCTTTAAGATAGGAATTATCATCCTTATAAGGCAATCGCTAAGAAATAGTACAGAAGAATGGAGAGGAATGTTCACCTCCCGACGCGGAAGGGTGAACATTTTACTATCAAGGAAGAATATCTAATAATTGAAGATTATCGGGTGTTAACTTGTCTCTGATTAAAGTTCTTTGCTGAGAAGATAAGAGAGAGAGGCGATCTTTTTATTGCTTAGAACCAATAAGATGTGTGAGATTCTCCGCAGACAATACGCTTAAGTCAAGTTTTCCAAGGTGATCTTTTGGAATTAAATGTAAATAATAGGGGGGGAGCTTATTGAGAATGGTTTGAACTTGAGCAGGAGAGAGGGCTGCAAGACGCTCTTCTGTTTCCTTAGAATTGGAACCAAAGAGACCTAAGAGCTTCTCCGCAGATACCCTACTTAGATCAAGTTGTTGGAGATGCTTTTGTGGAATTAAAGCTAAAGAACAAACTAAATAAGGATCGGAGAACTTATCGAGGAGGTCTTGTAGTTGAGTAGGATTTAGAGCCTCTATGCGTTCCTGTATGTGCCCCCGGTCATAGTTAGGATATATTTTCATCCTTAGGAGCTTTCCTATCTGTTCTTCTGAAATTTTTGAGAGGTCTAGTTGTGGGATTTGCTCTACTGTAAATAAGGCAAAGCCTTCCTCTGGAATTTCCGAAATCACCGTGTTGATTTCTTTAATGGGCAAGCGATAAAAACGAACAAGAGGGAGTTTCAACAGATCTTGACCAGGCTTTCTCGGAATAACGGGTCCTTCTGTAACCTCCAACTGACGGGCAAAGATTTTTATTCGATCAGTAGGAACTCCTTTAAGTTGTTTGATAGTGACTTTTTCAATAGGGGACATTTTACAGCGATCACGCACATGCCGTAGTGCGGTTCCAATGATAAGAGCTATGCCAGTTCCTCCTATCACACAGGAAGCCATTGTGTTGACGTGCAAAAGATAACACGCTAGCCCCGATCCGAGGATTAAAAGACCCGCTGCGAAGACGCTTACCTTAAGCGCTGTGGGAGATATGCACTGCTTAGCGCTTGCTAAGGGGGCAGGCGTTTTAGGAGGAAAGGTTTGCTCGATTTTACCCATAAAGACCAAAGCTCTTTTTTTAATAAGACTATTCTAACATCCTCAGATTAATTTTTTATTAAGGAAATATGAGCTTAGAAAGTTAAAATAATTAGTTTACGAAAGAGGGAAAAGGCATATCTGGACGTTGACTCGAAGCAATGGAGACTATACCCAAATCAAAAAAGAATAGTACAGAAGAATAAAGAGATCTGCTATCGTCTCCTCTCTAAAAACGAGGGATCATGGCAGAACTTTCTTGTGGAATTGTAGGGCTTCCTAACGTAGGTAAGTCGACGCTCTTTAATGCATTAACAAAAGCGGGAGCTGCCGCCTCCAACTATCCCTTTTGCACGATAGACCCAAACATTGGGGTTGTGAGCGTTTACGACCCTAGGTTGGAAGTTTTGGGTAAGTTTTCTGCTAGTAAACAACTTGTTTATGCGGCGATGCAGTTTGTAGATATTGCAGGCCTTGTCAAAGGAGCTTCTCAAGGAGAAGGTCTTGGTAATCAATTTTTAGCGCATATCCGAGAAACAGATGCCATTGTCCATGTTGTGCGCTGCTTTGCAAGTGATGATGTGATTCATGTCGGGGGAGATGTGGACCCTATTCGCGACATTGAAACGATCACTTTGGAGCTGATTTTAGCAGATCTGCAGATGGTCCAAAATACTCTGACACGTGTAGAAAAGCAGCTCAAATCAAAAAAAGAGCTTGGGAGCACTTTCACAGTTTTAGAAAAGGTGCTTGCGCATCTCAATCAAAATCTTTCCGTACGCACTCTAGCTCTTACTGCTGAAGAGCAAGAGCTTCTCAAGCCTTATCCCTTGCTGACCCAGAAAAAAGTGCTGTATGCAGCCAATGTCTCTGAAAATGACCTCCCTTCTATGGAAAATCCCTACGTAGAGAGCGTCCGTCAATATGCGAAAAAAGAGGGGAATTCGGTGATTCCTATTTGCGCCAAGCTGGAGTCAGAGATTGCTGAATTGAAAGAGGGTGAGCAAAAAGAATTCTTAGAGAGCTTAGGGCTTCAAGAAACGGGGTTAAATCGATTGATCAAAGCCTCTTTCCACATGCTTGGACTCATCACATACCTGACAACAGGGGAAATGGAGACGCGCGCTTGGACGATTCCAGAAGGGTGGACAGCTGTGGAAGCAGCTGGCAAGATCCACTCCGATATTCAGAAGGGATTTGTGCGCGCCGAAGTGGTTGCTTACGACGATATGGTCAAATATCAGGGGAGGGCAGGCGCTAGGGAAGCTGGCAAGTTGCGCTCAGAAGGCAAAGAATATATCGTCAAAGATGGCGATGTTATCCTTTTTTTGCATCACTAGGACGGCTATTCTCTTGATCCATCTTTTGTTTTAAAGCTTCTGTAAATGCTTCAGGTGTCGGCCAAATGTTTTCAACATCATCCCTATATAATTGAGTGGATAGTTGATCGAAGTTGATCATATCTTCAAACCAAGAAATAGCTAATCTATCAAGTAGGGGGAGAAGTTCTTTTGCGCTTCTTGCGAGAATATATTTATGATTGCCTTGTTCAATGACTACAATTAAGTTGTATTTATAATTTTCTGGTTCTTTTTTTGTTTTATAATGGTTTTGAAGCAAACCTTCTCCTGCGAGCCTTATCAAAGAGCGGCTACCAGCACTGAATATAAGGTTGATTTGTTTTTGATCGATTGTTGTATGTGTCAATGTGACAGATCTTCCTGCACCATTAGTTCCACAAAGCGCAAGGGCTGTTAAATAACTACGATACATAGTAGCTATGGAGATAATTAAAGCTTCCTTCAATGATTTTTGAAGAACTCGAGATTCTGCAAATACAGAATTTAAAGGGGCCATTTGATGGAGAGTGTTTGGAGGTAGGTGGCTTAAGACATCATCGATCACTTCTTGTGGTAGAGCAGTGAGTCGAGAGGCTTCGTTTGAAGAGTCTTCGGCTTTAGAAGAGTCTTTCTCTGTCTTTACTTGTTCGGAGTCAGTGGTTTGAGCGTCTGAAGAAGATATCTGTTCGTTAGAGTTCTGCTTCTTACAGGGAGAATTTCTTGTCATAGCAACGCTTAATAAAGCAATAGCCACTATACTGCCGGCGCTAAATCCTACAATCCCAAGCATGCCCAATCCCCAAAAGTGTGAGGCGACAGCCCCCCCAGCTAGTAGAAGTCCGATAACGAGTAAAGCTACCTTAGTAAGAGGTTTTTGTGAGC
>Ga0207127_10176_pt1 | contig 15443 bp, 16 predicted proteins | sample Alteio_BWMinHeat_17_FD_153574 | JGI IMG/M metagenome (GOLD analysis project Ga0207127, IMG submission 153574) | Enriched cells from forest soil in Barre Woods Harvard Forest LTER site, Petersham, Massachusetts, United States -... | ecosystem: Environmental > Terrestrial > Soil > Temperate forest >...
GTCCAGACTTGACCCCTTTGTTTAAATGAAAATTGGGAGACAACGTCATGAAACGCTGCTCTTGGGTAAGCGACGATCCCCTTTCTATTAGCTATCATGATTTAGAATGGGGTGTGCCTATTTATGATGATCGTTTATTATTTGAATTTCTCATATTGGAGGGTATGCAAGCGGGATTAAGCTGGTCAACCATTTTAAAAAAACGTGATAATTATCGAAAAAGTTTTGATAATTTTAATGCCAAAAAAATTGTGAAATATGATCAGCAGAAGATTAATCAATTGCTGATGAATCCAGGGATAGTTCGAAACAAATTAAAGATCGCATCTGTCATTACAAATGCAAAATCTTTTTTGCAAGTAAAACAAGAATTTTCTAGTTTTTCAGAGTACATTTGGGGATTTGTCAATGGAAGCCCTATACAAAATCGATGGCGAAACATTACACAGTTACCCAGTACCAGTATTATTTCAGATCAGTTATCAAAAGACTTAAAAAAGCGGGGTTTTAAGTTTGTGGGAAGTACGATTTGTTACGCTTTTATGCAGGCAGTCGGAATGGTTAATGATCACACCGTGGATTGTTTCCTTTACAAAAAGGCATCCCATCGTTCGATAAAAGAATAACCAACGATAACCCGCGTATCTAAATAATGCTGCCTAAACTAAACTGTGATGTTTCACATATGATGAAACATCACAAAAATAACGCTTTTCTATGTTGCTAGAATATTAAGCATCACTCGGTAATTCGAGCGATATACCTAATAAACCAATCACATTGTCTTTTGTATCTAAAAGAGGAACCTTATTAGAGACAACCATTACCTGACTACCATCCGATAATACAGATGGCTCTTGCACCAGTTTAGGCGTTTTGGATTGCATAACTTCCAGATTGTTTTGATTCCAAACATCTGCCATAAACGATTCAACGGCTGGCAAATCATGGTTTGTTAGCCCAACCACTGCCGCTCTTGATGCTAGTCCAAAAGCTTTGGCTTGGCGGTCGTTGCAACCCTGGTATACATTGTTACGATCTAGCCAATAAACGTGACCAGGCATTACGGCGATTAAGCGTTCTAGGTCGATCATTTCTGAAATTTTCATGTCCTTATCCTCCAGTTACATTTTTTTCAACTTACTCATTATAACGGGTAACAAAACCGAGTCAATACTCAGTGTTTGAATAACGATAATAAACATAAGATTCAAGTGTTGTAAAAATAAATTTTTTTAGGCATCATACTTTTTCAGTTATCCCACGTTACAATTATTCCCCAAGAATAATTTATCTAAAGTATGTTTTCTAATAATTTTTTTAAAGCAGAAATTTCAATATAAAAAACTTAAGGTTTGTTTGATTTTTAAGATGGAGATTCATAGAGAATTTTAATTAATCAGTGTAGAATAAAAAAAACGGTGGCGCTCTTCCCGAGATGATAAGAGCGCCGTATAATTTCATTAAAAAATACAGGGAAGAATAGGAACTCAATATGGCTAAGTATTCTGCTAAACGTAATCGCTTAATAGAAACAGCGAGAAAATTAATTTATCAACAAGGATTTAACATTACAACGCTCTCTGATATAGCGCTTGAGATAGATCTACCCTTGGGCAATATTTATTATTACTTCAAAACGAAAAAAGATATCGGAGTCGCTGTTTTGGAGTCCATTACAGTTACACAACAAAATATTTTTCAACAGTTAGACGAAGAGCCCTCTCCCAAAAACCGATTGCATAACTTTTTGGAACATACCAAACAGGAAGCAAAGGACATTACACTTCAGGGTTCGGAGGTAGGAACCTTGTGCCAAGAGTTCAGTAAAGAAGGCGGGATATTAGCCAATTTGTCTGCAAAGGTCATTATGAATCGTCTACTTTGGGTGGAAGCACAATTTTATGCTTTAGGCTTTATAAAAGAAGGCCCCGATTTAAGTTTAGATTTAATGTATAGACTGGAGGGCATCTTTTTATTGGGGTATGCCTTTAGAGATCTGAAGTTAATCACTCGCCAAATTACCTTGTTACAGGATTATCTTAAAGAACGCATCGCTGAACAGGATGAACGGTTGGTCGTCGCAGGTTGAAATTGGATACCCGCTTCGTGTACGAGTCGAAGGATAGTGTGAAACTCACCATTGGGATCTGTAAAATTTTGATTTAAAAGCCAGCCTTCAATATAGAGCGGCAATAGGTTTTCTTCTTTCTGTGATAGGATATTTCGACCCTGCTTACCGTACTTCTCCAAGATATATTTTAACATGGTTTGTTCAATGGTTTGTTCAACGGCATCATTTTTTTCGGATGGCGTTTCAACGGAAATCATTGGCCTTGGTCTTGGACGCGTAAATTGCATAGGCAAAGGGCTAGTAGGGGTCAATGAAGCAGTAGAATCCTTCAAGGCATCATATTTAAGCTGAACAGCTTGAAGTCGTTCTTCTATCGGTTTGGTACTCACACGAAATCCCTCCCTGAATGCTGATGCTGACCTTCTAATCCTTAAGAAGGCGGATTTAAGACAGAAGCATATACTAGAATTTCTCTATTGGCAACTACATCTTGTGCTTTTTTTTAATTTTTTACATAGGGGTTGTAAATGAATCGGCTGTAGGGGGATCTCTGTTTCCTCCCTTTTACTTGTGAAAAGCCCGGTTTGTTTGATACAATGATTCAGACAACCAAACTATACACAGTTTAGGGTGCAAAGACAGATAGGAGAATACCATGGTTGTGACTGAAGCTGCTCAAAAGCACTTCTCGAACTTATTACAAAAAGAAGCGGTAGAAGGCATGAACCTGCGTGTGTTTGTGGCAAATGCCGGCACTATTCATGCTGATATATCCGTCACGTATTGCCCAGCAGGGGAAGAAGTGGCAACGGATTTTGCATTACCTTTTGGATCTTTTAAATTATTTATAGACGCTGATTCTAAAGATTCACTGACAGATGCGCGTATTGATTTTATTGAAGATGCTTTAGAAGGACATTTGTCGGTTAAAGCCCCCTTTTTAAAGGGTCGAGAACCGGCTACAACGAGCACATTGACTGAGCGGATCCAATTTGTAATAGATTCCGAAATTAACCCCAATTTGGCAGGGCATGGCGGAAAAGTCAGTCTTGTGGAGATTATTGATGCCGAAAATCCTTCGGAAAATCCCCCCGCCGAGGAGAGCAAAGCTCTCACGGTTGCCCCCCTTTTTCAAAGTGGGGCAAGGGCAATTGTGATATTGCAATTTGGGGGTGGCTGCCATGGATGTGGGATGGCCGGCGTTACGCTAAAACACGGCATTGAGAAAACCCTTAAAGAAAAATTTCCTGAAATTGTAGAAATTCGAGATGTAACAGACCATACTACAGGAGAAAATCCGTATTGCTAAATTGTAATACGACAATTGCCCCACTTTGAAAAAGGGGGGCAGCTGTGCGAGCTTTGCGAGCAACGGCGGGGGGATTTTATGGCATTTTGGCGAAAAAAACCGTTATTCAAAAACTACGTCAGTGAGATAGATGAGTTTTTGCAAGCATTTGATGAAAAAGCAGAAGCGAGTTCCGCTTCTAGAAAAGCCGAAGAATCTAAATACGAGCGGATCAACCAATTAAGAGACAATCCCGATGCAATCTAAGTTATCCGATGATGCTGTAGATGGTATAGCCGCTGTTGTGTTAATTGCCTTAGTCGTTAGCGTTGTTGTCTATTGGCTCGAAACGATGTGAAGACGCGTCCTCTCTATATTCGCTCTCAATATGGCGACGAATCTATTGCTTTAGTGCAATGGGCTTATGAAGCAGGGCTTGCGGGCACCGTTGTTTATGTTGATACGGGCTGGGCGGCGGCTTCTTGGCAAACGCGCATTCAACTGGGCGAACAACATGCAAAAGCCTGTGGTTTTAAAACCTTACAGATCGTATCCCCCATTAGCTTTGCCGATGCGGTAGTCGGGCGCGGCGAATTTCCCTCTGCCAAATTTCAATGGTGTTCGGCTTTGCTCAAAGGTTTGCCTTTTGTCGATTGGCTGGAGACAGTCGATCCCGCAGGCCATGCCATTATTTTAATTGCCAAAAGAGCGGCAGCGGCGCTGGCACACGCTAATCTTTCGGAATGGATAGAGCCCTGTCAGTTTCATGGTGATAGAACCGTTTGGCACCCGATGATTGCCGTCAATGATTCCGAAAGGGACGCACTCTTATCACGTGCGGGCTTTGCCCCATTGGAGCATAGAAGTTTGGAGTGCCAGCCTTGCGTGAATAGCACAGTTGCTGATATATCAAAATTTAATGATCCCAGCGCTGCAAAAGTGGGTAATTCCTCAGAGGATGAGGCAAACCATGCCGCCGACAGAAAACGGTTGTCAGCATTAGAAGAAGAACTGGGATCCCGGTGGGAGTGGAAGCCTGAGGCACCTGTTCAAAAATACCTGGATCTCTTCTATCGAGGGTGTGGCAATCATTTTGGTTGTGGGCTTTAGAACACCCCTAAAAAAATAAAAATAATACAAAAATTAAATCAATATCAATTCATTACAAACCACGCAATAGAAAATTACCAATAGGTTGTTATACACGCATTTAAAATAATACCAATTCATTTTTTAAAGGTTGTGAACTTATTCTAAAAACCTTAGTCATATTCAATAGAGTAGCATTAATTAATGTTAAGAGGGGTGTATATGAAATCCGTCGAGGATATTATAAGAGAAATAAACAGAGGTGCTAAGGACTCAGCGGCAGGAGCTTTGGAAATAAAAAATAATTACGGCATGCCAGCATTAATAGAAAATCTTGACAAAATAAAGAAAAAATCTCTGGCCGAAAAAACATTTACTGCGGACGATAAAATTAAAATATTAAGCAATCTGGGTGGGGTAGATGCATTAAAACAATATCGCAAGTTTAAAGAAGAAAAAACAGATATCGCATATTCAGAATATGCGGTTGAAAAAAAAAGCACTCTGGACAAGATAGAAGAAACAATAAAAAACATAGAGGACGATATAGAGATAGAAAAAGTAATAAATAGCGACCAAATAAAAAAGAATAGAGACGTAAATCAAGTAATTGAAGAATTAACAAAAAAATTTGATGCTGTCAATGCGGTAAAAGCATTGAAAAAATATAATGAAAAAATGCAAGCCCCACTAAAAATATTATTAGATGAAGAATTGCCGGATGCAGAAAAATTACAGGGGGCATTTAAAGCACTTCAGAAAGAAGAAGAAGCAAATGCTGAGACAATTAAGAATTTGAAAGAAGAAGTTGAAACAGAATTAAAGAAAATCAGCAGTGTAGACACAGCGATTGTCGATAAATTTTTAGGTAAAACGAAAGATGCTGAGCCAGTCGTTGAAGCTGTTGCTGAAGTTTCTCCTGATGTCCCTGGCCCTCCCGATGGACCTCCTCCGGGTCCTCCCGATGGACCTCCTCCGGGTCCTCCTGGGCCTCCTCCTGATATCTCTGGACCTCCCGGAGCTCCTCCTACTGCACGTGGGGGGCTTTTGAGTCAAATAACAGCTGGAAAAAAATTAAGAAAAACCAACGTAGAAGCAAAGGATACAGCAGAAACGAAGGATGCAAAGGACAAAAAAGATATTAGTGCGGATTCAAGTAAGCCCGATATGATGGCGGAGATGAGGGCAAAACAAGTTGCAAGGGCAGCGACACCAGCAAAAAAGCCGGATGACGACGACGAGTGGGGTGATGGTAAAGGTTCTGAAGAATCTGCAGCAGCAGCGGCGACCGCGAAAGAGGTTGCTACTGCTGCTCTAAAGAACAAACAAATGGGTATGAAGTTCCAAGGTGAAGGGCTACCCAAAGATCCAGCAGCGCTTTTAGAGGTGGAGAAAGAAAAGGTAAGAAAAGCAGATTCGGATAATAAAACCAAGATAGAAGAAATAAAAAAAGCCAAAGCGTACACACCAGAATTGATAAAACAACAAGAAATTCTAAAAAAACAACAAGATGAAATGATTGCCAAATTAAAAGAGCAAAAAAAACAAGTTAAGAAATTCCTAGACAAGAAAGACGTTATCCAAACAGATTTAGAGGCTTTAGTAAATGCGCTTGCGCCGCCAGAAATTCCGACAGTATCAGAGGTGCCTTCTGATGGTGCGCCAGATACTCCAGCTTTTGGTGTGCCAGATGCTCCCCCTCTTGAGGGGGCTCCTGGGCCTCCCCCAGGACCACCTCCTGGAGGCTCTGGAAGTCCAGGATCTAATCTGTTTGCAGGAATAGCCGCTGCTAATCGCGCAAAGCAAGCCGCAGCAGGCACAGCACCAGATAAAGGTTCAGCATCTTCACCTCCTTCTGGTCAAGCCGACTTGGCGGCAGAATTAGCCGCAAGACTTTCAAAACGCGCTAAGAATTTAGAATCAGAGATAGAAGAGCCAGAAGAGGAAGAGCTAGAAGAAAGTAACAACAAGAACAAATGGCAAGTGGCACAAAAGACAGCCGAAATTTCAGTAGCAATGGACAGAGCGAAAAGGCAGAAGGACTTAGCACAATATTTAGACCCAGAAATGTTAGAACCAGAAGAGGCAGCCAAAGCGGAAAGAAAAGCTTCAATGGAGAAGGCAACGAGTGCTGTGCAAGAGGATTTAGAAACAATCGAGAATAGCTTTACAACAAACCTTACTGCAGCACAAACTGCAGCAGTTGAAAAAGTACAAGCAGCTGTGACGAAACTAGTCGCGGAAGCTCCAACCGCTAAACCAGGTATAGAGTTACCACCAGCGTTTGTAGAAAAACTTACTAGCGCACAGGAAGCAATTAAAAAGACCATCGAAGCAATTAAGCCACAAAAAGACAGTGCCGCAGCAACTGCACCCGCAGTAGCGCCGCCCAAAGTGGCAGTGCCTAATAAGCCCGCTAAACCTGTCGTAACAGTAGCAGCTGCTGTGGCACCAACAAAGCCTACTGAATCCGTAGCACCTGCTCCAGGCGCCTCAACCACTTCGGGCACAACGGCTACGACAACAGCTGCTTCAGGAACGACAGCTTCAACAACTGGAGCAGCAACAGCAACGACTACGCCTAATGGTGACGCGGTTACGCCTAATTTAGATATTTTAAATTTAAAGGGTCGTCTACGGGGAATTAGAGGGGGAGCGCCTGAGCCCGCTGTAGCCCCTGATAAACCTGCTGAACCAGTAGCAGTAACAGTGTCACAACCTGAAGCAGCAGCTCAAAAGGTCGAAGAGCAACCTCCGGCAACGCTGGTTGAACGAGCAGGGAATGTTGGCGAAAAAACACAGGCTTTGAAGATTGGTGAAGGTAAACCGCTAGGTGCAGGTCCAGGTGCCGGCCTTCTCCATGGCTATGGAACTTTCAAGGGGGATAGGTTAGCAGCAACTACGCAGGGTAAGGTTACAGATAAACAGTGGAACAAGATTAAAAATAAGGTTGCAGAAAAAAACGTGGGCGATAAGGATATTGGGTCTGGTGATAAAATAACATTAGAGAACGCACAAATTGACATTGAGAGAAAAGATACAGAAGTTAAAGTGTCCACTTCAAAAAAGAATAATTACGTAGAACTCGTAAAAAACTACAAAATTACAGCAAAAATTTTAGAGAAAGAGGAATGCTGTATTGATGCATCTCCAAAAGCAATGGATACAGCACTGCTGATTATAGAGTTACAGAAAGGGCCTCAAAAAATAACGCCGATAATCAATGACCCTAAAATCGAGAGAGACTTAAAGCAGAAGGCAGAAGAGCAGGGCGCAAATCCAATATACAAAGAAGCCTTCGATATTTACGATGATTTAAAAAAGAAACGCGAAGAAGCTGCACGCGAGGCTGCAAAATCTGAATCAATACCAAATCCCATGAAACCCATTGGGTAATACCTGTCAATGCGAAAAAGCGTATTTCTCGCGACGAACAGCTTTTTTATCAAAGCCCATTTCTGTTAACAACGCAAAATTTTCGTCTATCATATTCGGATTTCCGCAAAGATAGACGATGTCGTTTTCGGGATTTAAAGCGAGTTCATCAAACACAACCTGTACACGTCCTAAACGTTCAAAAGACCCAGGGTTTTCTAATAAAACTTGACTATAACAGGCATAAAACTTAAATCGCGATTGCTGCTTTTCAAATTGCGCGAATTCTTCACCAAACAATAATTCTGTTGGATTTCTAACGCCTAAAACCAATGCAACATTCAGTTCGGGATGTGCATTTTCAAAACGATCTTGAATATCTTTTAACATCGAGCGGTAGGGCGCCACGCCTGTGCCTGTGGCAATTAACACATAACGCATAGGGCGTTCTTCCTTAAGCGTAAACAGCCCAAAAGGGCCGCTGGCAGAGACCGCATCGCCGGGTTGTAGGCCAAACAGCAAGGTAGTCGCAACCCCGCCTTCAACATAGGCACAGGCAAGCTCGAGTGTATCATCACCTGGCGCATTCGCGATGCTATAGCTGCGATGCAGAATTTTGGTGGGGCCTTCAATATTCAGGGTGATAAATTGCCCCGCCTTAAAGGGGATCGGTTGTTTGTCTTCGGCCAGAAACCCCAGATGCTGGATCAACGGCGTAATGCGTTTGGTCCACTGTACGATAAGGCGTCGCGTTGGATGTGCCATAAAATGTGTTTTACCTTTTGGGTTAAATCCCCCCGCCACAGCTCGCTAACGCTCGCAATGGCGACCCCCTTTTTCAAAGTGGGTAACTAATTCAAAAGGGGTAACTAAATTTGAAAGCGTCAATCATACAATTCATCTAACGCTTTGGTTAGTTTAAGGTAAAATACACTAAAATGGGTAGATTATACAAGAGCCAGGATGAAGTTAGTTATCCACTTTGAAAAAGGGGGTCGCCATTGCGAGCGTTAGCGAGCTGTGGCGGGGGGATTTTTGCATTGACATTCAGGCCATCAATCCAGTAACATCAGGCACTTGTAAATTTCTAACTGTCCGTTTATACGAGGTAAAATACCATGGCCGTTCAAAAAAGCCGCCGTTCACGTTCTACACGCGGTATGCGTCGAGCGCACGATAAATTGTCTGCATCTGCTTTATCGATAGAGGTAGAATCCGGAGAAGTCCACAAACGGCATCATCTATCACCCAAGGGATATTACAAAGGGCGCCAAATTGTGCTTCCGCGTGTTAAAAAATCTGTCAACGAAGATGATCTAAACACTGAAGCAACAGGATAAAAAAAACATGGCCTCAATCTGCATTGCATTGGATGCAATGGGAGGCGACCATGGGCCCCGCGTGATTGTACCTGCAGCAGTGGACGCTCTAACCGCCTACCCAAATTTGCAATTAATTTTGGTCGGAAACCGAGATTTATTGGAAGCGGAGCTACGCGCTTGTGGTGGTTTTAATCATTTGCGTTTACAGATCCGTGAAGCCTCTCAAGTCGTTAATATGGGCGATTCGCCTGCAGAAGCGCTTCGACATAAACGTGATTCTTCTCTGCGTGTTGCGATTAATTTGGTGAAAGAGGGCGTCGCAGAAGCCTGTGTCAGCGCAGGAAATACAGGCGCATTAATGGCAACCGCACGCTTTGTGCTAAAAATGCTGCCCGGTGTCGATAGACCCGCAATTATTTATTCCTTACCCAGCATGAAAGGCCATGTGCATATGTTAGATCTGGGGGCAAATGTCAATTGTTTACCCGAAGATTTATTTCAATTCGCCGTCATGGGTTCTGTTTTAGCACGTGCTATCGATAACAATTTAAATCCCACGGTGGGTTTGCTCAATGTCGGTTCCGAAGCCATTAAGGGCAGTGAACAAGTCAAAAAAGCCGCAGCATTATTAACCAATAATCAACGCGATATTAATTATATTGGCTTTGTAGAAGGCGATGATATCTACAAAGGCACTGCAGATGTTGTTGTGTGTGACGGATTTGTGGGTAATGTTGCGCTAAAAGCAAGCGAAGGGCTTGCAAAAATGGTTTTGAAAATGGCAAAAGAAGAATTTATGCGATCGACGTATGGGCGTTTTGCAGGTATGATTGCTTCACCGGTTTTACGCGCATTAACGAAACGTTTAGATCCGAATCAATACAATGGCGCCAGTCTATTAGGGCTGAAAGGCATCGTGATTAAAAGCCACGGTAATGCAGAACAAAAAGCATTTGGTATGGCCATTCGCGTTGCGATGTTAGAAGTCGAAAAAAATATCCCTGCAAGAATTCAAAAACAACTGGCCGTTCAGCTCGGACATATGGAAACCGTATGAATTATACGCGATTAGTTTCAACAGGCAGTTACTTACCGAAAGCCACACTTTCTAATACAGAACTTTCTAAAACCGTAGAGACTTCGCATGAATGGATTGTCGATAGAACAGGCATCGAAAGTCGGCATATTGCTTCCGTAGCAGAAACAACAACGATGATGGGAGCATGTGCTGCAAAAGAAGCTTTAGAGACCGCCGGTGTACGACCTGAAGACGTTGATATGATCGTTGTCGCAACCTGTACGCCCGATAAATTTTTTCCATCGACGGCCTGTTTAATTCAAGAAGCGCTAGGGATCCCCAATTGCCCTGCGTTTGACATCAGCGCTGCTTGCAGTGGTTTTATGTATGGTTTAAGTGTGGTTGATCAGTTTGTACGCTCTGGCATGGCAAAACGGCCTTTATTAATAGGCACTGAGGTCATGTCGCGGGTGCTGGATTGGCAAGATAGAAGAACCTGCGTTTTATTTGGTGATGGGGCAGGGGCTACGTTATTTGAAGTCTCAGAAACCCCCGGTATTTTAGGTACGCATATTAGTGCCGATGGTAATCAAAAAGACATTTTGTCGTTGGATAATCTTGAGGGCGCTTGTATCAAAATGGAAGGTGGCGCTGTATTTAAACAAGCGGTTCGGCGCTTAGGTGAAATCGCCGGAAATATGCTTGAAGCGCATCAGTTGTCTGTCGCAGATCTCGATTGGTTAGTGCCGCATCAAGCCAATATTCGTATTATTAAAGCCACGGCGGAGAGATTAGGGTTACCCATGGAAAAAGTGATTTTAAGAGTCGCTACCCAAGGTAATACCTCCGCAGCTTCGGTGCCATTGGCGTTAGATTACGGGATTCGGAGTGGTAAAATTATCCGTGGGCAGCATTTGTTGCTAGAGGCCTTTGGTGGTGGATTAACCTGGGGCAGCGCGTTGATTCGGTATTGAAATTCTGTCAAGGCTCTTGTTTTGAATCCTTCCTGGAATGAGTACTGTCGGGTGGTGTAGCAGCATTTTTGGATGTCGATTTGTGCCTACCCGAAAGCATAGTGGCTGTATTCGTTTTTTCAGAATCTAATTGTGTTTCCGATGGTTTTTCTGGGTTAGGTATGTTTTCTATTGTGTAAGTTAGTCTTTCTGTTAGCGAATCTTCTTGTGGTTCCTCTTTAAGTTTAGGTGACGAGGTCTGCATTTCCACCTCTCCGGGTTGTTCTGTTTTATTTGGAGAAATACGCTTCATAACTGCTGTACTTATTGCTTTCAAACCTTTGCCCATCGCTTTGATGCCATCAGCTATTCCAGAACCTATGACTTTTAAAGCCCGCATGAACGAATTGCCCGTTTTTTCCGATTTAGCTTGAGCTATTACCGGAGGAGTTGCTTTAGCATTTTGCTGTTCGTCTACTACCCGTGTTATCTCACCGAGTTCTTTAGTAAGCGCCTCTTTATATTGTAAAGCAGCATCGTGTTTATCAGAATCGGGTGCGACATTAAAAGCTGTTTTTTTGTTTTGTGAATCCCGCATTAGTGCTAGGTATTGCTGCATCTTCGCGCTTGCATCTGTAAGGGTTGGCTCTAACCTTACGTCATATAATGAATACTTTTCTTTTATCGCTGCTTGCAAATTTTCTATTTCTTTCATAGTATTGTCTAATGTTTGTACTGGTTCTGGTGTTACATTGTTTGGTTCTCCTGCGGGTTGTGATGGAGCTGAAACCGCAACAGTAACAGTTTCCGCAGTGTTTGGTGGATTTTCTGTTGCTAATGGTACTTCACGTGCTTTTTCTTCGAGCGCTTGTTTTTCTGCCATTTCCCGCTTCGTACGTATTTCTTCTAATTTTTGTACTATATTTTCGGCTGCTAGATCAACTTGTGGCTGTGATGACGCTTCTACACCAGCTGCTTTTTCTGCTTCTGCCACCTTTCTCGCCGCACGTATTTTTTTCAGTTGTGCTTCCGGAGATTGATCTAAATCTAAATCTTTTTCTGTTTTTTCTTCAGAACTTTTTTGCGACAAAAAATCCTTCATTGCGCTCAACTCGTTTTGTAGCGCTTTTTCATATAAGCGTACTTGCTCAATATTTGAAGCATTACTTTTTTGAGCTTCATATACCTCATGTGCTTTTGATTTCTCTTGTCGTAGACGGTCTAAATTTTCCGGCAAAGACGAACCCTGTTCAATCTTGTCGTAAACCTCTGAGTATTTTGCATTTATCGCATCTGTCAATTTTTTTATTGACGTTTCTAGATCTGCCAAATCCTTTTTTGTTTTTTCTTCATCTGCGGATGTACCCATATATGCAACTCCTCTTTCTGTCTTAAAGCATACGACTTTATACTGTCGGATTCGGGTCTTTATTTGGTTTACCCTCTTCGGTGTTAGGATCTGAAGGATGAGGTTGAGTAGAGTCTTCTGGGGCCTCGGATTCAAGAGGCGTGTGAATAATCACTTGGGGATCACTTGTTGTTGGCGTGTGAATTAATGGATTAACGTTTTGTTTGGTAATCGACTTCAGTTCACCACCTAGGTTTTTGATTTTTTCTCCCATTTCTGATGTGGCTAATGAGGAATTGACATTAATATTCTGCGATTCTATCGATTTTTTTTGTTTTTTATTTTTACCAGTTGAAACAAGATTCGTAATCCCATCAATTATCCAGCTACCGACTGCGATGAAAGGACTGGCTATCAAGCGAAGTCCTGCGCCTACTGACCTTAAAGCCTTCATTAAAGTCGTGATGATAGGGTGGCCTGTCTGTTCTTGTTCAAGTTTTATTTTCATTTCTTCTGGTTTTTTGGATTGGGGTGCTGCTTCCCTAAAATCCAATTCATTCACTTCTTCTGGTTTTCTGGATTTGGGCGCCGCTTCCATTATATCGAACGCCAGCAATTGCTGTTCTAGATATAATTTAATGTCTTCAGAAATTTTTATTCTCTCTTCTAAACTCAAAGTTTTTGTTTTGGAGTTTAGTTGAGCTTGAGCCTCAAATATTTTCAGTTCGTAGACCTTGTAAAACTCAACCGCATCTTTGTCCGTAGTATTTTCTACAATATGTTCCTCCAGCTTCTTCGCTTTTTGCTTTGACAATTCTTCTATTTCATTTTTCAATTTATCTAATAACAATTCTTGATCTGATACGCTCATATACACAACTCCTCTTGCTTATTAAATGAGACACTCTAAATCCAGAGAAGTTTCATCGTGTATTAATGGGGTCAGATCTTGATTTTATACTCAAAACACCCAGATTAGTGCTTAAAGTTCCTTTTTTTGGCATCATATCATTCTAGACTTCGTATTTTTTGGCTCATACTATGCTAAAATTCGTATTTCTTGCTTGATTATATTCTAGAATTCGTATATTCTTTCTTTTATTGGCCTGTTATTCGGCCTAATGGGGGATAAGATGAATAACTTACTATTTTCACTAGATAAAAATACAGCTAAAAAATTTTCTCATTTAGTGAAGCTGCAAAAGATCCGTCGCCTATACCAGGGCATCTACACGGATAATTTAATCGATCCCATCGATCAGATTATTAAAAGACATTGGATGCAAATCGTCTCTCATATTGTTTCAAATGGTATCTTAAGTTTTAGAACATCGGTTGATTTAAAACCAATCTTTTATAAAAAAGGATTAGATATCCTCTTTTTAACAAGTTCGTACACCAAAACAATTCGCCTTCCAGGTTTAATTATTAAAGTTTATAAAGGAGATCATGAAAATTTTTGCGAACAAATATTGCCCAATCTGGCAAAAAGTAATATTCCCAGAATGTTGTTAGAAAATTTAACCATTGTCAGAAGCGCTGAACTTAAAGGTCTAAAAACTATAACTGAATCGGGTGTTGAAAAGTATTTGGCGCGAGAATGTCAAATTCAAGGCGAAAAAAGACTGAATCAAATCCGAGATGAGGCAAAAGAAATAGCCTTAACACTGGGCTATCAAAATGAATATAACAAATTAACGAAAATAATCTCCGCTTTGTTGTCCACTCAAGATGCTTTTTCGTTAAAAACAGCTTATGCAAAAGCCGTTGCTAAAAAAGAACCCTATGACGAAGAACGATTGCAATCTTTTCAAAATTTAAGTATCTATTTACAAAAATGCTTGTTTAAAAAAAGAGCGTATCAGTTTGCAACAACCGCTTTTAAAAATTTATCTTTTTTTGAATCCTATTTTTCAAATTTTATTGAGGGCACGGAATTTGTGATTGATGAAGCTGAAGATATTGTATTTAAAGGGATAGAAATGAATCAGCGTCACGCAGATAGCCATGATGTATTAGCCAATTTTTATCTAACGAATGATTACTCGGAAATGAACCATACACCCAGTAATGCTTTAGAATTTTTGGACATTTTGAAAAATAGACATGCTTATCTGATGAAGGAACGCCCTGAAAAAGAACCCGGTGAGTTTAAACAAAAACCAAACAGGGCAGGGAATACGTATTTTGTTCAACCTCAAAATGTAGTTGGCACATTAGAAAAAGGTTTTGAAATTTATCAATTACTGCAAGAAGGGTTGCAAAAAGCATTATTTATACATTATTTAATCAGCGAGGTTCATCCTTTTAGCGATGGAAATGGCAGATTGGCGCGAATTATGATGAACGCGGAATTGGTTAAAGCGGGTCTTTTTAAAATTATAATGCCAACGGTTTGTCGCGATAATTATTTAGGCGCATTGCGGCGCGCCACTCGTGATGGGTATTTTCAATCGTATTGCAAAGTGATGGATCAAGCGCAGGCATACACAGAAAGCATCGATTGGGATGCGTATGGGGAGGCAAGAACAAAAATTGAGTTTGATTGTGCGAATAAAACACCGGACGAGGGGTTACCCATTTTTAATCGAGCACTTCGTCATTTGGTTTTGTCAGTGTTTGAATAAGGATCGGCAAAAAACTGCACCTTTTAATTAACGCGGCGATTTATGTTCAGGCTTTGGCTTTCCCGCTTTATCCAATTCACGTTCACGTTTTTGTTGATCCAGGTCTTCTTTGTGTAACGTAGATTCTTGATGACTAAAAAGTGTAGGACTGCTGTTCGACGTTTCATTAAGCGGCTGGGTGAGGTGCCTTTCTTCTATTCCTTGCATTGCGTGGCCCGTGTCAGATAACTTTTTAATCAACGCTATGCTGGCAGTAGCAAGCGACTGATCTGCAGTCTTTTCGCTTTGTAATTCTTGTTGTAATTTTTGAGGTTTAAAAAATGTTAATATGGGTGTCTCTAAAATAGAA
>Ga0207127_10178_pt1 | contig 15350 bp, 12 predicted proteins | sample Alteio_BWMinHeat_17_FD_153574 | JGI IMG/M metagenome (GOLD analysis project Ga0207127, IMG submission 153574) | Enriched cells from forest soil in Barre Woods Harvard Forest LTER site, Petersham, Massachusetts, United States -... | ecosystem: Environmental > Terrestrial > Soil > Temperate forest >...
ATATTTCGGGTAGTGCCTGGCAAGGGGGAGGATTTTATTATAGCCGCTATCCTGCTCCGGAGAAGGGAACTGAGTTGTCATCCAGGAACGAAAATCATCAGGTATATTTTCATATAGTTGGAACGGGCCAGCAGGATGACCAATTGGTATACCAGGATACGGTTAACCTACAGCGATTCCATTTTCTAAGCACCAGTGAAGATGAACACTATGCTTATCTTACCATATCTGACCGTGGTAAAGGATTTGAGGGGAATGCATTATTTTACCGGGATACGAGGAGTTCTGATAAGGCTTTTAAGCCCATTGTTGCTTCGGTAAGCCAATTTGAATATGTGCCGATATACAATCCCGGAGATAAATTTCTCATTCTGACCGACGAGAATGCATCCAACCGAAAAGTTGTTTTAGTTGATCCTGTCAATCCACAAAAGGAAAACTGGAAGGTGGTTATTCCGGAAAGGTGGGACCCGCTGACCACGGCCGGCACAGCCGGAGACAAACTATATTTAAATTACCTGAAAGACGTATCGACACGTATATATGAGTGCGGGCTTGACGGAAAATCCTGGAAGGAAATAAAATTACCCGGCCTTGGCACTGCTGAAGGATTTGATGGTGAAAAAACGGATAAATTTATTTTCTACACTTTTACATCCTTTACCTTTCCCCCTACGATTTACCAGTATGAGATTGCAACCGGTACATCCACCGTCTTCCGTCAGCCGGAGGTCCATTTCCACCCAAATAATTATGAAACCCGCCAGGTATTTTTTGCAAGCAAAGACGGAACAAAAATTCCGATGTTCATCGTCAGCAAAAAAGATATCAAACTGGATGGCAGCAACCCCACTTTATTATATGCATATGGAGGATTTAACATTAGTTCCCTCCCTGGATTCAGTGCCACGCTGATTCCGTGGCTCGAGCAGGGTGGCATTTATGCTCTAGCCAATCTTAGGGGCGGCGGAGAGTACGGAGAAAGCTGGCACAAGGCCGGCATGGGGGTTAAGAAGCAGAAAGTATTTGATGATTTCATCGCCGCTGCTGAATACCTTATTGCCAACAAGTTTACGTCTAAGGATCGGCTGGCCATCCGCGGCGGTTCCAACGGTGGCTTACTGATTGGCGCAGTAATCAATCAAAGGCCGGATCTCTGCAAAGTTGCCATTGCCCAGGCAGGGGTCTTGGATATGTTGCGTTTCCACAAGTTCACCATCGGGTGGAATTGGATAGCCGAATATGGCAGCAGTGACAGCGCTGGTGATTTTAAAAATCTATATGCTTATTCTCCTCTCCATAACATCACGGAAGGATTGAATTATCCTGCGACGCTTATCACAACAGCAGATCGCGATGACCGGGTGGTACCCGCCCATAGTTTTAAATATGCAGCTACCCTGCAGGAAAAATATAAAGGTCCCAACCCGGTTTTGATCCGCGTTGATACCAATTCTGGTCATGGATCAAGTAATACAACCAAAAACATTGAAACGATTGCCGACATTTATTCGTTCATATTCTTTAATATGGGGGTAACTCCTGTGTTTAATAATGTGGGCAGCCCGAAATAGGACCGAAGAAACCATTTTAGTTTACCAGCTGAGTTTTTTATCCCTGAATCATGAAAGTATTAGTGACAGGCGCTAATGGATTGTTAGGACAACATCTCGTTAATCTATTGTTGGAGAATGGTTTTTTTGTGATTGCGACCGGAAGGGGCCCTTCGCGATTACCCTTCAGGATTTCGGAAACCTACAGATACAAGGAGGTGGACATTACTGACAAGGATGCTGTCGGGGATCTTTTGATTTCTGAAAAACCGGAAATTGTAATTCATGCTGCGGCGATGACGCAGGTGGATGAGTGTGAATTGGAACAGGACCAGTGTTTTAACATAAATGTAAATGGGACGGCCCATGTCCTCTCTCAGTCCGAATCCCACAGCCAGGTAATAATTTATATTTCCAGTGATTTTGTATTTGACGGGGCAAAGGGAAATTACACGGAGGAAGATACATTAAACCCTGTCAATTGGTATGGGTTTACCAAAACAAGGGCGGAGGCCCTGATTAAGGCCAGCGCAATCCCCTGGGCGATCGTCAGGACCTCCCTTGTATATGGCAACTCATTCAATGGTACCAGAAAGAATATCATCGCCTGGGTTAAAGATAAATTGACAAAAAAGGAGACCATTAAAGTTGTGGATGATCAATTAAGGACGCCAACCTATGTGGAAGATCTGGCAAAAGGGGTTTTATTGATAATAGAAAAAAAGCTAACGGGAATTTTTCATCTTTCAGGGAAGGACATTCTCTCGCCCTATACCATAGCCGGCAAAACTGCCGCACATTTTTTTTTGGATAAAGATTTAATAGATCGGGTTAATGCATCCGTATTCACCCAGCCTGCGAAACGTCCCCCGGTCACAGGCCTGTCGATAGAAAAAGCACGAAATCAATTGGGTTATGAACCTCTGTCTTTTGAGGATGGGTTAAAAAAGATGTTTCAGGCAAATAGAAAGGCTTAGCACCTGCAAATAGAGTGGCCGGTTTTCTGGAAAAATTCGAGGTTTATTTTCACAATACTGCTGTAAAGAACAGCTTGCTGGATTTTTCTAATGGTTATTTTTACCATAAAATCTTTCCCCCGCTCTTACACTGACCGGAAGGTTATTTTCACTGGGAGTGATAGGGCAATTATAACCTGTTGTATACGCACAATATCGAAAATAGACACTTCACAGAAGAGGCAACAAACAACAGCACCAGATCTTGAAGACATTTGTTCGCTTATTCCGTTCTTAAACTCTTCACCGGATTGGCTATTGCTGATCTGACCGATTGAAAGCTAATGGTAAATAATGCAATTAGGATCACCAACAGTCCTGCTGTGGCAAAAAGCCACCAGCTAAGTGTGATTCGATAAGGATAATTCTGCAACCACTTGTTTATTGCCATCCAGGCAAGCGGCATTGATATAACCAATGAAATAAAAATCAACTTTAAAAAATCTGTTGAAAGAATGGATACAATGCTGCTGACAGATGCGCCTAACACTTTACGGATGCCAATTTCTTTTGTGCGTTTTTCTGCAGATAAAACTGATAATCCAAACAAACCAATGCACGAAATAAAAATAGTTAGTGCCGCGCCAAATAACATGATCTGTTTCCATTTCGCTTCGGCCTCATAATTCTTTCTGTTTTCTTCATTCATAAATATGTACCCGTATGGAGTTATGGGGAACAATCGCTTAAATATTTTTTGAATTGTTTTCAAACTAGCAGAGGCGGTGTTCGGCTTTATTTTTATAAATACTTTTCCGTAATTATTGGCTTTTTTCATGGTAAATAATTGCCCGCCGATCTTCTCATTTAGCGATGCATAATGATAATCTTTCACTACACCAATTACTGTGTATTTTTTGTTGATGTACCAAAAGTTTACCGTCTGCCCGATTGGGTTTTTCCAATGCGCCAGCTTTACAAATGTTTCATTTACCAAAATAGAATTTGCGGAATCTGAAGGAAAATCGGGAGAGAAATTTCTTCCCTGCACCAAAGGAATTTTCAACGTGAGTAAAAAGGATTCATCGACAGTTTCATAATCGAACCCTATAGTAGAATCATTGCTGACTTTTGCAACAGTTCCCCAAGTCCCGCTATTGCGTGGCGCGACGCTTGTAATGTCCGGGTCTTTCAATAATTCATTTTTGAAAAGCCTTGCCTCATCATGCGTTTTAAATTGCTTGTTGACTGCAACAATATCTGAGTCATCATAGCCTAATTTTTCTGTTGTTAAAAAAATGAATTGTTTGTAAATGGAGAACGTTGCCATAATTAAAAATGATGCAAGCGCAAATTGTAAAACAACAAGCGATTTCTGTAAATAATTTTTACCTGCAAGGCTAAAGCGACTGTACAAAGTCTGAACGGGATTATAACCCGATAAGACAACAGCCGGATAAAAGCCCGCGAGCAGCACCGTAAGGATAAACAACAGTATGTACCCGGCGACAAGTTTCGCATCAAACAAATAAGAAAGGGCGAGTGATTTGTTGGAAAGCTCATTGAAAACAGGCAATATAAGCTCCACCAGCACTAAGGCTGACGCAAAAGCAATAATGCAGAGCAAAAACGATTCACCTAAAAATTGAATGATCAGTTGCCTTCTGTCTCCGCCAACAACTTTTCTGATACCGATTTCTTTGGCGCGTTTTACCGAACGGGCAACCGTTAGATTTACGAAGTTGATGCACGCGATCAGCAATACAAATAAAGCAATGCCTGAAAGGATGTATGAGTACATCGGGTTACTTGCATCAGAAAGCCCGTTTTGTGCAGGTAGTTCCGTGCTCATGTGCATATTAAGAAAAGGCTGCAATGAATAAATGCTCATCCAATTGTCTACTTCGTTGCCAAACTTTGCTCTTACCGATTTTATTGCATCTTTTGAATCCTGATTATAAAATGTGGTAATCCTCGATGCAACGGCCGGGATGTTTGCGCTAGGATCGAGAACTACAAAGGTGTTGAGGAAGAAGCTGAACCAGTTCTCACTGTTCGACGCATCTTCCCTTGATTCTTTCAATGGCAGGAGCATATCAAATTTTATGGAAGAATTTTGCGGGCATCTTTTTGCAACAGCAGTCACTTTATGCGGGACAAAAACACTGTCATCTTTCATCATTACTATTTTGCCTATAGCATCTGTTGTCCCAAATTGTTTTTTTGCTTCGTCTTCTGATAGCACAACTGAAGAAAGATCTTGTAAACAAGTGTGCCTGTTGCCGTTTACCAGCGGAAAAGAAAATACATCAAAAAAAGAGGAGTCAACGTACAACAGTTCCTGGTCTTTTACTTCAGTGCCCACTTTAATATTTTCACTTCCGGATTGAACGCGAACAAAATATTTTATGTCAGGAACATTTTGAGCAAAGCGGGGCCCCTGGAAAAGACCTGTGTAGGGATTTTTGCCGCCTTTGACACCATTCTTATCAATGCCCTGCGTTGTTATGCGATAAATATTGTTTACATTTTTATAAAAGCGGTCATAACTCACTTCATCTTTTACATATAATACGATGAGCATAGCGCATGCAAGGCCGATGCTTAGCCCGGCAATATTTATAAATGAATAAACCTTGTTTCTTGCAAGATTCCGCAAAGCGATTTTGAAATAATTCTTCAGCATATTTGTTTTTTACTTTGTCAGCATTAAGGATAGAAAGAATGATTTGGCAGCGACTTGAATGATCCGGATTAACCAAGAAACTACTACTAACAACATGCCGGAGTAAGATTCAGTTGATTTACAGTATAGTATCAATTGGCAATTTACGAACCTGTTCGTTTTTGATACATCCAGTGTACACTTTTGGGGCAACTGACTCGTCCGGAAAAAATAGGCTCCAAATTGTTCGATCTGACCGAGCTCCTCCCTCTTGATCCTGACTTTCAGAAAGCTGACCTGGAGTTTAATTGAGCCTGACCGGCTTGGATAAACAATGATAAGGAAAAGGATAATAAGAATTTCAAGGGTTTATTTTTCAGGTAAAAAAACCTCCGCCATCATGCAACGCGCACTTCCCCCGCCATTGGTTTCAATGGTCGTCAGGCTTGAATGAATAATCTTGTTGAAGGACCCCAGTAGCTCCAATTGTCCGGCCGTCAGGGATTCGTAAGCCTGTGTTGACATAACCAGTAATTTTTCACCGTTACTGTTTTTTACCTGCAGCATATTCCCTGCAAAATGATTCATCTGGTCAAAAGAAATACTAATTATTTTCTTGCCGGAGTTTTTCATAGTGGTGATCAGCTTTTCCTTTTCTTTTTCCCGGGGCAGGGAATCCAGGCATATAACAATAAATTTATCGGCGACACACATCATCACATTCGTATGATAAATGGCCTGTCCTTTTGCGTCGACAGATTCGAAAGCTTCCGGTTGGTAGGACATCTTTTCGCAGAAATCGCTTAATGCCTTGCTATGGGTTCGGGGGGACATACAGGCATAGGCAATCATTTTTTCCCTGTCCAGAACCATGCTGCCTGTACCCTCCAGATAAACCTGCTCGCCTTCGTAATGGCTAAAATCAATTGTCCGGGTAATATTGAATTTGTCGGAAATTGCTTCCAGTATACCTGGCTTCCTTTCGTGCCTTCTGTTGGGTGCATACATGGGGAATAAACAAACCGTTCCATTTTCATGAAATGAGATCCAGTTGTTAGGGAAAATGGAATCCGGTGTATAAGGACGCTGGGTATCATTGACAACGGTTACATCTATTCCATTTTTTTCTAATTCATCCACAAAAATATCAAATTCGGCCAGAGCTTTCTCCTGGGTCTGTTCGCCTGCACCCGCAGATTGAAAAGCATTATTGACTGCAGTTTCCGCATTGAAGCCGAAATTCACCGGCCTGATCATTAACAAATGGGAGGTGGTTTGCATGGCTCGGTTTAGATTTCGTCCCTGAACAAGGGCATGCTCATGCAATGAAAACCACCCCTTGCCCTTGATAGTTCGGCTGATGGCATCAGGATTAAGGTGTCTTTCATATCATCGGGATCTATTTTCCCGCTTTCGAAATTATCAATGAGTTCATGAGCATGGACCACTTCAAAGCCGTTTTCCTTGAATGCCTCCACTGTTTTGTCATTGCGATCGTAACCCAGTACAACACCTTCCTTAAGGGCCAGGAGGTTACAGGAGTCTGTCCATTGTTCCCTTGCGTCAAACGGGAATTCATTATTTCCCGAATAGATGAATTTCACCTTTTCTTTGGACCCCAGGTCGTTTTCACTGATGTCTATTAATAGGTCCTCCAGGTTGTCAAAATATTCCGGATTTTCAATGTCTTTTTTCCTGAACCGGATAATTTTAAGTTTATCTTCTTTTCTGCTTCCTTCCAGGATACGCTGCACTGCATCGGCATCTTCGTGCTTAATCGCTTTCTTCGAAAAGACGCCAAGCATTACCCACACATTGCGTTTCACCTGGGTAAATACCGTGTCTATATGCATGTAATCCCTTTTTTTGGGAATTTTTACAATGGTAATTTTTTTGACCACATTTTTTTCAAATAATATATTGATCGCCTGATGGGCCGCTTCCATTGTAGTCCTTTCGCTGACGCCTATTAAAAGGTGATCTTTGCTCATTACCATTACATCCCCACCTTCAAGCGTCACTTTTTTTTCATCCACATCTTTCGGTAATAAAAAATGGTGATTGGTATCTGGAAGCTCGATAATATTGTTGAGATAATCTTTGAAAAAAAAGTGGTTGTAAAAGATATATTTTACTATCAGCGCTTCTCTTGTTCTGGCCTTCTTTGCAGGTTTATTTAATAACACGAAATTATTGATAATAATCCCGATATCACGGGTAAAAATAAAATTCGGAATGGGGGCAAATAGCATTTTATCATCGTTTAAGGTACCGCTGATAAAAATCTTCGCAAGGTTAACTGCATCCAATCCCAACAATTCCTTTTGGGTTTCATAGGAACAACCTTCGATGGCGCATACGGATGACACTAATTTCAGTTTTATTTCGTGGTCGCCGAGGATATCCGCAAGCAGCCATTGCAATTCAATTACCTTGTCGGATTTAAAAAAGTCTGCATTGTCCGGCTTATAGAAATTACGTTTGCTTTTTGTATCGTCAATTTTTTTCAGGTTTCCTTTTATCTTCTCGGGATCGAGGAAATACAACAAGATTTTTGTATAAAAATCATACTCTTTTCTACGGATGGTCGCAAGGTGAACAATATCTTCAAAAAGCCAGTCCTGGGCCTTGGAGGGTACAACCTTGCCCAGTCCGCTATCGGGACTATGCACCAAAAGCCGTCTCAGCCTGCCTATTTCGGAGGATACCTGTAGTCCGTTGGAAGTATGTTTAGCCATACAAGAAAATGTGTTGAGAAGGAATATTTAAAAGTAGACGGAAAATATAAACAGGATATGGCAATGTATCAATCAGGGTATGGAATAATTCAATGGCAGGAATATTTCTGCAAAAGAAATAGTTAGTGATATCTTTTTGAATGATAATATCATAAAAAATATGTCGGTGCAAAGGTAGGAATAACACTTGTTAGTTTGTATACGTAATTCAGTTATTTTTGCACCACTAATTTCCATTTAATCTATGCAATTTCAGTTATCAGAAGAACATACGATGATAAAGAAGGCCGCTCGTGATTTTGCGCAGAAGGAATGCCTTCCCGGTGTGATTGAAAGGGATGAACATCAGAAATTTCCGAGCGAACAGATCCTCAAACTCGCCGATCTGGGATTTATGGGTATGATGGTCGATCCTGTTTACGGCGGGGCGGGTATGGACACCATTAGTTATGTGATTGCCATCGAAGAGATCAGTAAGATTGATGCGAGTGTGAGTGTTTGTATGAGCGTCAATAATAGCCTGGTTTGCTGGGGACTCGAGAAATACGGTGATGAAAGGCAGAAAAAAAAATACCTGACTCCATTGGCCCAGGCAAAAAAGGACGGCGAATTATATATTGGGGCATTTTTATTGAGCGAACCCGAGGCAGGCAGCGACGCATCTTCCCAACGCACGACCGCTGTTGATAAAGGGGATCATTATTTGCTGAACGGAACCAAGAACTGGATAACCAATGGAAATTCTGCTTCGGTATATTTGGTGATGGCACAAACGGACGCTTCCAAAGGCAGTCATGGAATCAATACTTTTATTGTTGAAAAAAACTGGAACGGGGTCGTTGTGGGAGCAAAGGAAAACAAATTGGGTATCCGGGGCAGCGATACCCACAGTATCCTGTTCAATGATGTTGAAGTTCCAAAGGAAAACCGCGTGGGCGCAGACGGATTCGGATTCTCTTTTGCAATGAAAACCCTTGCGGGAGGTCGAATTGGTATAGCCTCCCAGGCCGTGGGCATCGCCAGCGGCGCCTATGAATTGGCATTAAAATATTCCAAGGAAAGAAAATCTTTTGGAAAAGAGATCATGCATCACCAGGCAATTCAGTTTAAGCTTGCCGATATGGCTACCCGGATTGAAGCTGCCAGGCTCCTTTGCTATAGGGCAGCGTGGGAAAAAGATCAGCAATTAGACTATGCTGTCAGCTCTTCTATGGCTAAAGTTTATGCGTCTGATACTGCCATGTGGGTAACAAGTGAGGCCATACAAATTCACGGCGGCTATGGCTTTGTGAAAGAATACCATGTGGAAAGGCTGATGAGGGATGCCAAAATTACGCAGATCTATGAGGGTACCAGTGAGGTGCAGCGGATTGTCATCAGCAGGGCCATCATGAAATGATTAAATAATTGCCTGACATGCTCCCCGACGTAAAAAGATATGGAGAGATCCTGGCTGAATTGGGCGGTCGAACAAGCCTTGTAGCCGTTTCAAAGACCGAACCTGTTGAAGAAATTCAGAAATTATACGAATTGGGCCAAAGGGACTTCGGGGAGAATTATGTCCAGGAGCTCCTTGAGAAAAAGGGTGTGCTACCCCCGGATATCCGGTGGCATTTCATAGGGCATCTTCAGTCCAATAAAGTAAAATACATCGTGCCATTTATCAGCCTCGTTCAAAGCGTGGATAGCTTTAAATTGCTTTTGGAAATCAATAAACAGTCTCACAAATATAACCGTGTGACGGATTGTTTATTTCAGGTGCATATTGCGCAGGAGGAAACTAAATTTGGTTTGAATGAAAAGGAACTGATGGAGGCAATGAACCATCCGGAATTACCCAGACTAAATCATATAAGGATTTGCGGTTTGATGGGCATGGCTTCATTTACGGATGACATGGGTAAAGTTGCTTCAGAATACGGTTATCTGAAATCACTTTTTGATTCTTATCCAGCATTCTCCATCCTTTCCATGGGAATGAGCACAGATTACAAAATCGCGGTCGAAAAAGGAAGTACTATGGTGCGAATAGGAAGTCTGTTATTTGGCAAAAGACAAGAAACTCCAAGGTAAATTGTTGAGATTATGCAAAAGTATCTATCAACCTTTACAATGTTTTTACTGCATATCGGGTGGTTGGGTTTTTCGGCTTTGGCTCATCCCGGTTCTGGTATTGCAGTAGATAAATATGGTAATATATATTTCATACATTCGGGCGTTGGTGTTGCCAAGATTTCGACTGCTGGTAAACTTAATTATATTCATAACGCATCAGACGGACATTGGCTGTGCCTTGACCGGGAGGGGATTTTCTCACAAAGGCAACCAATGTATTTTGAAAGGATTAGCCCAAACGGGTTGAAACCCGCTATTATTTATGCGGGCGGCGGTTCGCCTATTGTAATGAACCTGGATGGGAATTTATATTATTGTGGTTCACAAAATGGCGATATGCATCCAGGAGCAAAGACGATTATCCGCGAAACCCCTGGGAAAAAACAAACCATTTTTACCCCAAGTCTTGAAAATATATTGAATGAACTCGGAGATGGCATCACGGGATTGGCGGCCGGGCCGGATGGCTCACTCTATGCAGCCTGTTGGAATTCTTTATTAAAAATTACGAGGCAGGGAGTGGTCACAACATTGGCCCACCCTGTTTTAGTAAAAGATTGTGATGAAGACCCTGCTGACCATAACAAAGCCAACCGGGGAATACCACTTCTAAGGGGAATAGATGTTGATAGCAATGGAATAATTTATGCAGCCGCAACAAGTTGTCATTGTTTAATAAAACTCACTTCAGACGGGGAAATAAAAACTATTCTTAAAGCTGAACGTCCCTGGTCACCCACAGGGGTTGCCGTGTGGAATGGAAATATTTATGTGCTGGAATACACAAATGCCAATGGTCCATCCAAGGAAGGATGGTTACCAAGGGTACGAAAAATTGCAAAGGATGGAACCATCACAGTGATAGCCGATCTTTCTTTAAAAAATAAGCAAAGAAATTAAAAATGTCTGCCTCATTCAGCAAAGGTTTTCAAAACAAGGAAATTGAACCAATACCATCGCGTCGCACTTTGGTGAGGTTATCTACATTCGGTAAATTCGCAAATTCCCAAGGCATTGATAACTATGGAAGAGTCAAAAAAAGATGAAGAAAAATCACTGAACTTTATTGAAGAGATCGTGGAAGAAGATCTCCGTTCTGGCAAATACACTTCCATTCTGACCCGGTTCCCACCTGAACCCAACGGTTACCTGCATATAGGCCATGCAAAATCAATCTGTCTGAATTTTGGACTGGCATTGAAATATGGGGGCAAAACGAATCTGCGTTTCGATGATACCAACCCTGTCACCGAGGAAACTGAATATGTGGACAGCATAAAAGAAGATATCAGGTGGCTGGGTTTTGAGTGGGCGAATGAATTTTATGCATCTGATTATTTTGAAAAACTATATGGGTTTGCCATAAAATTAATTGAAAAAGGATTAGCCTATGTTGACGACAGCACGAGTGAAGAGATCGCTGCCCTAAAAGGAACGCCCACTGAACCCGGAAAGGAAAGTCCCTGCAGAAATCGTGCGATGGGAGAAAACCTTCAATTATTTAAAGATATGCGTGCCGGCAAATACAAAGACGGCGAAAAAGTATTGAGGGCAAAAGTGGATATGAGCGCACCTAATATGCAATTGCGCGATCCTATCATTTACCGTATCAAACACGCGCACCATCACAGGACTGGCGACAACTGGTGTATTTACCCTTTGTATGATTTTGCACACGGACAAAGTGATTCAATCGAACACATTACCCATTCAATCTGCACACTGGAGTTCGTATCTCACCGCCCTTTGTATGATTGGTTTATCGAGAAACTTGATATATTTCCTTCGAGGCAATATGAGTTTGCCAGGCTTAATATGACCTATACTGTTATGAGTAAGAGAAAATTGCTGCAATTGGTGGAGGAAAAACAGGTCAGCGGATGGGACGATCCAAGGATGCCAACGATCTCGGCCTTTCGCCGCAGAGGCTATACCCCGGAAAGCATCCGTTTGTTTGTTGAAAAAGCAGGAGTCCAGAAAAGGGATAACCTGATCGATATGGCTTTGCTTGAATTTTATATCCGGGACCAGTTAAACAAAAAAGCGATTCGAAGGATGGTGGTTTTCGATCCTTTGAAGCTGGTGATAACAAATTATCCGGCCCAGACTGAATGGTTAAAAAGCGAAGACAACCCGGAGGATAAGAACTCGGCCCATAGGGAACTACCCTTCACCAATGAATTATATATCGAACGAGAGGACTTTATGGAGAATCCTCCAAAAAAATTCTTCCGTCTTGCACCCGGTCAGAAAGTCAGATTGAAAAGCGCCTATATTATTCAATGTGAGCAGGTGGTAAAAAATGAAGATGGGGGAATCAGGGAAATCCGATGCATTTATCTTCCCGAAAGCAAAAGTGGGGCAGATAGTTCGGGCTTGAAAGTTCAGGGAACGCTTCATTGGGTAAGTATCCAGCACGCCGTCACTGCAGAGCTCAGGTTGTATGACAGATTATTCAGAGTGGAGGATCCTTCCAATGAAGAAGGAGATTTTAAAGAATATATCAATCCTGATTCGCTCCATATTATCCTGTCTGCATATGGTGAACCCTGTTTGAAAAATGCGAAATTTGGCGATCGTTATCAATTTTTGCGTAAAGGCTATTTTTGCCTGGATCAGGATAGTTCTGAGGAAAAACTGGTATTCAACCGCACCGTAACATTGAAAGACAGCTGGGGAAAAGAAATTAAAAAAAATTAAAAAAGGGAGACAAAAACCTCCCTTTCCTTATTATAAAGATATAATCAGCCTATTTGTTTCCTCCGCCGCCGGGCCCACGTTGAGGACGGTTTTTTGACCACCAATCAAGGTATTGTTTGAAAAGGTCATCCCCCAGGACAGCCTGGATTCTTTTGTTAGCCTGGTCATTGACCACAGCAAGTTTTGCTTTTTTATCGTCATCGCTTAAGGATTGATCCATATAGATCTCCCTCATTTTTGGGCGGAACTCCTGGTGAATGGCTGATATAGAATCTGCTTGTAAATCTGTTAATTTTAACTCATCCTTCATTTTTTGTTTCATCGCAGCAGCCCTCGCCGAAGGGTCCTGAGCCTGGGCAGAAAGCGAGCTAACTGAAAATACAGCCAGGATAACTGCTAAACATGTGATAATTCGTTTCATTGTATAGTTTTTTTTTTGATGATAAATCCGTCCTTTATTTTTATGCAAAGAAAATCTTAACAAAGGGTCCAAATTAATGCCATAATAAGATTATTAAAATCCTTTTATATAAAAGGTAACAATTCAAGATAGCTCGGCAGACCAGAGTTTTTTGAGTGTGAAATTCATAATTGCCCGGGCTAATTTCTGACATTTCGTAACTTTGAACCCATGCGACAATATCTGGACCTGCTTCAGAACATTTTGGACAAAGGTGCCTCCAAGCCAGACCGCACCGGTACCGGTACCTTAAGCAGGTTTGGATACCAGATGCGGTTTGATTTAAACAAGGGATTTCCGCTTGTCACTACTAAAAAACTTCATCTCAAGAGCATCATTTATGAATTGCTATGGTTTCTAAGAGGGGAAACAAATATCCAATATCTTAGGGACCACGGTGTTAGCATTTGGAATGAATGGGCAGACGAAAATGGTGAACTCGGCCCGGTTTATGGAAAGCAGTGGCGAAGTTGGGAAGGGGCTGATGGCAGGGTGACAGATCAGATTGCCCAACTGATTCAACAGATTAAGAATTCTCCGGATAGCCGCCGGCTGATCGTCAGCGCATGGAACGTCGCGGATCTGCCAAAAATGGCGCTTATGCCTTGTCATACAATTTTTCAATTTTACGTGGCCGAAAATAAATTGAGTTGCCAACTTTACCAACGAAGTGCAGACGTATTCCTGGGTGTGCCATTTAATATAGCTTCCTATGCGATTTTGACTCTCATGATTGCACAGGTTTGTGGCTTGAAGCCGGGGGAATTTGTCCATACTTTCGGGGATGTGCATTTGTACAGCAATCATCTCGAACAGGCAAAGCTGCAATTGACGAGGGAGCCCTATCCTTTACCAGAGCTTAGGTTGAATTCATCGGTAAAAAATATTTTCGATTTTCAGTTTGAGGATTTTACTTTGGAAAATTACCAAAGCCATCCAGCCATAAAGGCCGCAGTGGCCATTTAATTCTTTTTGCTCCTTGCGCATGATAATAAATTTAATTGCAGCTGCAGGCACCAACAATGTAATAGGGAAAAATAACCGGCTACTTTGGCATTTGCCAAATGATATTAAATTTTTTAAAAATACCACCTGGGCAATGCCAGTGATAATGGGAAGAAAAACCTTTGAATCCATGGACTCTAAACCCCTGCCGGGTAGGTTTAATTTTGTCTTAAGCCGTCAAAAAGAATGGAGCCCAAACCATGACAAGGTAAGATGCCCGCAGTCCCTAAGCCTGGCAATTGAATTAGCCAAAGAGACCGACTGCAAAGAAACGTTTATAATAGGAGGGGGGCAGGTCTATGCCGAAGCAATGCCCCATGCTAACAAAATCTACTTAACAAGAGTAGAAGTTGAACTGGAAGGCGATGCATGGTTTCCCGTTATAGAAGAAAAAGAATGGAGATTAACTTCCAGACTTGACTTACCCGCTGATCCAAAACATGCTTTCGCACACAGTTTCCAGCTTTGGGAGAGGAAATGAGTTAAATCCTACAATCCTTACATTTACTTTGTGTATTCCAGAATTCAGCTTTTTCAAAAATACCTGCGTTATTACCTGTCTGCCTCCGGTAGTAAAGGGCACGGCATCCATTCCCCCTTTGTTTTTGATTTTGTAACCAGGGTTTTGAATGATCATACGGTGCCCGCTATTTCTTATTCCATTGAAGACCTTCGGCTGCAGTTATCAAAAAATAAGCTGGTAATCGAAGTGGAGGATTTTGGTGCCGGATCCGCCCTATCAGGTTTGCATAAACGTACGGTGGCCGAGATTACCCGTCATTCTGCCAAAACAAAAAAGTATGGTTTGTTGCTTTATAGGATCTGCATGTATTTTCAACCCCGGGTAGTGGTGGAATTGGGTACTTCGCTGGGTTTATCCACAGCCTATCTTGCTTCTTCAGACCCTTCCTCCAGACTAATAACCATAGAAGGTGCCTCCGCCCTGGCCTTGCTTGCAAAAAAAAATTTTGAAACCCTGGGTCTTACCAATATTGAAATGGTTAAGGGCAATTTTGATGTTGTGCTGACTCCCGTACTACTGGAACTGGCATCGGTAGATTTGGCATTCATTGATGGCAATCACCGAAAAGAGCCCGTCCTAGCCTACTTCAGACAGCTTCTTGAGAAAGTCAACCCTTCCTCTTTGTTTATCTTTGA
>Ga0207127_10179_pt1 | contig 15323 bp, 17 predicted proteins | sample Alteio_BWMinHeat_17_FD_153574 | JGI IMG/M metagenome (GOLD analysis project Ga0207127, IMG submission 153574) | Enriched cells from forest soil in Barre Woods Harvard Forest LTER site, Petersham, Massachusetts, United States -... | ecosystem: Environmental > Terrestrial > Soil > Temperate forest >...
CACCCGGAAGACCCGGATTGGCATTACGAATGACATGGAGACGGCAATGAGTAATACCACCACAGAGACAGTTGACCTCGTTCTTTCCTGGAGACTCCCCTCCCGCGGTCGAGTGGGAATGATCTGCTTTATTGCTGCGGAAGCGGCCGTTTTCACGATTTTCGTGGTTGCGTATCTTTTTTACGTCGGTAAGAGCATTTCCGGACCAACTCCTCGAGAAGTTCTCCATCCCCCGATTTTCATGAGCACCTGTCTGATCGTGAGTAGCTTCACAATCCACGCAGCCGTAAAGGCCTTGGCCGGCGCCCAGACGGTTCGGTTTAAGGTCTGGTGGTTCGCCACGCTCATCCTTGGTCTGGCATTCCTCGCCGGCACTGCGCATGAATGGACGATTTTGATTCGGCACGAAGGTTTAACGATCAGTACAAATCTGTTTGGAACCACGTACTTCTCGCTGGTCGGGCTTCATGCATTCCACGTGACCGTCGGCTTGCTGGTGATCGCCGTGACTGCCTGTGCAAGCGTTGCTTCCGCAGTCAGCCAGACGCATGCGGAGCGGCTCGGTATTTTCGCGCTCTATTGGCACTTCGTCGATGGGGTCTGGTTAGTTGTGTTTACGGTGGTCTATGTCTTGGGCATGTAACGGAAGAGAGGAAGGGTGACGCAAGTGAAAAAGCATACTGACTCGAGATTGACTGTGGCGCTCCCCGCTCCGTCCGTTTGGCCAGTCACGTTAGCGTTCGGGGTCAGCCTGACTGCTACGGGTCTCGTCACCAGCCTTGCGATTAGTTCCCTCGGCATCCTCATTTTCGCAATCGCGACGATCGGCTGGTTCCGAGACGTTTTCCCTCGCGAGAGGGAAGAAGAAATCTTGGTTGAGGTTCGTCCCGCCGAGGTTCAAGACAGAAAGCGGATCGTGGACCGACTGGAAATAGCGCCGGAGCTTGCTCGGGCAGTTCTTCCCCTGGAAATTTATCCGGTTTCCTCAGGAGTGAGAGGCGGGTTGGCGGGATCCATAGCGATGGCGGTGCTAGCGTGCACGCATGGCGTGATCCGGCAAGGAAGCGTGTGGTATCCGGTCAACCTGCTTGCGGCCACGGTATATGGAGAGTCCTTACGGTTGGCAACCCTCTCTCTTCGGGAGTTCTATCTCACGAGTTTTCTGATCGCAATTGGAATCCACCTTGTAATGTCGCTGCTGGTAGGTCTCTTGTATGGAGCCATGTTACCGATGTTTCCGCGACGTCCCATCGTCTTGGGGGGACTCGTTGCGCCCGTTCTGTGGACAGGGCTGATCCACAGTGTACTGGCTCTTATCAACCCGCTACTGAGTCAACAGATCGATTGGATGTGGTTCATTGCTTCGCAAATTGGGTTCGGAATCGCCGCTGGGGTCGTGGTTCTCCGTCATTCAACAATTCGCATCAAGCAACCAATACCCCTGGCGTTGAGAGCCGGGGTAGAAGCCCCGGGTTATGTAAGTCAGCGAGCGAGCGGAGACAAGGAATGAGATTTCTTATTGGGAAAGGATTGGCGTTGCTGGTAACTCTCGTTGGAGTTTCGGGCTGTAATGCTCCCGCGTTTCCCAAGCGGTCGATAGAGACAGCGGAGATTCCTGATCGAATTGCAGACTTTCAGGTTCTTTACTCTCGGAATTGTGCCGGATGCCACGGACAGGATGGAAAAGGTGGCGCGGCATTGGCAATTAACGATCCTACCTACCTGGCGATTGCCGACGATCTTGTTCTTCATACCGCAATCGAAAAAGGAATTCGTGGGACTGCCATGCCGGCTTTCGGCCAAAGTGCTGGCGGGATGCTCACGCGTGAACAGGTTGAAATTCTCGTGCGCGGTATCCGACAGCATTGGGCACGTCCTGATCAGTTGCAAGGAGTTACTGTTCCAAGTCGGGTCGCATCTACGACGGGCGATGCTACGCGAGGCCTCGTTACCTTTCGGCGGTATTGTTCATCCTGTCACGGCGTGGATGGTGCAGGCGGAAAGTCAGCGAGTTCCATTGTAGATCCTTCTTTTCTTTCACTGGTAAACGATCAGGAGCTTCGAACCTTGGTCTTAGTCGGCCGCCCCGAACTGGGCGCACCAGACTGGCGCGGCAATGTTTTAGGTCAGCCGATGAGTGACCAAGAAATCAGCGATGTGGTTGCCTGGCTCTCTTCTAAACGATCCTCATTTACCGATGAGTCGGCGGGAGTCAGTCCAAACGAAAGCGGTAAGGAGAAATGAGCACTCATAACGAAACGACGAGACGCAAGTTCTTGATGAAGATCGGGATTGTCCTGAACGGCGCGGTGGCGACGCTGTTGGGGGCACCTATCATCAAATATCTGCTTTCCCCGGTTGCCAGAAGTAAAAAGGGGGATTACGCGGAATGGATCTCGCTCGGTGAATTAGAGCAATTCCCGGCGGGGGAAACACGCCTTGCAACGTTTCGCAATCCGATTGTGAATTCCTGGGACGGCGCGACCGCGGAGATTCCGTGTTGGGTACGCAATCTTGATGATAGTAAGTTCCAAGTTTTTGCAATCAATTGCGCCCACCTTGGCTGCCCGGTCCGATGGTTCCCGCAATCGGGCCTCTTTATGTGCCCTTGTCACGGCGGAGCTTACTATCAGGACGGTTCCCGCGCCTCGGGCCCTCCCGAACGTGGGTTGTTCGAGTATTCCTATCGTGTCGAGGACGGAAAACTGTTCATCCAGGGCCGTGAACTTCCGACACCCGGCGTCCGGGCTTCCAACCTGGTAAAGGAGATTCAGCCATGCGCTTGATGCGATCACTGGGAAGGTGGTTCGATGCACGAGTCCAAATTGCTGCCACGATCCGCGAAGTCGCTGAGCACCCTGTGCCCCGCAATACGGCAAGTTGGTTCTACGTTTTCGGTAGCGCTGCCATGGTGGTTCTGCTGCTCCAGGTCGTAACAGGCATTCTGCTGGCGCTAGTGTATGTGCCTTCAGCAGGCGAGGCCTGGACAAGCCTGCAAACGCTTAATCATGAGATTGCCCTCGGTTGGTTCCTTCGAGCGCTCCATGGTTGGGGCTCAAATTTCATGGTCGCAATCGTCTTGATTCACATGGTGCAGGTTTTTCTCTTCGGCGCACACAAGTATCCACGAGAGCTGACTTGGATCGTGGGCGTCTTTCTGCTGCTCATGACTCTGGGAATGGCGTTCACGGGCCAGGTGTTGCGCTTCGATCAAGACGCCTATTGGGGTTTGGGCATTGGGGCTTCAGTTGCAAGCAGGGTGCCTTGGGTCGGCCGCTCGATCGTGAGCCTGATGCTCGGAGGTCCCATCATCGCGGGAACAACGCTATCGCGATTCTTCGCATTGCACGTTTTCGTCATTCCAGGCCTGTTGATAGCCTTTGCCGGGTTGCACGTCCTGATGGTGTTGAAATTGGGAATCAACGAGTGGCCGATGCCCGGCCGTATTGTTCGCAAGAGCACCTATCTGACCGAGTATCGTGAACTTACTCACAAGGATGGTGTCCCCTTCGTACCCAGTGCGGTATGGAAAGATCTGTTTTTTTCAGCTCTGATTCTGCTTTCTGTTGCCGCGTGTGCGTTGTACTTTGGTCCCTTCGGTCCCTCTGGACCTGCCGATCCGAGAATCATTCAAACCGCTCCCCGGCCGGATTTTTTCTTCTTGTGGCTTTATGCCGTCCTTTCCTTTCTTCCCCCGTGGATGGAGACTCCCGCCCTTCTGATTGGACCTGTCATCGCCATTGGTGCCCTGCTGGTTCTTCCGTTCGTCTTCGGTGAGGGAGAGAAGAGCTGGAAGAGAAGACCAATTGCGGTTCTGATCATCCTGCTTGTTTCGGTTGCTCTTGGCACCTTTACTCGCTTGGCACAGACCGCACCGTGGAGTCCGCGTATGGACGCGTGGAGCGGAATCCCTATTCCTTCCCCATTCCTTGAGAAGCGCACTTCACTGCAGAGACAGGGAGCATTGGTTTTTCAGCTCAAGCAGTGCCACAACTGCCACTCACTTGGGGATAGCGGAGGAAAGAGGGGACCCGATCTAAGCGCCGTGGCAGTTCGCCTTACTCGCGACCAGCTGATTCGGCAAGTGATTCAAGGTGGTGGGAATATGCCTGCCTATGGCAAGAATCTCAGCGCGCCGGAAACTGCCGCACTGGTTGCGTTTCTTGAGACGCTTCGGCCTGCTGGTCAACCGGCGGCGCAAGATGCGTCACGCTCCACAGCGACCAACATACGGCCCAACGCTACTGTCGGAGCCACGCGCTGATCGAAATGAACGCTCACAGTCATCTCGAAACGACCACCGCAGTGGGCTTGACATTCAATGCTGTACTGCTGCTGCTGATCTGCGCGACATACCTGGTTTTATGGTTCAGGTTGCGAAAGAGCGACAGCCGAGTTTCGAGAGGAGCATGTGGTGCGTTTCTTGCGGGAGTTGCCGCGCTCTGGATTGCTCTGGGATCGCCTCTTTCGAGACTTCACGTCGAACTGCTGACTGTCCATATGGTGCAACACCTTCTGGCGATGACGGTTGGACCGGCACTGATCCTCCTCGGCGACCCTCTGCTGGTTTTCCAAAGGATCATGCCTCCCCATATTTGGGGGAGTCTGAAAAGCTCGCCCCAGGGTATTTGGCTGCAAAGTCTCGGGCACGCCCTAACGCGTCCCTATCTTTGCTGGGCTGGTGCTGCGGCAACGATCATTTGGTGGCACGTTCCGATGGCATTCGCTTGGGCACTGCGGTTTCCTGCCGTTCATGCTATGGAACTCGCGACGTTTGTTGCTTCGGGCTTCCTCTTTTGGTGGCCAGTTATCGAGCCGTGGCCCGCCGAACGACTGCGGACTCGTTGGTCAATACCTTTGTATTTGTTCGCTGCTACTCTGCCGTGTGATGTCTTGTCGGCCTTTCTTTCATTTTCCGACCGCGTCATCTACGTCAATTACCAAACGACATCCGTGTATCTCGGTATGACAGCTCTTGAGGATCAACAGTGCGCTGGGGCGTCCATGTGGGTTTGTGTAACCGTAATCATGCTTCTGCCCGCAGCATTCATCACAATGAAGCTTCTTTCCCCTGGCTCCGACACATTCCAACGTGGTGCAACTACGAGATCAGCATACGTCACTGAATTCCCTCAACTTTCTGCGAACGAGGTTGATTTAGCTGCACTCGTCACGCGGCCTGTAGATAGTCCTGTTGCAAATGAAGCTGGAAACAGTACCGCAGGCAGGGCTGAACAACAAGGAATTATCCGATGCCTCGAAGATTGGCAATGACTATGGACCCTGTCGCACACCCGGCTCCAGCCGCCCAGGCGCTTGTGTTAGGATCGCACGCACGTCGCTCGAAGAGTTGGAGGCTCAAGTCACTTCGAACCCTGGCCGACTACTGGGTGCTTACAAAACCCGAGATCAATCTCATGATTGCCATCACAACCGCCGGCGGCTTTTGGATGGCGGCAGATCCTGAGCGTTTTTCCTGGCTTACGCTCCTTCACACAACGGCAAGTACAGTTTTCGTCGCTTCCGGAGCCGCGGCGTTGAACCAAGTCATGGAGAAACCGTATGACTCGCAAATGCGGCGAACGCAGGGTCGGCCTCTGGTGGTGGGAAGGATCAAGGCTTCCAGCGCATCCTATTTTGGGTGGCTGATCTCTCTTCTTGGTCTGGTCTACCTCGCGATTTCGACCAGTCGCATGGCGTCACTGTTGGCCGCTATTTCACTCCTCGGCTACTTGTTCCTATACACGCCACTGAAACGGAAAACCCGCCTTGCGACCTTCATTGGAGCGATTTTCGGGGCCCTACCCCCGTTGATCGGCTGGGCAGCAGTCCGTGGAAGCCTCGAACCCAACGCGTGGGTGTTATTCGCAATCGTCTTTCTCTGGCAGATTCCACATTTTGCAGCGATTGCTTGGATGTATCGTGAAGACTATGCGCGTGCAGGCTATAGAGTAATGCCATCGGATGCATTTGGGGGTGCACTTGTTAGGTGGGAAGCAATGGTTGGGGCCGCGGTCTTAGTTCCGTTGGGCATAGCCCCGACACTCGGAAGTGGGTTAGGCCCAGTGGCTTCAGCTTCAGCCTTCTTGATAAGTGCACTCTTTTTGTGCGCGGCGGGCCGATTTGCGTTCTTTCCGTCTCGGTTCACGGCTCGGCGTCTCTTAGTTGCTTCCATCATTTATTTGCCGCTGATGTTTGGCGTGATCGTGGCCGCTAAGCGTTGATAGCTCGGATTGCGCCCAAGTCACCGGCAATCCGGATGTTAGTGCATCAGGAACTGTGCTTCGGAGATCCACCACAGGTGGTTAGTCTAGCTGAAGCAGCCTCAGGCTCCTGTGCTGAGTGTTGCATTTGATGTCGGTAACTGCCCATCACTCGCCGGGGAGCGGAACATTGCTCTTGTACCGCGCGCCGGAGCGGCGGTACAAAATCGGTACAATTTCAAATCGAGGGCGGTAAGACTATGATTTTTAAGGAGTTTAAATGGTGGCCAGGGACGGAATCGGTACTTCCAGGGGTATTGATTGTACGCAAGTTATTGATTCTGTGTTCGGCTAGAAGGGCTGAAAGGGCCACAATGCCGGATCGGCGGTACAAAAACGGTACGAAAATTGATCTACTCATGCCGTAGTTTTCTTTCCAAAGTTCACACGCGAAAAATAGCAGAAGACTGATATTAAGTACAAGGCTTGATTGACTCGCCGCTACCAGACCATGGTCAGCGACGATATCCCCGCCGCGATCAAATCGTTCGCCTCCAGGCCTCAAAAAACATGGCCGGCGAGGTGCCACGTCGGCACTTGTTTCAGCGTGCAGCAGGGCCGTCGCCTAATGAAGCTGACCGATTGGGTAAGGGGATGGTAAATAACAGGCTCCCTTTTCCAAAGAGCAGTGCACGTTCTAGAGCGAGCCTTCGTTGTTCGTTTTGTCTGCGATCTTCGCCCGGACAGACTTCTCTTTCAAGGTGACCCGCTCTGCAGTTTCAGCCGGCGAAGCAACTGCGCATTCGCAGCCACGATGATGGTGGAGAGGCTCATAGCGACTGCGCCAACGCTCATGGGCAGATCGAGTCCCCATCGGCCGAGAAGGCCTCCTGCAACAGGGATGGCGACAAGATTGTAGGCTGTCGCCCAAACCAGATTTTGGATCATCTTTCGGTAGGTAGCGCGAGATAGTTCGATTGCTCCCACAACGTCGCGTGGATCGCTGCGCACAAGGACGATTCCGGCTGACTCAATGGCCACATCGGTTCCCGCGCCAATCGCGATTCCGACGTCCGCGGTCGCCAGCGCTGGCGCGTCGTTTACGCCGTCACCAACCATTGCGACCCTCTTGCCGTCGGCCTGAAAGCGTTTGACTGCCGAAGCCTTGTCAGAGGGAAGAACCTCGGCGGCGACTTCATCTATACCGATGCGCCGGGCAACCGAATCGGCCACGGTACTGGAATCTCCGGTGATCATTGCGACCCGGATACCAAGGCGATGAAGTTCCTTAACGGCTTCATTGGATTCGGGCCGAATCTCATCCTCGACGGCGAAAGCGCCGAGCAGTTTCCCTTCGGTGACGACATAGAGAACTGTCTTTCCCTCGGATGCCCACTGGGCCGTCAAATTTTCAACTTCTGGGGGCACTGTCACCTTGCCCTCGGTCAATAGACGCGGTCCGCCGATAATGACACTCTTGCCGTTTACTTGTGCTTGTGCTCCTCGACCGGGTAGCGTTTCGAACTCGGCAGCCTGCAATGTGGGTAGGTTTCGACGCCTGGCTTCGGTCACGATTGCTTTTGCGAGCGGGTGTTCGGAGTTCGCTTCGACAGCAGCAGCATCGGCGAGCAAGTCACTCTCGTTGCCGCCTGGCGCGATCGCGACTCCCGATAATGCGGGCGATCCGCGCGTGAGCGTCCCGGTCTTATCGAAAATCACCATGTCTAAATTGCGGGCACGTTCGAGTGCGAGTCTGTCTTTGACGAGAAGACCATTCCGGGCACCGATCGCGGTTGAGATTGCAATCACGAGCGGAATGGCCAGTCCCAGGGCGTGCGGGCAGGCGATGATAAGGACCGTTGCTGTCCTGATCAGGGCATGTTCTTTGTCACCAGAAAGCCACCAGTAAGCGAGAGTAATTGCTCCCGACGCGACCGCCACGTAGAAAAGGATTGCTGCTGCGCGGTCCGCAAGAGCTTGCGTGCGAGATCCAGAAGCCTGCGCAGCGGCAACCAGCCGCATAATGCCCGACAGGGCTGTCTGCTCTCCGACTGCCGTAATGCGGACTCGAAGACTCCCGCCACCGGCGACCGTTCCCGCAATGACCTTGTCACCCGGCCCCTTCGAGACTGTCCGAGACTCGCCTGTAATCATCGACTCGTCAACATCGGCGGCCCCCTCGACGATTGTGCCATCTGCAGGAACGCGGGCTCCGGGCCGGACAAGAACAACGTCACCCACTTTCAACTCAGAGATTGGAACGGTCTGAGTCTCGGTTCCGCTTACACGTTCGGCAGTGTCTGGAAGCAGCGCGGCAAGGGCATTGAGCGCGCCACGAGCTTGGGAGATAGCTCGCATTTCTAGCCAGTGGCCGAGAACCATGATCGTGATCAGAGATGCGAGTTCCCACCAGACTTCGATCTCGAAAAGGCCGAATGTTGCGGCGAGCGACGTACCAAAGGCCACTGTGATCGCCAAGCTGATCAGGGTCATCATGCCGGGCTTGTGGTCCGCCAGTTCGCTCCATGCCCCACGGATGAAAACGAGGCCGCCATAAACGAAGATGACCGTTCCGAGGATTGGCGCGATCAAGTTCGAGCCGGGAAAGGAAGGTGCTCTGTACCCAAGCCAGTGTTGGACATCCGCCGACCAGGCAACCACGGGAATCGTGAGAGCTAAGCTCAACCAAAACTTGTCGCGAAACATAGCGACGGAGTGTCCTGCGTGACGGTCGTGACTACCGTGGGCCTCCGACATCTTGTGCCCAGCATGTGGGTCGGGGTCTTGTCTGTGAACTTGGTGTGTCATGTCGTCCATTTCCAACTCCGATGTCCAGTGCTGCGCTTTGTCGGCAGCTTGTTTTTAGAGCTCGGGCATATTCAGCCGCGGCCTTGTCCTTGGCGAGGCACTTGTGAAATTCCACGCGATGCATCAGCCACATTCGCAACCGCACGATTTACCTCGCCTTGCCTCATTTGCCTCCCTAATCACAATAGGCAACAGCAGAAGCGCAGCCGCTGGGTCTGCCCATGTAATGTGAACGATCGCATTGAGCAGGAGGCCAGCTAGCGCAATCCAAGCCATATACGCACACATGGAACTCTGCACAGCGTCGGCATTCAGCGCGCCGCTTCGGGTCTCGCTGGCGAGCATTCATTTTCGGCGAGCCAACAACGGCATTATGATTGCCGCGGCAATCAGCAACACAATGCCAGCGTAGCTGGGTTTAGGACGTAATTCCGATCTTACAATCGTGACGATTGAAGCCGCCGCGATGAATGCTGCGAGGGTAAACAACAGCCAGCCCATTGCACGTGCCGCAGTTTTCTCGTCAATCCGGCTATGCTCTTGAAATCTCGCATAGACGATAAGTGCTGAAGCTAGTCGATGACGCTGTCGCCTCCAAATCCGAGCAGCGCAATGCTTCGAGCGTGGATTCCGGCGAACAACGAGATGCACACCTCGACACTCATCCATGCAATCGTGATGAACTGGATGGTCGCAATTGAACGAGTTGTAGAAATTGTGTTCAATCCCGCAGCTACCTTGTTCTCCAGGATATCCTTTAATTCTTTCCCGTGCCCAAAGGCCCGGCCAGGGCCGCCTCGCAAGAATTCCAAGCAAAGCCAGAATCTACCAACGTGACCGGCGTAGTCGTGACGTGCAGCTTCTGCAGCTCTTTCGGCGCTTGCGGGTCCGTCATAATGTTTCTATCCTCAAACCCAATCCCATTTTTCGAAAGAAACTCTTTCGTTAGCCGGCAAAACATTCAACCGGGTTGCGAAAAGACCACCACTCTTCCACTCCACTTCATCGGCAATAACCCTCCTAGTCTAGAGATGCGCGTCCAGCGAGAAAGTAACGAGAACAAACCTGAAGGTCAGCAATGAGCAGCTCGATTCGTCCGCTCGGATCGGTCGTCCCCTTCGCCGGCACTCAAGCTGTTCGCGGCGCCTCTCCACTTCAGGTACAGAATATCGTTATCGACCAAGCTCCCGCGCGAAAGCCCTGTCGATTCCAGAAGAAGGCTACCCATGTTGGTGGCTCCTTACGAACTACAAAAGAATCTTCGAACCGTTCTTCGCAACAAACCAGGAAACGGGAACAGGCTCGGGCCTCTGGCTGACGAAGAGCATTGCGGAGAAGCATCGGGGATCATACGCTTCGTGAGCTCAACTTCCGTAAGGACGGGAACAGTCTTCTTACTGACCCTTCCGCAGAGTGACGTCCAGTCCATACCCCGGCGACTTTTGCCGCTCAGGCAGAACTCGGGGCCTACGCTTGATCGCGGTTCATCTGACAGAAAGCAGTTGTTGCAATAAACGGCACCGGGCACATCAGCGAGGCTCCTCTCGATTTCTTCACACTAGCTGGTAACCTAAATAGGCGATGCCGAATCGAATAAACTGTGAACGAAACGGCAAAGAGCGGAACGATCAGCGCCGTGGGCGTGCAACGCCGGCGAAAGACATTCCATCGGCGTGACGCATTGAACGCGGCTGGCAGCTTACGCCTCCACTGGCCGGAGTATCTGATGGAAGCGGGCGAGCTGCGTTTATACATGTTCTTTACGTGCGCATTTGCGACCTTGTTACAGCACCCTGCTTCCCCGATCCGACACTTTATTCTCGGCGACCTCTCCCGTCGGGCGCTTATGGGATTGGCTTTGGGCGCAACAGTAATTGCAATCGTCGTCTCGCAGTGGGGCAAACAATCCGGAGCTCATTGCAATCCGGCAATAACCTCCACGTTTTATCGGCTGAGGAAAGTGCAGTTTTGGGATGCGTTGTTTTAACAAACGCTGCATATTACACCATGGATATTGCGCAACGGGACCCAAGGTTTTTGAGTCGGAGGAAATAGGAAAATGAAGAAGTGGAAAGTTATCATCCCGGTATTCGTCATCGCATTGTTTGTCGCCTGGTACGCATTTCGGCCGGAGCGGCTTATCGTCAATAAAAGTGTCCACGAAGAATTCCCGACCGCGAAAGGGAGTTTACCAGTACAGACCCTTGCGTCCGGAACATTTCATTCCGTTTTGCACCCTACCAACGGTACCGCAACCATCTACCGTATTGGGGATGGCAGTCGCGTTCTTCGCTTCACCAACTTCGGGACGTCGAACGGCCCCGACGTTCACGTCTACATGGTGGCTGCCAACGACGCAAACGACAACGCAAGTGTGCAGCTCGCCGGCTTTATCGATCTGGGAACTATAAAGGGGAACCTCGGTGATCAAAACTATGTACTCGGTCCCGATGTGGACTTGTCCAAATATCACGCGGTCTCAGTCTGGTGCAAACGGTTCAGCGTCAATTTCGGGACCGCGCCGTTGGTTGCCAATCAGACGATATCCCAGAAGTAGCACAATGAAGGACGGCCATGCAAAGAACGAGCCCCGCTTATTTCGCGGCTACCAAAGTCTCAAGCTCACGCGAGACGCCCGAGGCGTGCTGCCAGTCGAGTTCCACACCAATGGCGGCCCGCTGACGTTTACGGCGGAGGATCATACGGAGTTTGCCGACGCGTTCTTCCGGATTGCGCAGGATCGGGCGAATAAGATCGTGATTCTGACGGGAGCGGGCGGGGGCTTCATCCCGGGGACCGACTTTTCGTCGTTTGGCGATGTCGCTGACCTGGGTCTTTGGAGCCAGGTGCACGATGAGGGCGTTCAGATTCTCGTGAATCCGGCGAACATTCGCGTGCCGATGATCGCGGCGATAGAAGGACGCGCTCACGTGCAGTCCGAATACGCGCTGCTTGCCAACGTGATTGTGGCGGGAGAAGGAATGACTTTTAATGATCTGCCCCACTTCGCCGGTGGCATTGTGCCGGGCGACGGAATCTTTACCACGGGGGAGCTATCGGGCAGGGGCAGGAAGGGCTGAGGCGTTTCCTTCTGAGCCCACAGCCGGTGACGGCGCAGAGCGCGCACGAATGGGGAGTGGTTGCCGAGGTTGTGCCAAATGGTGGGGCGCTCGCTCGGGCGCGTGAACTGACCTCGCTCTACCTTAAGACTCTGGAAGTCACGCGCCGTATCTCCCGCGCGCACTTCATCCAGCCGTTGAAGGAGCGCATCGTACGAGAAATTGGCTACGGACTCTCGCTCGAAGGTGCGTTGCCGGCAGACCTCGTCAAATCAATGCAAACCAAGACTGCGCCAGTCGCTAAAAAACGAAACATCGCATGAGAAACAGTTATCCATCCAAACCGGGTAGTGCCAAATCTCTGCTTACCGGTCCTGGAAAATCCTCGGCGCGATAGAAGAATTCTGAAAATCCGAGTTATCCGCCGGACTTCTGAAGCTGGGTTGTGTCGAGGCTCAAGTATGTCATGCCACGAACCTCAAAGAGCACGCGCTCCCGAACATTTACAAGACGAAGAAGTACGTGCTCGCAAACGGCGCACCGCGCCACGACGCCGGGACATTGCATGTATAAATGTGCCTCGGCAAAGCGCTTTATTGTGCCGCAGTGCGCACACTGTCCCTCTGCAGCCGTAACATCTATGGCGAATATTTTGCTCAATTCACCTGCGGCAGCGTTGCCGTCAAGGTAGTCGTAAGTATGCAAACTCATTTCCGTTCTCCTGTGGGGCCAAAACGCTCCGTCCTGATCCTATCCGGGCGGTTGCCCGATGCACTGAGGAAGCCAGCAGCATTTTCAACGAACGATGTGGGGCCGCAGACGTAACAAGTCGGGGCAAGGTTAGAGGGCCAAGTCGCGTTCGCGATCAGACCGGCGTCGATGCGGCCGGGTGGTCGCGGCCAATCCTTCGGGGCGGCTCGTGTGTACGCGTAGGTAACGATCACAGAACGGTCCTGATCTGATAGCGCCTGCAGTTCATCGTTGTAAAAAACCGCTCGCGGTTCGCGCACGGAATACAACAATCGAAACGGCGCAGTGCTACCCGCCGACGCCCGCGAGCGAATCATAGCCATGAGCGGAACGATGCCGGAACCCCCTGCTATTAGCTGGATCGGTTCAGTTTGTTGGGTGCGCCACACGAACCACCCGCCAATTGGACCTCGTAACTCCAGACGATCGCTGACTGCGACTTCTTGTGTGAGATAGGGTGAGACCTCGCCGTTAGGCAGGCGTTCGACGGTCAGTTCGACGCGTCCCTCGGGGTTCGGCGCCGAGGCGACCGAGTATGACCTGACCGCAGAGTATCCATCCGGGGCCGTCAAACGCACGTCAACGTGCTGGCCAGCGAGATGACCCGGCCAATCTGGAACTTCGAGCACGATCGTCCGTGCCGTGGCTGTTTCGTCGTGAAGAGCAACGACCGTTCCGACACGCCACATCGTCAATCGCCCCAATAACGCTGTTCCCGCCATGGGTCACCATAATTGTGGTAGCCGAGCGCTTCCCAAAAGCCAGGCTGATCCTGGTGCATCAGCGTAATGCACCGCACCCACTTGGCGCTCTTCCATAAATAAAGATGTGGAACAAGAAGCCGTGCAGGGCCACCATGTTCGGGCGCAAGATCTTCGTCGTCAAATCGGAACGCGATCCACGCCTGTTTATTCATGAGATCGTCCAGAGGAAGATTTGTGGTGTAGTCACCGTACGAATGTACCAGAGCATACTCAGCATCGGTTTTTACGTCTGCAAATAACGTATCGAGGGAAACACCCTCCCAATGTGTGCCTAGTTTCGACCATCGCGTAACGCAGTGTAAGTCAACCGTGAAGTTCTCGGTGGACAAATCGCGAAACGATTTCCAATTCCATCGCCGCAAAACGTCTGTGCCCTCGTTGATCGTAAATTCCCACCGTTCGAGCGGCACGTGTGGCGTCGGGCCTGCGGACAAAACGGGAAAGTCAGTCGTGAGGTACTGCCCTGGCGGTAGCTTTACATCTGCTGCGCTGCGTCGACCGGAAAAGCCTCGTGAAATGGTACCCATACGCATTTCTCCTTACCGAGTGAGGTATCGTCCTATGCAGGACAGATGTCCGTACGCGGCTTTACGGTTGTCCAACTCGTGTCGATCTGATTTCTACAACTTTCGCGCGAGGGCTAGCTAGAGACACTGTCTTAAAACGTTAGTCTTACCCACAGCCTAGCGATGTGAGAGATGTGCCTGTCCGCCTGAAGAGGAAACGCAAAGTAAACGGGTCGTCGCTGACTTACTTCATACTCACGAAGAATTGTTTCAAGAACAATCGGCAGCTAATATCCGTTCAGGTTGTCCTCGTACACCTGAAAGATGCGTCGACCGCCTAGGCACGAGGGAGGTCTTGCATGGTGTCTGATCTGCGTCAACATCGCCAAGGAGTCGCTGGCATGATCCGTCGCATCTCGTTTGTCATTCTCACGCTCGTGATCTTGGCTGGCTTTCAGCCAGCCAGCACCGGCGGCTTCAACGGTTTTGAACTCGTCGACAAAACAGGGAACATTCGCAAGCCGACTGACTTTCGAGATCGTTACCAAGTACTTGGAGCGTATGTAGTGCTCGATCCGACGGGGAATCAAGTGCACTTCACCTATGCCTCACCTGGTACAGCTGAGTATTACCGCAAAAATGGAAAGTTCGCCGATGGCACGGTGTTGGTGAAAGAAATATTTGGAACGGATCACGCTCAAATGACGACAGGTGATGCACATTGGGCTTCGGGAACGAAAGTGTGGTTCATCATGATCAAGGATGAAAAACACCGCTTCCCAAATAATGCATTGTGGGGTGATGGATGGGGATGGGCGCTTTTCAAAGCCGACGCACCCGATAAGCAAGTGGCAACCGACCACAAGAAAGATTGCCTGCCTTGTCACGTTCCCGCACAAGCGGACGATTGGGTTTACGTCAAGGGCTATCCCGTTCTCCATTCATCAAAGTAAGAAAAGAAATATCCACGTCGACCCGCCAGGGTCCTATTAGGAGGCTACGAAATGAAAAAGAAACAATATCTCGCAGCGACGCTCGCTGGCATTGCCGTCATCGGTACGACCGTCGCTCTGTTCCGCGCCAAGCCGGTTGCCGCTCAGACTCAACAGTCGAATGCAGTGTTCAGTTCTGATGGCACGTTAAAGTTGCCAACCGGCTATCGCGCGTGGGTCTTTGTGGGTGCTCCCTTAACTCCTAACGGCCTCAACAACGGGAACGCAGGCTTCCCCGAAT
>Ga0207127_10181_pt1 | contig 15094 bp, 11 predicted proteins | sample Alteio_BWMinHeat_17_FD_153574 | JGI IMG/M metagenome (GOLD analysis project Ga0207127, IMG submission 153574) | Enriched cells from forest soil in Barre Woods Harvard Forest LTER site, Petersham, Massachusetts, United States -... | ecosystem: Environmental > Terrestrial > Soil > Temperate forest >...
AATTGGGGAAGAAGGCATATAGAAACACATTTGTTCATATTTAAAACACTATGTATGAGACTCAAGCAAAGTTTATTTTTAGGCTTTTATTGCGCGCTTCTTTTTTCCTGTGTCAGCAGTAAAAAATTTAAAACGATGGAAAGAAATGCCCAAATCCGGTATGATTCTTTAAGCGCCGCCTATGCCATATTGCAAAATGCATTAAAAAATTGCAATGATTCAAGTACTGACTTTGCCAAACAAAATGCATCCTTGCAGGAGAAATTGGAAGATATGAATAGGCAAATGGCTCTGTTGAAAGAAAACAATACGCAGGCTTTGAAGCAACTGCAGGACATGTCCGTTATTTCGAGTTCACAGGCTGAGAGCATAAAAAAATCCCTTGACAATATTGGCGCAAAGGATGCTTACATCCAGAATCTTCAGGTGGCCTTGGCAAGAAAGGATTCTCTTAATATGGCTCTTGTAATGAACTTGAAAGGAGCCATAGGCAATATGGATGATAAGGACATCAATATTAAAGTTGATAAAGGTGTCATATACATCGACATCTCCGATAAGCTGCTATTCAAGAGTGGAAACTATGACGTAACAGAAAAAGCAAAAGAAATTTTGGGAAAAGTCGCAATGGTTTTAAAAAACCAGCCTGATATTGAATTCATGGTCGAAGGTCATACGGACAATATACCTTACAGCAGGGGAATTTTGCTGGACAATTGGGACCTGAGCGTAAAACGTGCAACCTCCGTTGTTAGGATATTGCAAAAAAAATATGGCCTGCCTCCTGAACATATAACCGCAGCGGGACGTAGCGAATATATTTCTGTCGCCTCCAACGATACCAATACAGGTCGTGCAGAGAACAGACGGACACGCATTGTCATTTTACCACAATTAGACCAGTTCTTTCATCTGCTGGAAAAGAAGTGAATGGTAAATCGAAAAAGGAAGTAAAAGCCACGCCTTCGGGTGTGGCCTTTTTTTAAGCTTCCAATGGTTGGATCTCCTTGCTGTATTAATTATATCAAAACTTTTTTTCGGGCTTCAGATATTTTCTCCAATTCTTTTAATTCAAGGCCGGGAATTCCCGGTGCCTATTGTTAAGAATAACTGTCGCTAGGCTTCGTCTTTTTCCTAATTACTGATTAAAGTAAAAAAGTCTTTGTAACTTTTACCCAAGCTCATTATGATAAAAAAACTTCCCTACCGCCGCCGGGTACTTATTTTACTATTCTTCCTTATATTAATTACGTATCTCGACAGGGTCTGTATTTCATTGGTAGGCGTAAGAATCAAGTCTGCATTTCAGTTAAGCAATGCACAATTTGGCTGGGTATTGGGTTCATTTGCGCTTGCCTACGCAATATTTGAAATTCCTTCGGGCATATTGGTGGACCGGATAGGACAGCGCGCTGTATTCCTGCGAATTGTCCTGTGGTGGTCTGTATTTACGGCACTCACGGGCGCCGTTACGGGCATGACAACATTAATGATTACTCGTTTTTTATTCGGGGTGGGCGAATCAGGTGCCTACCCGACCAGTTCGAGCACAGTTGCCCGATGGTTCCCTGCAGCCGAAACCGGCAGAAGCATATCAGCATTATTTGTTGGTCAGAATGCGGGGGCGGCGATAGCGCCTTTGATAGTTGTACCCATTGCTGTCTCTTTTGGATGGCGAGCCCCCTTTTTTGTCAACGGTCTGATCGGTTTGCTTTGGGTGTTAGTTTGTTGGTTATGGTTTCGAAATGAGCCTGCTGATAAGAAAGGCATTTCGAAAGAAGAAATTACTCTTATCGAGCAAAATCGGCGCTTCCTGTTGCATAAGGAATCATTTCCATGGAAAATCGTTTTTAGTAAATGGAAAATCTGGGCCATGCTCGTGGGTTTTTTCTGCTCCCAGTGGGGACTTTATTTTTTTGTAGCATGGATGCCTATTTACTTACAGCAGGGAAGACATCTAACTGAAAATTATATGAAATTGGCTACATCCAATTTATTTATTTTTGGAATGGCGGCTGCGATGCTATCGGGCATATTAAATGATTGGCTGGTGAAGAAAAAGGGACTGGCATTCGGGCGGCGATCTATAGGAGGGATGGCCCTGGGAATGGCAGGAATATTCTTAATTGCGACAGCAACCACTTCCAACAATTTAGTAGCTGTAACTTGTCTGTGGGTCTCACATTTTAGTTATTCATTCTTCCCTATCACAGCTTTTTCTACCTGCGTTGATATAGGAGGATCCAGAGCCGGGACCATGGCAGGAATTATGAATTGTGCCGGGCAAAGCGGAGCCTTTTTTCTTTCGGTGTTTTTTGGAAAAATTGCCGATGTTGCTCATAATTACAACACACCCGTATTACTGATTGCGGTGATTTTTATTATGGGAGGCATTACCTGGCTGGGTGTGGATCCTAAAAGAAAAATAGAAAGTATTAAGAGCTGAGTCATTCGATAAAAAGGAGTAGTTAAATCTTCAAAACATTAATCATGAAACAAGCTGTGATGATATTGATTGCGCTATTAATAGTCGGCAGGTATGCGGCAAGTCAATCACCTGCCCCACTCTGGAAAACACTTCCGGATATACCCCCAATGCCAAAGGCTGATGAGAGCGGACTTGCCTCGATTAATGATATTAGAATGTATTACGCCATATTTAATAAAGAAGGAAAAGATCCTGTACTTCTATTGCACGGAGGAATGGTCAGTTCAGATTACTGGAGTTTTGAAGTCCCACTTTTATCGAAAACACATAAAGTGATAATCGCTGACAGCCGCGGTCACGGTCGAAGCACCCTGACAAATCGGCCACTTGGCTACAACTTAATGGCATCCGATATAGTCCAGTTAATGGATACTTTACAAATCAAGAAGGCCTCCATAGTTGGCTGGAGCGATGGAGGTATTATAGGACTGATTCTGGCCATTCAAGTTCCTGAACGGGTAAATAAGCTTTTTACTTTTGGTGCCAATTTTAATCTTTCAGGTTACAAATCGGAACCACCAGATACTGCAATGGCAGCACGCTTCATGGCCCAGGTGCAGGCAAACTATCGCAGGCTTTCACCAACTCCCGATAACTTCTCAGGACTGATGAAAGCCCTGGGGAAAATGTATAGCATGGAACCCGATTTGAAACCTGAGGAGATCAAAACCATCAAAGCTCCGACAGTAATAGCATTTGGGGAATATGAACAGTTTATAAAACGCGAACATTTCCAGGCGCTTGCACAGTTGATTCCAGGTGCCAGACTTATCATGATACCTAATGTAAGTCACGGGGGGCCTTTGCAGGATCCAGTTCATTTTCATATGGCTGTAAAGAAGTTACTTGATGCAAATTATTGAGTAAGACTTATTCCTGCAATTTTTGAAATCGCACGGTAAAAAACCAGGGCATTTTCTATAATTTGAATTCTAAATTCAGCCGGAATATTATTTTTTTCCATTCTTAAACTTTTCTTCAGTATCTGAAACCGGTCATTCTGAGCGCAGGCTATTCACAGGATTGGCCACGGCAGCTTTGTAAGCTTTATACCCTACGGTCAGCCACGCAATTAGTACGGAACCTCCGATTGCCAGCAGAAAGATGCCGATACCTAACCGGATGCGAAAGGCAAAACCTTCTAACCAGTTCTGCATAAAATAATAAGAAAGGGGAGCAGCAATTAGAAAGGCCACAGCGATCAGAATCGTAAATTCTTTGGAGAATAAATACATGATATGAAAAACAGAGGCACCCAATACTTTGCGAACCCCCACTTCCTTGGTTCTTTGTACAGCCATAAAGGAAACAAGGCCATATAAACCCAGGGAGGAAATGAAAATGGCAATAGCCGCAAATATTTTATAGAGTTGGGAGAGTTGGGTTTCCTCCCGGTAAAAATTATTGATCTTCTCATCCAGAAACTGGTATTCATAAATATATTTCGGATAGGCATCATTCCATATTTTTTCAATATCGGCCAGTGTCTGCTTTGCCTTTTCAGGTTGTATTTTGATACCGATCACCTGGTAATTTTCTTTCCAGCAGCCCAGGACAATGGGCGTAACCTGTTCATGGAGGGAACGGTCATTAAAATTCTTTACTACGCCTACGACCCGGGCTCTTTTTTGATCCCAGAAATTGATCTCTTTGCCAATGATATTCCGTGGATCCTTAATTCCTAGTTTTTTTACAAGTGTTTCATTTACGACAAATTCATTGAGGGTATCACTGGCAGGATAGGTTCTTCCGGCAATCAGCTGAATATTGTAGGTTTTAAAATAGTCAGCATCTGCCCATTTAAAATAGGCAGGAAAATCAGATTTTTTGGTCGCATGGTCGAATTTGAAATCAGCATTCCAGTAGTCATTGTCAGAAGGGCTAAAGGTGCTGAAACTGACATTTTTGATACCCGGCTGCTGTAAAAGCCGGTTGCGCACTATTTCCATTTCGGATACGCTTACACTATCGCTTGGGATCGGAACGCTGACAATCGCTTCCTTATCAAATCCCAAAGAGGCATGGCTGAAATAATCCAACTGACTCACCACTACCAATACAGCTATGATTAAGGCCTGCGCAATACAGAATTGTAATACCACCAGGCCCCTTCTCAGAGTAAGGCCTCCAGCCATTTTAGTCGTCATCTTATTTTTAATAGTTTGGATGGGATTGAAACCGGACAGGATCAGGGCGGGATAAAATCCCGAAAGAACGATTGCGGATAAGGTGACCAGGAATAAAAAAAGGATTAGAAATCTGTTAGCAAAAAAATCCAGTTCCAGATTTATCCGCAGAAGGTTATTTAAGAGAGGCAGGGCTGAGGAGGCGATCCCAACGGCTATCAATACTGCTAAAACTGTAATCAACCCGGTTTCACCCATAAATTGAAGCACGAGTTGCCTGCGGTTGCTCCCCAAAACTTTCCGTATGCCTACTTCCCGGGAACGATTGACAGCCTGGGCCGTGGCAAGGTTGATAAAATTCACACAGGCAATGACCAGCAGGAAAAGGCCAATTAATGACAAGGCCGCAATTAGTTCTTTGCTGAACACACGACCATTGTAATTATCGAACCGGCTATCAAAGTGCATTTCAGAAAGTGGCTGCAGCAAAAGACCCTGACTTGCATATTCTGCAGGTTTGTGCTTTTTTACAAAATCACGCAGATACAAATTGAATTGTGAGGCCTTCAATCCCGGAGGCAATAAAACAAAGCAATACGCCCGGCCTTCAGTTCCTACCCAATCTGTCAGATCAACATTTTTGAGTGATTTGTAGGAAGCCACAATTTTCAAAGGAAAATCGGTATTGACGGGAATATTTTTCAGAATCCCGGTAACCAGGTAAATGTCTTTGTTTTCAAATTTTATCGTTTTTCCGACAGCAGTTTTCCAGTCACCAAAATATCTTTCGGCAGTCTCTTGGGTAAGAACAGCCGTATTTGCCAGGCTTAAGGCCGTTTTCGGATCCCCGGCCAGCCATTCAAAATGAAAAATGTCAAAAAAAGACGACTCGGCATAATAAAAACTTTTTTCTTCTTTAAATTTTTTCTCTGCATTGTCTTTTCCTTCAGCAGGAATCGTGATCTGGCCATCGCGTCCAAAAATAGCCGCCACTTTTTCCAGCTGCGGGTAATCCATTCGCAAACCTCCTGCCACAGGCAATGGAACACTAGCTGTAATATTGAAGGCGATTCCTGATTTATAAGGTACACTGACTACCCGATAAATTCGATCCTTGTTTTTGTGAAAATCATCAAAGCTGAGTTCGAATTGAACGATTAAAAAAATAAGAAGACAGGCTGCAATGCCTACAGCCAGGCCGATGATATTAATGACGGAATTGGTTTTGTTGCGAACCAGGCTGCGAAACGCGGATTTTAGATAATTATTGGTCATGAGAGATTTGCAGGACTATTTCCTTTCCATTGAAAAATATGCCAATTAATAAATACCTTGATTTTCAATAGGATGAAAATTTATTCTTTACGAAAATGTTCGTTTCTGATACACCCAGTGTCCGCTTTTTCAGTGACTTGACTAGTGCGGAACAACGTGCCGGGTTGAAAAAGCCAGTCGATGAGTTATCGTTTGTCCTTCTACATTTTTATTTTCAAAAGACTTTATAGCGTCCGAAACCTCAGAAATATGCCGAAATTTGGAGTACCAATATAAATGTTGTGGAACGAAAAAGATTTATTTCCTTAATGGGATTGGGTTTTTTAAGCCTCGGTCACTCTAAATTAAAAGTCTCGGAGCCCATGCAGCCAAAGAAATTCTATTTTGCAGACGATGGAAAAATACCAAACAGTAAATTCCCGCTATTACTGTATCAGGATGTTTTTTCTGAAAGAAATGCTGAAGGCGCCGCCTGGCTGGAAAAGACGTTTGCAAAATATAATTGGACCAATTCCTGGAGAAATGGTATATATTCTTTTCATCATTATCATAGTACTTCCCATGAAGTATTGGGTATTTATTCGGGTGAGGCGCTGTTGCATCTTGGTGGAGAACAGGGTCAAAAACTTGAAGTCAGGAAAGGAGATATCATAGTTATTCCGGCAGGAGTGGGGCATAAGAATTTGGGAGGAAGTGATTTGGGCGTTGTGGGAGCCTATCCTGACGGCCGGAGTTGGGATATAAACCGTGGATTGGACGGAGAACGACCGCAAACAGATAAAAATATTGCCGCATTGCCCATTCCTCTTACCGATCCATTTCTGGGAAATAATGCAGGTCTGCCAAAAATATGGGTTTAATAACCTTATCGTGATATTAGACCGAATGAATTGTATGCTTATAAAACCCGGAAATTCCTGGATGGCAATATTCTTTGATTGACCCCGGATTCACAAAAAATGTTTTTCCGGAGTGGGAAAAATAACTATTCAAATGAAGATTCCAGTAGGTTCAATTCAGGACGGGGGATAAAATTTGTTAAACGAATAATAATCCTGAATTTTGTCCCGGCAGGTCCTTACTTCCAGCAATGCCGATTTCAATCTTTAAATTGCGGACAAATAAGAATAAAAAAAACTTATGAAGATATCAGGAATTTGCACGAAACATATTTCTCTGACGCTGATAATGCCTTCCTTGCTGTTGTTGTTTAGCAGCTTTACATCAAGGGCAAATCTACGACCTCCACCAATCCCTCAAGGACCTTCTATCGAGGGTCGATGGGATATGACTATTTATATATCAGGTAAAGAGTTTCCATCCTGGCTTGAGGTTCGACTATCGGGAACCCATACACTGGTAGGCAGATTTGTAGGAACTGGGGGAAGTGCCCGTCCCATATCCAGGGTTAATTTCAGCGGGGGAAATATGAGTTTTTCCATTCCTCCGCAATGGGAGCAGGGAACCAATGATATATTGGTGGAAGGCAAACTTGAGGGAGATAGTCTGAAAGGTAACCTGACAAGCAGCGACGGTAAAAGTTACAGCTGGGTTGCGGTTCGCGCGCCCTCGCTCCGGCGAAAAGCACAGCCTGTTTGGGGAAAACCCATTCAGCTCTTCAACGGAATTAATCTGAAAGGCTGGCATGCACTGGGAGAGAATCAATGGCTGGCAGTATCCGGTATTTTGCGAAGCCCAAAGTCCGGTTCAAATTTGGTAACCGATCAAAGCTTTACTGATTTTAAGCTTCATATTGAATTTCGTTATCCCAAAGGAAGCAATAGTGGCGTTTATCTAAGAGGACGCTATGAGGTTCAGATTGAAGACAGTAAAGGAAATGAACCATTGAATGATCAGCTGGGCGCTGTATACGGATTTCTCTCACCAAGCGACATGATGGCCAAGGATCCTGGTGAATGGCAAACCTACGATATTACCCTTGTCGGAAGAATGGTAACGGTTTCCGCTAACGGAAAGACCGTCATTTTTAATCAGGAAATACCGGGAATCACTGGCGGTGCAATCAATAGCAAAGAAGGAGAACCCGGACCATTACTTATCCAAGGCGATCACGGGCCTATTGAATTTCGTAATATTATACTTACCCCGGCCAGGTAAACGGATTAGCTATAGTTTCAGAAGAACTGAAAAGCCAGCCTTGTTATATGTCGGGCCATTCAATCCTGCAAGAATCTTGAAAAAAAATCAACCCCTAATTTATTTTAGTAAACAATCGATCCGTCAGGCAAAACAGCAATTGGGGAAGTCTGGCAGTAAATAAATTTTTGATAGTCACATATTTCAAAAACTTACCCTTGTTTCGCGCCCATCTTTTTTGCAAATTTTGGTAATCTGCCGGCAATGGTTGCCTCCCTCTTTCAACAGAATTAACATTGATATGCCAATCGAAATCTCCTTTGATTAAATTCGGTCAACCATTAAAATAAAGCTGTTATTTATTTTTTTGATCATCCAGAAGGCCCGGTTAAAATCAATTGGATTTTGGAACGGGAATGGGAGAAGCTCCCTTCCAGTCTGCGGGAACCACCTCGAAATTAATAATTATGACCGCCTTTTCACTTCTGTTGTAGGCTGTATGAACAACATCCCCGGATTCATAAAAGTAGGTCCCTTCCCTAAAAATCCTGGTAGTATCGTTTTGAATATAGGTTAATTCCCCGGATTTCACATATCTTATCCCAGGTCCTATGGAATGATGCTCTCCGATAAAACCTCCCGGCTCGTAGGTAGTCTCGCTTAAACGAATCTTATATTTCCCATTGAGCTCTTGCAGATGTCCCGAAATTATTTCTTCTAATTTTACAGTCGACCGGAACCTTTCTTTTTTTATTTCCTGAGCCCCACAAAAAAATGGGGAAATTATAATTATGAGAAAGATCAGCAGTTTCATGTGAATAATTTTTGATTACCAATACTTAAAAACCAAAGATGGTGCCAGTCTTTCCTGTTCTGACTCCTCCACATGCCCAAGGGCAACAAGTTAACTGAGCGGGAGCCGGTGAAAGGGAGTACAGGTTAAAATAAATAAATGAGGCTGGTCTCCTAAACTCTACTGGCCCTTGTTCCTGGAGGAATTGCTTCGAGGGTGGCCAACTCTATTTAATTGTGATGATTTAAGGACAAATGAGATATCCCCAGCCCAATCCCTGATTAATGTGGTAATCCGTTATTCAATTGCGGATTTCCTGTTGGGTAAAAAAATGTACAGAAAAACCGTTTCGTTTCAATAAATAAGGAAGTAAAAGCATTAATTAAAGCTTATCAGAGAGTTACACCTGATGCTAAACGGACCAAACAAGACAGGAAAATAATTGCTTGATGGGGAAGGTATTGAAGGGCTTGTAATTGGAAGCGATCCGGTATTCTTTTTGCTGGTTTCCGGTTTTCGGGATTTCCATCCGCTTATTTAGGGTTTATCCGCCTTTTCAGCGAAAGCTTTAAATTGATTAAGCCATTTTTGAACTTGTTTCTTAAAAACGGCGGGCATAAGCAGGGCCATCAATTTAGGGACCAACCCACTGAATTTGCTGTATTCAATTTCGGCAACATATTTTGTTCTATTTTCTCCCAATGAGGTGAATCGGCTTCTCATGGTATTTACCATGTGCTTGTGTTCGTATAACCCGGTTTTTTCATAAGGCAGATTTTTAACCAGGATCGTTTCAATCAATTCCAACTTATGCTTGCCGGTTTGGAAGATGATTCTTGATTTCGCACCGGATTCTCCGGCAATTCCGCTTAAATGGTCAATGCTGACAAAACCGTCCTGCCATTCCTTTAGATTTTCAGTGCTGTCAAAAAGTTGGACGACTTTTTCGACCGGTAAATTAATTTCTACAGCGCAGCTAAATTTCATTGAGATTATATTCGTTCCAATTTAACTTCCTGTGAATCCAATGGTTGAAAGACCCTTTTTCACCAGGGATAGGGCCATTTTTTTCAAATATTTATCAAATTTAAAGTTAGCAGTTTTTCCTTTTTTAGAACTAGTTTAATTTTGGAACTCGGATTGAAAGGAAGTCTTCCATTGAATTGAAGAATAATGAAATTATTTAGTCCACCCTTCAATATTTGAGATCAATATTTTTTGACCTACTATCTCTCTCGGGTGATCATGGATCATTGAAGGAGAAGACCTGTTTGACATATAAATTAAAAGTCGACCTTGCGGGGACAAAAGCTCCTGGGAGGTTTCAAACCCCTTTAAACGTGAAAAAAATAGCTGTTATTTTATGGGTCGGGTATTCCTGTTCCTTTGTAGGGTTCAGTCAGCCCGAAAAAGGGCAGATTGATTGGGCTAATACGCCTCATTCCAAACCACATTATCAGCCGGAATATACTTTTGACAGTCCTATCGATCCTGGGCGATGGTTGGATGAGAAACCTGGCCTGCATGTTTCTTTTGCAACGACCGACCGTCTTTTTTTCAGAACCGAAGTCCCCGACATAAAAGAAACTTCAGACTGGCAGGAGACAGGCTGGCGTGGAGAACGGTTAAATACACTCCTCTTATTCTGGTCACCTGATAGCTTAAGCCAGTTGCGCATAATAAAAAGGGATCTGATCAGTGCCAAGGGGCATATTCTTAGCAAAAAGAATATTCGCCTCAACCTGGTCCGGTATGTTTTATCCAACTATCCTTTTAATGCCCGCAACGTGACCTGTGATGTTTCACCTTATAAAAATGCATATTTAATGCCTGACCGGTTCGAGGAGTTTAGTCAGTTTGAATTGCCCGGACGAACCGTGAGACCCGTATGGTTATCGATTGACATACCTGCCAATACCGAGGCAGGCATCTACCAGGGATCCATTGATGTAGAATGTGAAAATTTCAAAGCTGTTTTACACCTGAAGATAAAAGTTCAAAACCAAATTTTGCCCTCACCTCATGAATGGAAATATCGGCTGGATCTTTGGCAGAATCCATGGGTAATAGCCTGGCAAAATCATGTGAAGCCCTGGTCGGAAGAACATAAGGTGTTGTTAAGACAACATCTGAAACTTTATGCCAGTGCAGGAGGAAAATTCATAACTACCTATGCAGTTCATTCCCCCTGGGCTGATAATTCATTCAGGATTGAAGAGGCAATGATTGAATGGATCAAAAGGAAAAACGGAACTTGGAAATTCGATTTTGATATTTTTGATCAGTACATTCAATTGGCGATGGAAGTGGGGATCGATAAAGCAATTACGATTTATACACCCGTCCCATGGGGGAACCGGTTTCGCTACCTTGATGAAAAAACAGGTAACTACATTTACGAAGTCTGGAACCCGGGTTCAGTTGAATTTAATAGTCCCTGGACGGCTTTTCTAAATGAATTGCAGTCGCACCTGAAGAAAAAAGGATGGTTTGAAAAAACATACCTTGGAATAAATGAAAATACACTCGAGCAAACATTGGCAGCCATTAAAGTTATTAAGGCACATCCTGCAAAATGGAGGATAACCTACGCCGGCAACTGGCACCCGGAACTGGATTCGCTGCTAAATGATTATTGTTTCCTCTATGGAAATGAGCCCACCGTTGATATAGTGAAGGAAAGATCAAGAAGGGGATTCACCTCCACCTATTATATTTGCTGCAATCCGCCCAAGCCAAACGATTTTGTTTTTTCACCGCCTGCGGAAGGCAGATGGCTTAGCTGGTACGCGGCTGCCCACGGGTATAATGGTTTTTTGCGATGGGCCTATGATGCCTGGCCTGAAGATCCGGCAAGAGACGCGAGACACGAATTATGGCCAGCAGGCGATTGTTTCCTGGTTTATCCTGGCGGCAATAGTTGCACAAGGTTTGAAAAGCTGAGAGAAGGCATTGTTGATTATGAAAAAATCAGGATTTTAAGAGGGCGTGCCAGCGGATCAAAGGACAAGAAAGTCATTAATCTAATAACGGAATTGAACAGGCAACTAGATTCGCTGGTGGCCGAACATGATTTTAATACCGAAAAAATTACCGCAGACGTTCATTCAGGCAGAAGGATAGTGGAAGAATTAAGCGAAAGATTAGCTCCATAAACCGGAAATTATAAAAAGTCAGAAATGAAAATGGGTATTTCTTTGCTGTTGATTTTTGCCGGAGTTTTTGCAGAGGATTGCACCGGTAGCTATTTAGCTGGAAAGATTGTTTGCAAAGAATATGATGATTATATCCTGACCCATTTATTAACGCCTGTAGGTCCTGTTCCCACCGCTTTTGACCCTGACGGGGTTTATCCCTACATAAGTTATTGCGAAACCTCCAACAGGCCCGTATTGAAAAAATATCATTTCATTGTATTGGAAAATGACCAGATAAAAATCACTATCTGCCCTGATCTCGGTGGAAAAGTAGTATCGATGATTCATAAATATTCAGGTAAAGAAGTCCTGTATGTGCCAGGAATTATCCGGTATACAAGAATTTTGCCCAGGTTTTATTTTGTTGCGGGAGGAATTGAAGTGAGTTTCCCCATTTCTCATTCTCCGGTACAAAACGAAAAAGTTCTTTTTAAGATTGACAGAACCGAAAATCGTGTTTATGTAACCTGCGGCGAAAGGGAATTACGGTTTGGGATGCAATGGAGTGTAGAATATTCATTGGGCAGGGATGACAATTTTTTAACACAGCGGGTTGTGTTTTATAACCCGGGAGGCAAAGCATATCCCTGGATGTCCTGGTCAAATGCTGCCTTGCCCTCTGCTCCCGATACCAGATTTGATTTCCCCCGGGGAAAGGTATTATCCCATTCTTCGGTTATTGATACGATAGATTGGGAAAGCCAGGGGCCAAAATTTGAATCTGATATAAAGGAGATGACCGGCTACTTCTGGAAAACAAAAAATGTGAATGCATTCGGCGCGTTTACAGCTTCGGAAGGCACGGGCTTATATCATATAGCGGACCAAAATATCGCAGGAGGAATCAAATTATGGAGTTACGGTTCAGGAGATGACAGCGCATGGGCCATTTTAAGTACGGCAAAACATCAAACCTATTTTGAAATACAGGGTGGGCCACTTGCCGATCAGTCAGTTAAGGCAGAGTTAGCCCCTAAGGAAACAAGATGGCATGTTGAATACTGGATTCCTACGGACAGATTTCTGAACATCGATTCCCTAAAAACTCCCACAATTATTTTGCGTGCAGTCAGTAAAGTCCCGCGATTTCAGTGGGCGAGATCCGAAGAGGTAAAAAATTGGATTGAATTAGGGAAAGCATACCGCGAAAAAAATCATCCACCGGATCCCCCCGGGATTGAAGAAAACCGATGGGCCCCTTCAGGAATGGAAAACCTCGACTCTTCCTTTACATGGGCCATATATGCTGCAGATCCTGAAAAGGCCGAATTATGGAGATTTTATTACGGGACCTGGCTTGCCGGATGCGGTGATACCGGTAAAGCCGTAAATATCCTGTCAAATTGTAAACTGGGCCTGGCAAAAGTATTGCTGGCGAGATTATTTAAACTGGAAGGAAATACCGGAGAGGCTGTAAAGACGATGGAATCTGTTAAAGAGCCATGGCTGCAATTGCATCCGCAGGTGGTGGTGCTTCGCGATAAACTATTGCGGAGCCTGGGATTGCAGACCATTCCTGAACGGGAAATCTGGCTATTGAAGTTGGATGCCCTTAAAGATGAATGGCTCATTGAAAGAAAGGTTCAGCTGCTGATTGATAAAACTGAGTTTCAGAAGGCCAAAGACCTGCTTTTGTCCGTACCCTTTCAGAAAATACATCAAAGTTATGTTCGGTCCGGTCTATGGAAGCAGCTAACTGAAAAACTGAATATCCCTTTCCTTCCGATACCTGCTTCCCTGGGGGAAGACAGGCTCGCAAATTTCGGCGCTTACCGGGAATATGAATGAAACCAGGGAATTGATTATTTCTTAGCGGAGCAAAATAAAAATTTGAGCATTCTGTCCAGATTGGCGAATCCTTCTTGGGGGAACTTGAATGGAACAATGTATGGGTGAGTGGTAGCTAGCCAGGCTTTACTTTCGAATGACCTGGATGGAACTCAGATTTCTTTCAGTCCAATCATTTTATTTTTTTCCTGATCCCATATCTTTAACCTGAAACAGGCAAGCACCTCTCTTATCTTCAGAGAAGTTGTTTTGCAATTTTGGAGCTCGGAAAAATGCTCCATGACTTCCGGCAACCGGTAAAAAGGGATCTTTGAATTCAGGTGATGGATATGGTGGTAACCGATATTACCGGTAAACCAGGCCATAACCGGGTTCATTTCCATATAACTCGAAGATTCCAATGCTGCTTTTTCATAGGCCCAGTTTGTATTCTCGCAGAAGGTAACGCCCGGAAAATTGTGTTGGGCATAAAATAAATAGGCACCCAAACCGAACGCAATCAAAAAAGGTAAAAAGAACAATAAGAACCAGGTTTGCCAGCCCCATAGCCAAAAAATTAGTACCGCGGCGGCAATATGTAATATCAGCGCAACGAGTGAATCATAATGTTTTTTCGGATTGCTTACAAATGAACCAATACACATCCCAAAAATAAACATGGAAAAATAGCCTAAACCGATGGTCACCGGGTGCCTTATGGTAAGGTAGACAAATCTATCCCAGGCCGACATCGCAAGAAATTTTTTCCTGGTAGCAATCGGGTAGGATCCAATACTCGCGCTGAATAATTTGGAATTATTGTTGTGGTGATGATCATGCGACCTCTTCCATATACTGGTCGGCGAAAGCATGTAAATTCCAACAAAAGTCATGATAGCATTGGCGATGGGAGATTTGGTCAATATCGTATGATGCTGGTGGTCATGATAGATGATAAACATTCGGATCAACAGGAGTCCGGCAACAATGCTGCTGGCGATCCTTAGGATAAGGAAAGGCAACAAGACCGTGCCGGCAAGAGCCAGCAACAGCAACAACAGGGTGGACAGAGCAAGATACCAGCTTCTGCTTCTAATCTCTTTTGCAAATGGCTTTGTAGCCAATATCAGGTCTCTTCCACTAAGCATAGGGCTATTAATTTTGAAAGGGCTTAAAGTTAGGAAAAAAATTACATTTTTTTATGTTTCCATCGGCGATGTGTCCATAACCAGAATTCCGGACGGGCCACGATATCCCTTTCCAATCTCCTGGTATGAGCTTCTGTTATTTCTCCTTCCACCGTAGGAAAAGGAGGCAGTTCCAGAATATCTGCCATCAGAGAGTAATATCC
>Ga0207127_10182_pt1 | contig 14975 bp, 12 predicted proteins | sample Alteio_BWMinHeat_17_FD_153574 | JGI IMG/M metagenome (GOLD analysis project Ga0207127, IMG submission 153574) | Enriched cells from forest soil in Barre Woods Harvard Forest LTER site, Petersham, Massachusetts, United States -... | ecosystem: Environmental > Terrestrial > Soil > Temperate forest >...
TATTTAGCAATTAGCGCCATTTGCTCATCGATCGACTTTGTGGGTAATGATATGGTCTGGATACAGACAAAAAAGTAAGGCTTGTTTCCTCCTGATATGCTAAACTTCCTTCCAACTTGAATTTGAAGTGGGACTTTTATTATATGATGCTTTTAATATGCTAAATCAATCTGCCATTACGCATCAAATTGCAATTGAATTAAACGTTCGAGATGCACAAATTGCATCCGCAGTTCAGCTCTTGGACGCCGGCGACACTGTTCCGTTTATTTCACGTTACCGAAAAGAAGCCACTGGAGGTCTAACGGATACAGATCTTCGTACACTCGAAGAACGCTTAGCCTATCTAAGGGAGCTTGAAGAGCGCCGCCTAGCTATTTTAAAAAGCATCGAGGAACAAGGAAAATTAACGCCTGAATTAGCGTTAGCGATTCAAAGCGCCGATTCCAAAGCACGATTAGAAGATCTGTATTTACCGTATAAACAAAAACGTCGCACAAAAGCACAAATTGCGCGAGAAGCAGGATTAGAGCCTTTAGCGCAGGCTTTGTGGGCCGATCCGACATTAGACCCAGAAAAAACGGCAGAAGCTTATATCAATGTGGATTTAAATGTTCCAGATATAAAAGCGGTGCTAGAAGGTGCGCGTTTTATTCTTATGGAACAATTTTCAGAAGAAGCCAATCTGCTCGGTTTGCTGCGTGATAAATTGTGGGAAGAAGGTACATTAACCAGCCAAGTGGTTTCAGGCAAAGAAGAAGCGGGTGAAAAATTCAGAGATTATTTTCAATATTCCGAATTGCTGAAAAAAGTGCCTTCTCATCGCATGCTGGCAATTTTACGCGGGCGACATGAGACATTTTTGCAAGTAACGATTGCGTGCGATGCAACTGGCTTTGAGCAAATGATTGCGCGTCAGTTTAAGGTTGAAGATTTGGGTCGCAAAAGTGACACATGGTTGCTAGAAACCGTTCGTTGGGCATGGCGTGTTAAACTATATATACAATTGGAATTAGAGCTTATCAGTCGTTTAAGAGAGCGATCAGAAGCCGAGGCCATACAGGTTTTTGCAACGAATTTACGCGACTTATTAATGAGTGCGCCTGCAGGCACGCGCCCAACACTGGGATTAGACCCGGGCTTTAGAACGGGTGTTAAAGTGGCTGTGGTGGATGCCACTGGCAAGGTTGTACAACACAGCACTATTTATCCACACGCACCCAAAAACGCGTGGGACGAATCTATGGAAGTCTTGGCAACACTGTGCCGCTTACACAAAGTAGAATTGATTAGCATTGGAAATGGAACGGCGTCTCGCGAGACGGATCAATTGGTGATCGATCTGATTAAAAAACACCCTGATTTACATCTTAAAAAAATCGTGGTTTCCGAAGCAGGTGCATCTGTTTACTCCGCTTCTAAGCTGGCCTCAGAGGAGTTTCCGGAACTGGATGTCAGTATTCGGGGTGCAGTTTCTATTGCAAGACGATTACAAGATCCCTTGGCCGAATTAGTTAAAATCGATCCCAAAGCCATTGGGGTTGGACAATATCAACACGATGTTAGCCAAAGTCGCTTGGCCCATTCGCTCGAATCGGTGGTTGAAGATTGCGTGAACGCGGTAGGTGTTGATGTCAATACCGCCTCTGTGCCATTGTTGACGCGCGTCTCAGGCTTAAATGCAACATTAGCGAAAAATATTGTGGCATTTCGAGATGATCATGGCGCATTTAAAAATCGACAAGAACTCACGCAGATCCCAAGATTGGGGGCTAAAACATTCGAACAGGCAGCTGGATTTCTACGTATACTTTCAGGAGAAAATCCATTAGATGCCTCAGCCGTGCATCCTGAAGCCTATCCCATTGTAGAAAAGGTTTTGTTAAAAACCCAGAAAAATATGGTTGATATTATTGGCAATAAGCAGTTCTTAAGCACATTACGTCCTGAAGAATATACGGATGAACGATTTGGGGTGCCAACGGTAACCGATATTTTTCTTGAGCTCGAAAAACCCGGCAGAGATCCGCGTCCTGAGTTTAAGACAGCGACTTTTAATCAAACAGTACAAGCGCTGAATGATGTAAAACCGGGGATGATCCTAGAAGGCGTTGTGACTAACGTTGCTAATTTTGGTGCATTTGTTGATATCGGCGTTCATCAAGATGGGTTGGTGCATATTTCTGCGTTGGCAGATAAGTTTGTACAAAATCCACGCGATATTGTTAAGGCGGGTGATATTGTAACCGTCAAAGTGTTAGAGGTGGATGTAAAACGCAAGCGTATTGCACTGACGTTAAGGTTACAAGACGAAGTGCGCGCTCATCCAATAGCCAATGGTACAGCGCCAACCAGAATCGCATCCGGTTTAGTTAAAACATCCAAAGAAATTCAGCATTCGCCTGTTGCAAAAAAACAAGCGGAAATAAAAAATTCTTTGGGGACATTGCTCGAGGCTGCATTTAAGAAAAAAGAGTCCTAAGGCTCTCTACAAAAATAACTTGTTCTTTTTTCGCTCGCAGAACTCGCTACGCTCAAACATTAGCTCGCTTAAAAAACAAGTTATTTTTACCGAGAGCCTAAAGTATGACTTGATATCTTTGTTAGAGATAGGCATAATCGCCGACTGTTTCAACAATAAAGTCATTGGAGAGTAGTATGGCGATGAAAAAATCGAATAAATTAAACAAGGCGGGAAATCAAAAGCAACTTTTAGGACGAAAAAAGCAAACACGAATCGAAATTTTACGTTCGATTGCCGATAATACGGGTTTGCCCAAAGTGCAAGTTGAATCTGTGTTTTCGGCACTCACAGCGCTATTACACGCGCATATGCAAAAGCGCGGATCAGGGGAATTTACAGTGCCAGTGGTTGGCATTAAGGTGCGTCGTATTAAGAAAAAAGCCACAAAGTCACGCAAAATGGTCAGTCCTTTAACTGGGCAAGAAGCGTTAATTCCGGGAAAGCCTGCACGAATGGCGGTTAAATTAACGGCATTGAAGCCTTTAAAGTTGGCGGTATTGGAATAAGGGTCAACCCTAAAATTCGGGATATTGCACGTTTTGACGCTTAATGAGCCTGGATTGCTGGGTTTAGCAGCTGAACTCTTGCCCAAATTGCTTGCCTAACAATATATTCTCATCAATATGATAGAATATAAGTTAGTAGAAAGGCGTTTAAAAGAGTATAGTGCAATGTCTCGAAAAAGGAAAAATTTAGGGTTTGTGCGTGATTTCGAGTCCGAGAAGCGGGAGGACGATCTTCAGCTGCTTACCATTATCGAAAAACAAGTACAAGGTGTGCTGGGTGAAGTGCAATATATTACAGAAACCATCGACACACATAAAAAAGTTGCGCCCGTAGAAGATATTGAAGCCAAAATAAAGAAGTCTTACGAAAAAATTAAAAAACTAATGAATCCTGAAAATGCCGATCCCGATATGGCATTAGAGGGAAATGCCAATCGGCGCACCTCGGGTGGCATTGATGTCGAACAGAACCCATTAATTAAAGAAATGGGTGGCATGCCGCTTGAAGATATCTCACCCGAATGGCGCGAGAAAATCGAAGGAAAAATTTTAGACAAAACAGAATTAGAAAATTTAGTCAAAAATAAGTTGAAAAATCGAGCGGAATTAGCCAATCAATTAAAAGCCAAAAATAAATTAAAATCCCAGCCAAAGATGCGTGCTAGCCAGCAGATAACGCCAAAATTCAAAAAAAACCTGCAAGAAAAACCCAAGTACATTTTGAAAGAGGAACCAAAACCGATGCCTGCCCCAAAACCACCCGCTGTACCAAGGCCGCCTGGTTATGGTTAATCAATCCATTTCCAAAGAAATTCTATTTGGGACTTTCGATAGTGTGCTGAAGTGCGTGCGCGGTGGATCCGATGTCAACGAAAAAGATGTTTATGGTTTAACCCCGTTAATCGAAGCGACATTAAAAAAAGATGTTCGCATTGCCACACTGTTGTTAGAAAATGGCGCTAAAATTAACCAAGAAGACATTAGCGGACAAACCGCATTGCAGTGGGCTGTTAATCGTTATCATGTTCCCCTCTGTGAGCTTTTTTTAAAGCATAAAGCAGATCCAAACCATTATTCCGCAGATGGTCAGCCACTATTGGTAAACCCTATTTTGCGCGAACAAAAAGATATCATCCAACTGCTGGTGTCTTTTGGTGCAGAGTTGGATTTCGCGCGCGATTTTATCAATGCGAAATTGATTGGTCACCGCTATGAGTTAACGGGTCGCGCACGCATTCTTAACCCAGATAATTATTTTATTGATTTAAATTACGAAGGTTTTTTTCTAGAATTTACAGTCGGCATTATTTGTCGCACCCTTCAAAATTTTATGAATAGTTCTGCGAGTAAGCAGTTTGGTTCTTATGCAACAGTCTTAAGTAAAGTTGCGAGAACATTAAAAGCCGCTTCTCAAATTATACCGTACAAGTATGTAACCGAGCCGTCTCCAGACCAAGATGTTTTTATTCGCCGTGTTTTGAGTGATGATTTAGTGGTTATCCCTGTTTCTTATGAAGGGCACGCGATTACTTTTGTTAAATATGGAAAATTATTTGCGAAATGCGATCGGGGCGTAAAGCATATTGTCGATACGGTTGTGATTTCGGAGGTGGGGAATCCCATTGCATTAAACGCCGATTTTTTAAAAGACTTAATGTACAATAATAAATCAGACGAATATATTAACAAAGACATAAAAACCATCCTGGGGTTGACACCCTTAACGACATTACCTGCGCGATATCAACTAAGCGGCAATTGTTCTTGGGCCAATGTCGAAGCCAGTGTGCCTGCCATGATGTTTATGTTAATGTTCAGGGGTAATTTAGAAAGCCGGGGCGAAATCGCCGCTTTAAAAAAATCCATTATGGAATATTACGATACTTGGGTAGACTGGGATAAAGATCGCATTTTAAACGAGTGTATTGAATCTTTTCATAATGCCAATAAAGCAAAAAAGGCTGCGAAGGCTTCTATTTTAGCGGCCATTCTTTTTCAGCGCTGCAGAGCTTCACATAAAAACGAAATCGAAAGAGCTAAAAGAATATTATCGATATTAACCTTGCCTGAATATAATTATATTTTAAACACCTACATAAAAGTTTATTATACGCGAATGGCTGGAACGCTCGGCGAAGATTTCATGGAAGTGTTAAGGGCGTGTGGGTTGGATATGAATACATTAACCCTCCGAAAATCGCGGTGAACTCTCCTCCTCCGCCCTACGGGCACCTTCTCCACAACGAGTTGTAGAGAAGGAATCGCACTGTACAGTCTTTTCGAAAATTCTCAGCTATCCGCTATTTATCGGATATTCTAACCTATTCTGAAATGTTATAAATATTTATCGCAATCCGTTTTTATGGGACATAATGATGGCAAAACACAAACCAGCATTCGACGGTCCATGGAAAGATATACTCGATATTTATTTTGAACATTTTATCGCCTACTGCTGGCCAAGCAAATATCACGAAATTGATTGGAGTAAAGGCTATACAATGTTGGATAAAGAATTAACAAAAATTACCCGACAATCTGAAACTGGCCAAAAAGTCGCAGACAAACTTGTACAGATTTATCTTAAAAATGGCGATCCTGCTTGTATATTCTTGCATATCGAAGTTGAAAGGAGCTCAAAATCAAGTTTGCCAGAACGCATGTTTACTTATAATACGCGGCTGCGTGATTTCTTCAAAAAATCTATTGCCAGTTTAGCAATTTTACTCGATAGCAATAAAAATTGGCGACCTAATATTTACACAGCCGAACTTTGGGGCACAACTGTAGAAATACGTTTCCCCATGATTAAAATTCTAGATTACCAAGATAGAATCCCGGAATTAGAGGCATCGAATAACCCGTTTGCTGCGGTTATTTTGGCACAGTTGGCAGTGATGAAAAAAGAAAGTCCAGCGGCGAGTTTGAGAACCAAGATACATTTAAGCAAACGCCTGTATGCAAAAGGTTGGAAAGAACAAGATTTGCTAACGCTATTTAAATTTATAGATTGGGTGATAGCACTACCACCAGAGCTTGAGTTAGAATATAACGAGACGATAGAAAAAATTGAGGAGGAATTCAAAATGACCTATGTTTCAACTGCAGAACGCGTTGGGATCCGAAAGGGCGAAGAACTGGGACTCCGAAAAGGACTCGAAGAAGGAGAAGTAATCGGCGAGAGCAAAATATTAGTTTCTTTACTAAATGCTAAGTTCCAAACTATACCCCAAAAATATTTGGATAAAATTAAAAATGCACATACTGATATGCTGATGGTATGGGCGAGAAAGTTGCTATTTGCGCTAAAAATTGAAGATGTTTTTGAAGATGAAAATATAGTAGTCATTTCGTAACTGTATCGAGTGTTTCTTGTAAAGGTTGATTTTATAAATTAGCTTAGCGCGAGCTTATTGGTTTGAATTCAAGATGAATAAAGAGTTCTGGAAAACGCTGTACAGTGCGTGTCCTTCTCCACAACTTGTTGTGGAGAAGGTGCCCGTAGGGCGGATGAGGGGAGTTCAAGCGCTTTCTAGTAAAAACAAACTTTTGTTAGAGATAATTGCTCAAGCAAAGCCAGAATCAGAACAAGCCAGCTAAACTTTTAGCATTAACCCAATACCTCCGGATTAGCAATCGCATGTGGCTTTTTGCCCTGTAGTATCGCGATAGCATTTTCTACTGCCAACACTGCCATATTGGTTCTGGTTTCAACGGTAGCGCTGCCGATATGGGGCAGCAGAACCACATTATCAAGCGCTGTTAATCCGGGTGTAATGGCAGGCTCTTCTTCATACACGTCTAGCCCAGCACCCGCAATAACCCCTGTTTTGAGCGCGTGGAGTAAAGCCTTTTCATTTACCACAGGGCCTCGGGTAGTATTAATCAGATAAGCGGTTTTTTTCATTTGCTTTAATTGTGCTTCATCGATCAGATGCTGTGTCTCTGGCGTGAGCGGCGTGTGTAAAGAAACTACATCAGAGATCTCGAGCAATTCGTTTAAAGAAACAAATTGAGCGTCCGGAATATTTTTATCAGATCTCGCGGTATAAATGATGCGCATATCAAATCCCCGCGCACGTTTTGCCACGGCAGAACCGATACGCCCCATGCCAACAATTCCCAGTGTTTTATTAGCAATATCGCTGCCAAGAAAGAGATTTGGCGCCCAACCTTTAAAGAGTCCTGCACGGGTGAATTTATCAGATACGACAATTTTTCGGGCAACAGACAAAATCAACGCCCACGTCAGATCAGCGGTTGCATTCGTTAGAATGCCGGGTGTAATACAAACGGGAATTTTTCGTTTGGTTGCTTCATTCATATCGATATTATTAAAACCGACCGCATAATTAGAAATAACTTTCAGATGATTGCCGGCGTTAAAAACGGCTTTATCAATCGTATCGGTTAAAAGACAAAGCAAAGCATCTTTGTTTTTTATATGGTTAATAATTTCTTGCTTTTCTAAAACACGATCATCTGGATTAATAAACACCTCGAAATACATGCGCAGTTTATTTAAGCTAGATTCTGGCAAAGCCCTTGTCACAAAGATGCTGGGCTTCATTTTTTAAGGTCCAATGCCAGTAAGCGCGCAATATTATTAGCAGCCGATCCGAGTAAAGGCTGCGTATATGCGTGACAAACTTCTTCTGAAACGGGCGCATTAATCATACTAAAGACGGCATGGATCCCGTGCTTATAAACTTCATAGTATCCCCTACCTAATCTTGCAGCAATGGCGATAACAGGGATCTTCAGTTCATGCGCCAATTGTGCAACTGCAATGGGGGTTTTTCCGCGAATGGTTTGCGCATCAATTTGTCCTTCTCCTGTAATAACGAGATTGGCGTTTTGCATTTTTTCGCGTAAATTAACATGTTCCATCACAAGCCAGGCGCCAGATTTTAAAGTTGCATTTAAAAAAGCAAATAATCCTCCCGCCAATCCACCAGCAGCACCCGTGCCTGGAAGCGTGCCAATGGATTTCTGTGTTAGTTCTGATAGCATCAGCGCATAGCGTTCTAAAACAATATGTAAGGTTTCAACTTGCGCTGCAGTTGCGCCCTTTTGGGGAGCGTACATTAATGCACCTTCTAAACCCAATAAAGGGTTATTCACATCGTGTGCCAGAATAAATTCAGATTCAGCAAGTCTAGGATCTAATAAAGTCGCATCAATCGTTGCTAATTTTTCTAATCCCTCCGCATTGGGCGTTATCGTTTCTCCCTGTGCATTTTTAAATTGCACACCCAAGGCAGTGAGCGCGCCAACACCCCCATCACAGGTGGCGCTGCCGCCTAACCCAATAATAAATCTTCTACACCCCTTGTCGAGAGCGGCAAGTATTAACTCCCCTGTTCCAAAGGTTGTAGACTGTAATGGATTATGTTTAAGCGGTGGGATCAGACTTAAGCCAGAAGCCGTAGCCATTTCAATAACTGCGGTATTGTCGGGTTGGATACCAAACGCGGCTTTAATTTTTTCACCCAGTGGATTTGTTACTGCCGCAAAATGTAGGGTTAAACATTCATTGGCAAGTAATGCGTCTAAAGTTCCTTCCCCACCATCGGCCATGGGGACACGAATATATTCTGCCTTTGGGAGCGCATGAGAGAATCCTTGTTCAATCGCAAGCGCTACCTCACTTGCTGAGAGCGAACCTTTAAAAGAATCCGGTGCAATCACAATTTTCATGTTAGTACAGATGGCTCCGCGCTTTCATAAATTTTTGAAACCCCTGACTATCTTCAAAAGCGTGACTTAATCTTAACACACCTTCTTTTAATATAGAAGTATCAGAAGCGTAAGAGAGCCTAATATAATGTTTGTCTTCTGTTCCAATTTTGCCAAATGATCGACGATCGAGAACAGAGACGTGATGATGATAAAGCGCAAACATTTGGAACAAAGTTGAGGGGCTGGTTTTGCTTCGGGTGGATTCTTCTAATTGTGCGTAAGCATCCAATACGCCCAAACGTTCACAAATTTCTTTAATATTGGGGAAGACATAAAACGCGCCACGGGGTGTTTTACAAGATAAAGCCGTCATGTCGTTTAATGCCTTTACAATATAATCTCGTCTTTCTTGAAAAATTTTAACCATTTGCAAAACAGATTTTTGAGAATCAGGATGTTCTAAAGCAACACGCGCGGCTTCTTGGTTATACGGCGGTACGCAGGAAAAATAATTGATGTTAAGATTTTTAAAAATATCCGCCTCTTCTATCGTTGGGAAAACAGCATACCCTACCCTGCCGCCTGTCCAAGAAAAAGTTTTAGAAAACCCACTGCTAATAATTGTTCGCTTCTCCATGCCCGGAATGGATGCAATGGTGTAATGCTGTAAATTGTCGAATACAATATCTTCATAGATTTCATCAGAATAAACGCGAACATTGGGGTGACATTTTTTTAAAATCACATCAGCAATAGCTTCGAGTTGTTTTTGAGAAATCACACCACCGGTTGGATTAGACGGAAAATTTAAAAAGATCATTTTGGTTTTAGGCGTAATTAAAGAAAACAAATAGTCAGCACTTAATGTAAAATCATTTTTCTCAGAAAGATGTGCGGGCACAGGCGTTGCACCTAAATAATGAATAAAAGATTCAAAGATTGGGAAACCGGGACTAGGGTAAATAACTTCATCTCCTGGATTACAATACACTTGTTGACTAAATCCAATGGCAGGTTTTGCACCCGGAAATATAACAACTTGTTCAGGCGAAATGCGTAGATTTCGGGATATTTCAATTTTGCGAGTAATTGCTTCGCGTAGCGATAAAACGCCTTTGGGGTCGCAGTAATGCGTATTATTCTTGTCGAGTTGTCGTTTGATTTCCGCTTTAATAAATTCAGGCACATCAAAATCGGGTTCACCTAAATTTAATTTAATAACCGAATGCCCAGCAGCACTTAATGCCGCAATATGCGGGCCTATTTTAAAAGCGTTTTCGGTATCGATTAAAAAGGTTCTTTTTGCGTATAAATCCATTGTTTTGCTACCCTCGTTCTTCAAAGTCTAGTAGCGACCGCATATAGTCGATACAGTGTTTTTATACAGTAATTTTCCGCGCTTATTTTTGATATGCTGAACACATGTTAAAAAACACGATTTTGAAAAGTGCCCAATTCGATTCGCCGCTCGGCCCTATACTTGCCATTGCAAATGACAAGGCTTTGTATCTGTTGGAATTTGTGGATGCTCGCGGTGTGGCACGTGAAGTGGAAAATCTGCGTGTCAAAACAAAAACAGATATTATGCCAGGCAGCGCTTCTCCCATTATGTCTATCAAAAAAGAATTGAAAGCTTATTTTTCAGGCGATTTAAAAATTTTCAAAACGCCTGTTCAGCTTTTAGGAACGCCGTTTCAGCAATTGGTTTGGTCGGCGCTGATGCGCATTCCCTATGGTGAAACAAGAAGTTACGCAGAACAAGCCATCGCGATTAAAAAGCCAACGGCATTCAGAGCCGTTGCCAATGCCAATGGCGCCAATCAGCTAGCCATCATCGTTCCCTGTCATCGGATTATTAATACGAGCGGAGCGCTGGGTGGGTATGGAGGCGGCATTAAACGTAAAAAATGGCTGTTAGATCATGAAAAACATTTAGATTAAAAATATGATGAATTTGGGCTGTTTCTAAATCCATTTTTTTGTTAGAATAACGCACATATGAGTACTTCCTTGGCAGCCTTGCTTGATCCGTTAAATGTCGCACAACAAAAAGCGGTAGCGGCACCCTTTGGCAATTTATTAGTGCTTGCAGGTGCAGGCAGTGGCAAAACGCGTGTTTTGGTGCATCGTATTGCTTGGCTTATTAGCCATAAAGCGGCACCCGCGAGCAGTATTTTAGCGGTAACCTTTACCAATAAAGCTGCAGCAGAAATGCGCGGACGCCTAGAGCAGATGTTGGGTAGAGACGCACAAGGCATGTGGGTTGGCACTTTTCACGGTCTGTCGCATAAAATTTTGCGGCTACATTGGCAAGAGGCGGGGTTGCCAGAAACTTTTCAAGTGATAGATAGCGAAGATCAATTGCAACTCATTCGCCGTTTGTTTAAAACATTGGGCGTTAATGAAGATCGCCATGAACCTAAAAAAATACAAGGGTTTATCAATCGTAAAAAAGATGAAGGCATTCGCGCAAATCAATTATTAAGCGCAGAAAGCGGTTTTGAACAAGTCAACCACGATGTCTATTTGCATTATGAGCGTCTTTGTAACGAAAGTGGTCTCGTCGATTTTGCCGAACTTCTATTGCGTGCTTATGAAGTATTAAAAACGAACGCAGAACTTTTAGCGTATTACCAGGCCCGGTTTTTGCATGTATTAGTCGACGAATTTCAAGATACCAATGGTATACAATATCTCTGGCTGTCGTTATTGGCTGGCCAATCTAAATCGGTAACCGTTGTGGGAGACGATGATCAATCCATTTACGGGTGGCGAGGTGCTAAAGTAGAAAATATTCGGCGTTTTGAAAAAGAGTTTACTGGTACGCAATTAATTAGATTAGAACAAAACTATCGCTCGACCAGCACCATTTTGGCAGCCGCAAACGCTCTCATTTCTTATAATGGCGGCCGGTTTGGAAAAACGTTGTGGACAGAGGGTGAAAAAGGCGATCCCATTATCTTGTATGCAGGATTTAATGAGGAAGACGAAGCATTGTTTGTGGTTCGAGAGATCCGCGAATGGATTGCAGAAGGCGGAAAATCGAGCGAAGTGGGTGTTCTTTATCGATCAAATGCGCAATCACGCGTATTAGAAGAAGCCTTTGTGAGAGCAGGGATCCCCTATACAATTTATGGCGGCTTACGCTTTTTTGAACGCGCGGAAATTAAAGATGCGTTGGCTTATTTAAGGCTCGTTGTTAATTGCAAAGACAATACTTCATTTGATCGCGTTGTCAATGTGCCACCGCGTGGTATTGGCGAACAAACATTAAAGAAGATAGAAGCGATTGCAGAAGAATACCACTGTAGTTTATGGGATGCAGCAAAAAAATCTTTAGAAATGGGGTTAATTACCAGTCGAGCGGGTTCAGGGTTGTCGACCTTTATTGCAGTAGTCGAAAAACTCATGGCCAATGTTGCCGGTAGTGCCTTAGCAAGCTTGATTGAAGCGGTCATTCGCGAAAGCGGGTTATTAGCGTTTTACAAAGAACAAAAAGGTGAAAAAGCACAAAATCGTATCGAAAACTTAGAAGAATTAATCAATGCTGCCACCGATTTTGAAGCGGAATACCCAAATGACGGGGAGAATTCACCGCTATTGGCCTTTTTATCATACACGGCGCTAGAAGCAGGCGACCGCAAAAATGGTCATTTAGAAGATACCGTTCAATTAATGACATTACATTCTGCAAAAGGGCTAGAATTTCCATTGGTCTTTATTTGTGGCTTAGAAGAGGGTTTATTTCCGCACCATTTTTCACGCGAAAATCCAGATGCATTAGAAGAAGAACGACGTTTGTGTTATGTGGGCGTGACACGTGCTAGAAAAAAATTATTTCTTACTCATGCGGAAAAAAGACGCGTATTTGGACGCGATGAAGAACGTCGCCCTTCTCGATTTATTAAAGAAATCCCAGAACATTTACTTAAAGAAACGAATAGGCGCGTTAGCATTCGACATCACACAATTGTAGATTATTCTGTTGGGGATGATGAAGTTGACATTTATGGGTTTTGTATGGGACAGCGTGTACGGCATCCCAAGTTTGGGCAGGGCACAGTGGTTGATCACGAAGGCAAAAATGATCGCGCACGCGTACATGTTCGTTTTGATGTGTATGGTAGTAAATGGTTGGCATTGGCATATGCTAACCTAGAAGCGGTTTAAAAAGCGAAGACTCTATTATATCAGGAGAACACATGTATTTTCAGTTAGCATTTGCACTCTTGTTTTTTATCTTATGTGGCATTGGTTTTTATTATTTTTTCCGATTTCAGTTAAGAAAATTTGTCGCTAAGCATAGAGCTGGGAAAATGGATTTAGGTTATAAGCTATTTATAGTTGTTGGTTGTCTTTGTTTTCTCTTTTCATTATTTGGGTATATGAAAACAAAAAACCACATTGATCATGCTAAGCGAATTACAGGCAAGGTAATCAAACTTATTGAAAGTGAACACAATTATATTCAAGATGGTGATTCAACTAAAGATAAAGAAATATGTTTTACACCTGTTTTTTCCTATGTAAATTCAGAAAATATACCAGTGGTAATAAAAAGCAAGACGTGCCAATATCCGGCAGCGTTTTCTATTGGAGATAGCGTTGATTTATTTGTTAATGAAGATAACCCAGAGGCTCTTCCAATAGAAAATGAATGGTTTGCTCTTTGGGGAGGTAGCTTAATACACAGTTTTTTAAGTGGGATTTTCTTGGCGTTTGGTTCTTTGGGTTTGCTCATTAGAGATCGTCAGAAAAAAAGAGAAAAATTATTAACACTATAACGTTTGAAATTCCACATGGCGTCTATTTTTTACTGTTTGTGAAAAGGGAACAAATAGTTTGAATTTTAGGATTTGTTGTGAAACGACGAAGCTAAATCGATAATGTGACGTTCACGGTCTGCTGCGAATGCTAAACAAGCCAGAATATCTTGTGATGTTAATTCTGGAAAATCTGACAAAAGTTCTTGAGTGTTCATGCCTGATGCTAGAAAATCTAGTACGTCATAAACGGTAATGCGCAAACCACGCACACAGGCTTCCCACCGCGTCTACTGGGTTCAACCGTAATTCTGTCTCGATAGTGTTGCATATTCAAATTTGATCATAATTTTTCATAAAATGCAAGTGTTCTGTGAATTTTCTTTGTCTGTTGCTCATTTCAGGGGAGTATCAATAATATATTGTCGTATTTTAGATAAGCTTTTATCATTCCCGAATATGGGAGATTTAACAAGCTTGGCCCATTGTTCCTATCTGCAAGTGTAATGGGTAAAAATAAATGATTATTTCCAATTTTCAGCTAGCAGGGCCGTAAATTCATCTTCCGGCAAGTTTTTCCCAAACAAATACCCTTGGATCAAATCGCATCCTTCTCTGTGTAAAAAATTAAATTGTGCTTCTGTTTCTACCCCCTCTGCAATCACTTTGAATTTTAATTGTTTTGCCAAGGCGAGAATCGTTGTAATAATCGCGCCATCATCTAACGCTTTATTTGCATGTTCAATATTTCTGATAAACGATTGATCAATTTTTAAAAAATCAACAGGAAATTTTCTTAAGCTGCTTAAAGAAGAATATCCCGTTCCAAAATCATCAATGGAAATTTTAATGCCCATGCTTTTTAGAACGCGTAGCATCAGTAAAGATTTTTCCATATTGTCCATGACGAGGCTTTCAGTTAACTCGAGTTCTAGAAAATTAGCATTTAATTTACTGTCCCAAAGTGTACTTGCGACTTGTTCTGCAATGTCTCCCATTTTAAATTGGTAAGCCGAGAGGTTAACGGCAATCGAGAAATCCTTAAACCCTTGATCATGCCATTTTTTAGTTTGCACACACGCTTCTCTTAAAATCCAATTACCAATACTAATAATAAGCCCTGTTTGTTCAGCAAGCGGGATAAACAGTGCCGGAGATACCTTCCCCAGCTCAGGATTAATCCATTGCAGCAATGCCTCTGCACCCACTATTTTGCGTGTTTTAATATCCACTTTGGGTTGATAATAAACAAAGAGTTCTTTATTGGCAATGGCTTCTCGTAAATGCACTTCTATGGTTCGTTTTGCATTTATTTCGGTATTCATTGCCAGTGTATAATAACTAAATGTATTGCTGCCGATTTCTTTAGCCTGATGTCGTGCGATGCCAGCAAATTTTAATAAAGATTCAACATTTTCGCTGTCTTCGGGATAAATGCTAATCCCAATAGAAGCCGTGGTTTTTATTTCATGCCCTTGTATAGAAAAAGGTTGAGCCAAT
>Ga0207127_10183_pt1 | contig 14940 bp, 11 predicted proteins | sample Alteio_BWMinHeat_17_FD_153574 | JGI IMG/M metagenome (GOLD analysis project Ga0207127, IMG submission 153574) | Enriched cells from forest soil in Barre Woods Harvard Forest LTER site, Petersham, Massachusetts, United States -... | ecosystem: Environmental > Terrestrial > Soil > Temperate forest >...
TCGTGCCGCGCTGGTTTTCCATGCTGACGTTGTCGCAATGGCGCAGCGCAAACCCGCAATGCATGGCCGGTCGCGGCTGATTCGAGCGGTTCTGGGTGCCGGAGTGCCACAGACAGCCATTGAAGAAACACACGCTGCCGGCGGTCATGATCAACTCGATCTGCCTGGGATGGCGCGCAGTCGTGTCTTTCATTTCATCGGCGGGAACCTTTCGGAAGCGGTGCGTTCCGGGAACCAGGCGAGTCGGGCCGTTGGTTTCGGTAAAGTCAACCATCGCGACAATGGCCTGACCGTAGGAATGAGCGCCGGTCAAAGTCCGCGTTGAATCCGAGTGCAGCTCCTGGTTGCCATGGCCGGGCAGCGCGGTCCGATAGTTTACGGACATCGGCCGAAATTCGGCTTTGAGAACATACTGAGCGGCTGCCAGAAAGCGCGGATGCGACCAGAAAACATCAATGAGCGGGCTTTTGTCGATCAAGTGATAGAGCCGGTCGCAGCCCGGTTCGTCGCGGGTCGGTTTGTGCGCCGCGATGTACTCGTCAATGAACGACTGCAGCTCCGCGACCTGTTCGCGGCTGAAGACGTCGCGCAGAATGACAAATCCATCGTGGTCCAGCTTGGCCTTTTCTTCAGCGCTGAGCAGCCCGTTGTGGACACCCAGTTCCTGCAGGATGGCATTGAATTCCATGTCGGATTCTCCCATAGCACCTGTTGCATTATGTATACGATTGGTTGGACAGTTTGCGTGTGCCTGCTTCTGTCATAATTCTGCACACACGATCTGGAGACGGTCCGTGCCGGCAAAGATAAAGGTCCTTCGTGACAGGCGCGGCCGTTCGATCAGCGGTCCGATTCCGCATTTTCCGGAATTCGACTGGCTGGGACTCTCGAAGACGACCGGCACGATTTGTGTGCGCCGCCACAAGCATCCAGGCATGTTTGAGATCTGTTTGTTCATGCGCGGGCATGTAACCATGTATGCCCGCGAGCGCGTCTATCAGCTCCGCGGCGGCGACGTCTTCATAGCCTGGCCGGGAGAACCGCACGGCGCCCTGCAGGATGTGATGCAGCCCTGCACGCACTGGTATTTTGCGTTCGGCCTGCCCAGACCGGGCGCTGCAAAATCGGTGCTCGGCCTTCCGCATTCGGAAGCGCGCGCGCTCAGCAAGGCCGTTTACGGACTGAGCAGCAACCACTTGCGGGGCGCCCAGAAACTCGAGCCGTATTGCGAGGCGATCTTCAGCGGCCTGGAGTCATCGTCCAACGGCTCGGCGGTCGGCGTCACGCAGGCGCGCGCAGCATTGCAGTCGCTGCTGGTCGCGTTGATCGCCTTGCCGCCGGCAACGACGCAGAGCGGCGTTGTTCCACCTGGAATTTCGCGCGTGCGGGAATTCCTGGAAAGCTGTCCGGCGCCGTGGCCGACGATAAAGGACCTGGCGGAAATCTCGGGCATGAGCGTGTCGCATTTTTGCGCCTGTTTTTCGCAGTGGATCGGAGCGGCGCCGCTGAAATATTCGCACCACATGAGGCTGCGCCGCGCCAGGGAACTGCTGGCCGATCCGCGGACATCGGTGACATCGGTCGCGTTGCGTCTCGGCTACTGTTCGTCGCAGCATCTTGCCGCGTGCTTCCAGCAGTATCTCGGACAGTCTCCGCGCGCGATAATGAAGAGTGCGGCGCTCTCAAGGAATCATAGACACCGCAAAGCCATTACTTCGTCGTGAACTTCCACGTCTTCTCGAACGGCTGGCCGTTCACCGTCGCCGTGGCTTTGACGGTGTACTGAGTCTTGTGTTTGAACGGCTGCTTGGCGATGAAACAGATCGTCTGCAGGTTGTCGCCGAACATCGCCACCGCGGGTTTATCCGGAGCGGAAACCCAGCCGTCGATTTCAGTGTTTGCCGCGTCGGTGATGGCAATCTTGCCGTCCTTGACCTTGAGGTGCGGCGCAAAGGTCAGCGTCACCGGCTGCCCGACGCCGCCTTTGGGCACTTCGCCGGGGATTGGACAGGGGCCTTCGCGTCCGCTCCAGCCAGCGAGAAAATCGGTGCAGTTGTCGGCCGGATACGCGATTGGGCCCTTCCAGTCGAACTTGCGCGGCGCGCCGTCTCTGTAGTCGAAGGCCGAAAATCCGCCGTCAACGCAGAAGCTGACACTTTCCAGCTCCGGCGAGATCAAAGGAATGCGATGGAGAAAACAGGTGAGTTGCGAAAGGATTGCGGCGGTTGGATCGTTGTATCCCTGTCCGAGGCAGGAGTTCATTCCGGCCTTCGCGCCTTCGGGCGTGTACTTGGGATTGCTCTTGTCTTCGCTGTGCGTGAGCTGCTTGACGGCCTTCATGTACTCGATGTGTTTGTTCGCCATCTCTTCGATCTTCGGATCGCGCTTCACCGGCGGCACGCCAATCGACGCGCGCACCGCATTCCATGCCGCGAGACCGCTGTCGATGTCGCCAACCTTTTCGGCCGCGCACGCAAATCCAACCGAAAATCCCACGATCAGCGCACAAAGTTTGAGACAAATTCGCACGTCCGTTCTCCTGAGGATTACCTATATTCCTTACCCCAAAATCGAGCGAATCTTGCCGAGAAAATGCAATTTTGTGCGCACATGCCTCTCTGTTCCAATTTGGCGAAAGCCACGCTTGACGCGCTATGCTACGATGCGTCCATGTGTGGACTGGTGGGACTTTTGCGCTGGGATGGGCTGACACAGGACGATCCGGCGCGCGTGAAGGCTGCGGCCGACGTGCTGGCTCATCGCGGGCCGGACGGCTCCGGCTTCTGGAACGACGCGCAGATCGCGCTCGGTTTCCGGCGGCTGAAGGTGATCGATCTTTCCCCGGCCGGCGATCAACCGATGTCGAACGAAGACGGCTCGCTGCAAGTCGTCTTCAACGGCGAGATCTATAATTTCCGCGAGCTGCGCGAGGAACTGCGCGGCAAAGGCCACACATTCAAGAGCCAATCCGACACCGAAGTGCTCCTGCACGGATTTGAAGAGTGGGGCGAAGAGCTGCTGCCGCGCTTGCGCGGCATGTTCGCGTTTGCGCTCTGGGATGCAAAGCAGCGGCGGCTGTTCCTCGCCCGCGATCCGCTGGGCGTGAAGCCGCTTTATTTTTGCGAACGCGACGACGGCTTTTACTTCGCCAGCGAACCCAAAGCGCTATTCGCGATGGGCATCGGCCGCGAGATCGATGCCGTGGCGATCGACGAAGCCTTGAGTTGGCGCTACGTCCCCGCGCCGCGCTCCGGATTCAAAGACGTCGAAAAACTGCCGCCGGGGAATCTGGCGTGGGCGGAAAAGGGAGCAGTGCGGTATCGGAGATGGTGGATACCCACTATCAATCCCGTGCCAACTAAGAAGGAATTCAATTCGCAAAGAAATGAGGGAATAGAGAAAGCTAGCAGGGATCATGTGCTTGCCAATTTTCCATTTTATGGAGATTGGATTCAAAACAACATCCGACTGAGGTCGGCGGTTTCGCGACGATTGTGCGCAGATGTTTCACTGGGAGCATGGCTGTCATCTGGAATCGATTCGGGACTCGTTACGTCTAAAATGGAGGGAACCGTTCATTCATTCTGCGCCGGTTTTTCCAATGAGGAGTACGACGAGCGTAATCTCGCGCGAACATCCGCCAGTCATCTCAAAACCAAGCACGAGGATTTCGAAATCCCCGCCGACGTTTTCCGCTCTCTTCCGCAGATCGTCTGGCACGCCGACGAGCCGTACTTCGACAGTTCCTGCCTGCCGACGTATGTGCTCTCCGAAAAGACCAAGCCGCATGCGACCGTCGTGCTCAGCGGTGATGGCGGCGATGAATCCTTCGCCGGTTACGACCGTTACGTCGGAATGCAAATGTTGGAGCGCTACAAACGCGTCCCTGCGATTTTCCGCCGCATGGCCCTTGCGTACGCGCGCTGGCGTTATCCGGCGGCGTCGCGGCATGGTTGGGATCGCATGTTGCGCTGGCTGGAAAAATGCCGGCTGATGGAAGCCGCGGGCCATCACCCGTACGTCGCCGCGATGGAGTTGTTCAGCCAGGAACAGAAACAGGCGCTCTACGCCGAAGCGATGCTGGAAGCCACCGAAGGCTGCGATGCGCGCGAGTCGCTCGACAACGCGCTCGTCCGAGCGCGAGACGCAATGGCGAAAGTTGCGGGCAAGGAAGTCAGCAGGACCTCGCCGGGCGTGCTGCAGCGCGCCGATCTGGAAACATATCTTCCCGGCGATGTGCTCCACAAGGTCGATCGCATGTCGATGGCGCACGGACTGGAAGTGCGCTCGCCGTTTCTCGATGTGGATTTGGTGTCGTTCGCGCTCTCGTTGCCCGATGAAGCACGCCTTCCTGGCAGCCGGACCAAGCCGCTCTTGCGCGCGATGGCCAACGGATCGCTGCCGCGCGAAGTCGTCTCCGCCCGCAAGCGAGGCTTCGGCGTGCCGCTCGACGACTGGTTCCGCGGGCCGCTGCAGAAACCGGCGATGGCGATCTTCGAAGAGTCTCACCTCGTCGGCGATAAATTGTTCAAACCACGCTACTGGGACAGTCTGTGGCAGGAACATCAGCAAAAGACCGCGCAGCACGGAGAACGCTTGTACGCGCTGCTGGCGTTGGAACTCTGGTACCGCACATTCATCAGCGGCAAAGTGCCGTTGCAGAGACCGCCGCCATTGGCGTAACAGTCACACTCGTCCCAACTGTCCCAACTGTCCCAACGGTCCCACACGAACTAAGCGCGCTTCTTTGTCGGCAGCGCCGGAGAGACAAGATACAGCACCAGGTAAACAACAACCGCAGGAAAGACGAATGCAAAGCAGAATAAGTACAATGGAACAAAAAACGCGCCGAGAAGTGCGCCCATAAGAATCATCGAAGCGGACGGCCACGCATCATCCACACTGCCGGATTGCAGATATCGCAAACGCCCACAGAAGGCGCCGGCAATTTGCCCGGTTGAGAGCATGTAGCAAAGAATCACGGTTTCGGAACCCATTGCGTGATTGAAAACATACGCTGCAATCGCCAACGACGGCGTCAGGCCGGCGATGGCCGCCCACATGTCCGTGATGTGGTAGTTGAACTTCTTTTTGGACGAGCACGACAGAAATACTCGCCATTCGCAACGGCAGACGTAGTACACAAATAATATGTAGACTACGCCGGCAACGCCCAGGGCGAACGATGATTGTGGATTCATGGCCGGACCTCCTTTCCATCGGCGACGCGGGCCGATTCGGACAGGTTCTTGACGTGGTTCAGAACACGCAGGTGAATGCGATGGATAACGTAGTCCGACCAGAGCCGCCAGTATTCAACCGGCCACATACTGTGCGAATACCACGTCGTCCCTTCCAGGCGCGTGCGTCCGCCGGGCAACGGCGTGAGTTTGAACTGGCCGGCTTTGGAGACGAGGAACCCGTGCAGATGCTTCGGGTGAATGGCCGGATAGATCGTCCATTCCTGCATCGGCGGCGGATTTTCCGTCACGGAGAATTGCAGCAGGCGCGGCTCGTCCCAGACTTCGATCGGCTCGACAAACGCGCCGGTCGAAAAGACGCACAGCCGCAGCGCTCCAACGCCGCGTCCGGCGATGTTGGCGCGCACCGGATACGCCAGGCCGATCTTGAAGAGCAATTCGTTGGGCTCATCCAGTTGGCCGAACGAAACGACGTTCTTCCAAACCGCTTGCGGTGGCGCATCGACGTCGATGGACGTGACCACCTGCATCACCGGCGGCTCGGGCGCGGTCATGCGTTCGGCGCTCATGTACAACGGAAGAAACAGCGCCACGCCCAACATCACGCGGTCGGCGTAGGGTTTCTCGTGGCGGTGGAGATGGAGACAATATCCGGTCGCGGCGCCGAGCAGTGCCAGCGGAACGGCCAGCGGAATCGCCATGATCAAACAAACGATGCCTTCCATGGCAAAGGCCAGCAGCGCGCCGGCGGAAATGCCCAGCGAAAGCATCGCAACGCCAAAGCAACTTTTGAGCGAGCGCTCCTGGTGATAGCCATAGATGAGCACCGACGTCAAGCCCAGGCAGAACGGCAGACCGATGAACAGTCCCCAGCCATAATTTCCGAGTAGCTGCGTGCTCAGCGCTGTTCCAAGAACGGTCAAGATGGCGGTAACGATTAATCCGAGAAAGGCGCTGCCGAGTTTTGATTTCGGGACAATTCGTTCGAGCACGCTGGAATTTTCCGGCGTTGCTTCAGGCGGACTCGGCGCCTCGTCCCGTTGCGACGGCAGCAAAGATAAAATCAGAAAGAAAAATAGATTCACAACGGGAACAAAGAACATGATCACCAGCCACAACGGAACTTGCATGTCGCGCAGGCGGCGCAGAGTCAACACAACACCGCTCCAGATAAAGGGGAGGGCGATGGCGATGAGAACCGCATAGAACGCCTGTTCGTCTCCACGCATGTCCCTGACCGACCCGGATTCGCCAGGAATAAGATAGCTCCAGAGCGACCACGAACGGTGGAACATACGGTAGGCGATGAGGCGGTCGAGCTGGCTCTTGATAAGGAAGAGCAACATGCCCCAGAACAGATAGCCGGAGCGTTCGATCGTCCCGTTCCAGCGCCAGAGGTCCGACAGCGAGAGTTTCATAGTCCTCCCGACACATATTTCTGTAATTACAGAATTATCAGTCTGACTAGATTAGTCAACGCTTTTTTGAAAATTGTGTGGCACGGGCACGGCCGTTTCTGCCCGTGTATCAGGAGCGGCGAATATAAATCCACCAGGTCTCATCGTCAGGCTGGTCGCTTTCGATAATACGCACGACTTCCAGGCCCTTGCGGTCGGCGACAGCGTAGGGAACTTCGAACTTGGAACCGGGCCAGTCGCCGACGACTTCCAGAATCTCGCCGGGCGTCATCGCCGTGCTGCGCTCCAGGCTTTTCAACGCCGGCATCGGACAGGTCATGCCGCGGCAGTCGAGATGGTGCGTGACCTCGAAGGTCTTGCCGTCGTCATCGGTCTGCTGTTTGTGGAAGGGATCCATGGCTGAAAGTCTACACGCGAGGCTTTGGTTTGAACAGATTGGCCACGACGCTTTTGGCGACCGTGCACTCGGTTTTCGGCTCCACAGCCGGCGTCGAAGCCGGGGCTGCGACCGTCTGAGCCTTGATCGCCTGCGCCTTCGCCAGGTTTACCAGGAATCCCTTGCCGGGATCGACGAAGCCAGTCTGAGCGTTGATCTTCCCAGGTTCATGGACGAGACCATGCAGATCGATTTTGCGCGGCTGCCAGTCGATCTCCTGATCGAACAGTCCTTCCATCACTTTTCCGGCGGCGTCAGCCAGCTTCAACGATTCTGCTGCTTCGACGGGAGTCAGGTCCGGCTCCAGACAATACTCTTCGCACTTGAATTCCGGATCGACCTTATCCAGATCGACGCTGGCGACGGCGGGAATGCCATGATGTTCGGCGGCGATCGTCGCGCAGCGTTTTCCGCAACCGTTGACGGCCAGCGTCGGGAACTTCTCGAGCATGTCCACGTCTTCCTGAACGCCGGCCGCGAGCGCGGAGATGCAGAGCACCTGCGACTTCCCGAGGAAGCGATCTTCGACGAGATGGTACGCCGCGCGCTGCGTGATCCGCCCCCCGCTGCGCTTGATGCCCTGGCACGGGAGGACGGTGATCGATTTGACTTTGTGTTTACCCGAAGCCGTCTGCTCGCCGACAGGTCCGCTCTGGCAGGTTTCGGTCGTCGCGGCCGCTTCGACGACAGCCGCATCTCCCCCCCTTGAAAAGGGGGGGTCAGGGGGGGTCGGTGGCGTGTGACTTACCCCCCCTTGCCCCCCCTTTTCAAGGGGGGGAAGACGATGCGGACAACCTTCGCCGGCTCCGGGCGGCGGCTGCGAAAGATCGTTGAGCGGCACGAAATCGGCATCCAATCCTTCGTGGCGCAAGGCTTCGAGCACGCGTTCGGCGGTGAAATCGGAGAGGCGCTTGCCGGTTTCCTCAAGCTCCTTGCGCGTCTTGCCCGGTCCAAGCTTGCGCTCTTTCATGATCTGATTGACTTCGATCTTCGCGATCGGCGTCACGCCGTAGAGGTTAAATATCTGAGCCGTGCAGCGCAGCGCGCAGCCGTCGATGATGATGCTTGGATTTTTCTGGAGCAGTTCCCGTTCGTGCGGGTCACCGGCCAGCAGCGCCGGCAGCGAAAGCAGTTCAAAATCTTCCGGACACTGCCCCATCAGCATGTACGACGCGCGCCGCGTCACGCTGGCAACAATTTTTCCCACACCCATGCAGGGGGAGAGGACGGTCTTCGTGCCCTTAGCAGACGTCTGTTCTGACACAACTCGCCCCTCCGCGATTCTCATTTTGGATTTTAGATTTTGGATTTTGGATTGCCATTCGTTTGCCAATCCAAAATCGAAAATCCAAAATCAAACTTGCCCCTTCAGCATCTTCAACGTCTCTTCCCACCCGGCGGCCAGAAATTCGACGTACGCCTTTGGATCCAGCGCGCGCTCGGGTTTGCCTTCGAATTCCAGCAGCCACGCGTCGTACGGATCGACGGTCAACAGAGATGGATCGTCCACGGCAGTGCTGTTAATGTCGAGTAACTTGCCGGACATGGGCGCGTAAAGTTCTGACGAAGCTTTCGTGCTCTCGACTTCGCCCAGCACCTGCTCGCAGGCAATCGCTTCGCCGACATAGACTTTCCAATCGATTCGAAAGAGGTCCTGCAACAACCGGCCGGCATAGGCGCTCAACCCGCAACGCGTTTTGTTCTCTGCCGTCTGAAACCAGAAATGCGATTCGGAATAGGTCAGGTCAACAGGAAACGTGGCCTTGTAAAGGCCCATCTCAAAAGTGAGACGTTCGCGGTCGGACACGCCAATTCTCCGATACTTAGTACGTACTGGTACTATATACGTACACCGGCGTGGCGCTAATTCGATTCGTGATTCGGGATTCGCAATTCGCAATTCGTGAATTCGTGAATTCGAGTAGGACGCTCTTACTGAATTCACGAATCACGTAACACGAATCACGTTTTCACTCCTTCGGCTTAATAGTGACCTTGACCCCGTCGATCCAGATTTTGTGCTCGTCGGTATAGTAAAGATAGGCGCGGCTGGCGGGTCCGGAATACGTACCGGGAACGGCGGCGATCAGGCTGAGCGGGACTTCGACTTTCGCTTCCGGCTTCATTCCGCGCCAGTAGAGGACCACGTTGCGGCCCATCACTTCGTACGCGTCGATCGTGCCCTTCTTGACCAGTTCCTTGAGCTGATCGTGGCGCGGTTCCAATCCGCCCGGCAGCCCGATGATGGCCACCGGCGTCGGCAGCGATTCGGCCGTCTTGTTGGTGACGGTGACGTTGGCTTCGGTCAGGCCGCCTTCAACGAGGTCGCTGCTTCCGAGTTTCACGGCGAGATCGAGTTTGCATTCCTTGGAACTGGCCGGAACCAGCGTGTTGTAATTGACGGCGATCGAATACGGCATGTCGCCGCCGCCGTCCATTTTCACTTCGATCTTGTGCTCGCCCTTGCTCAGCAGTTCCGTGATATCCGGCAGCTTGATCGCGCCCTGCGTTGTTTCGCCGAACGCGACCGGCCCGCCGACCGACTGGCCGTCAACAAAGATTCTGACCTTGCCGGGGGGCTTTCGGACGAGCGCGCTGTTTGTCGTAAGTGACGATCGCACGCAGCGCCAGCACGGTGCTCTGCGTCGAGCCGTAGCGTCCGGCCTTGCACGAATCGGCGAGGAACTTGATCGATTTCTCGACCGAGTCGGCGTAGTTGGGATCGCGCAGCCAGGCCAGCGTGGCCAGCGCAGTGGTCTCGATGGCCAGCGTTTCGCCGCCGCTGCCGACGATGGAAGCAGTTCCGCCGTCAACTCCGCCGCCGGCATTTTGTTTAACGACGAGCTTGTCCATTAGCTTGCGCGCTTCGGCGGAATCGCCGGAGAGGCTCATCACGTTTGCCGCCAGCGCGATGACGTAGCTATTCTGGCTTGCAGCGGCGGCGGTTTTCAGCGATGCGATCTCGGCCTGCAGATCCTTCGCGCCAGTTTCAAGCAGCGCCCAGGTGATGTACGCATTCGAGCAGTCCTTGTCTTCGATCCACGTATGCAGCGCGCGGCGCTTGCGTTCGAAGCCGCCTTTGCCATCGCGCTGCTTCATCAGCCACGCGCGCGTGGTATCGATCATGTTGCGGTCAACGTCGCGCACGGCGGCCATGTCGGTGAAGTGGAGCAGACCGAACGCGGTCAGCGCTTCGTGGCCTGGATTCTCGCCGAACCATTCGTAACCGCGGTCCGGGCACCAGAAGCCGACGAGACGCTTGTAGCCGGCGTCCAGTTTGGAGCGCGACTCTTCGATCAGCTTCGGATCGACTCCGCTATGGCTTTGAAAGTACTGCTGCGCCATTGTCAGCGGGTAGCTGGTCGAGCTGGTCTGTTCGAAGCAGCCGCTCGGATCCATGATCAGGCGCTTCAAGGCTTCGGTCATGTTTGCCAAAGGTGTCGGGTAAATGGCGATCTGAGTCGTCATGCTGCGCCCCACGACGCCATCGGGAATCACGATCGTGTGCGCGGCGGCCTTGTCCGGTCCGAGCAGTCCGCCGAAAGCGGCTTCGATCGGAAATCCGCGCGGCTTGACGCTGAGCGTTCGAACGACTTTGTCGGAGTACGGACCGGCTTGAGCGTTGAGTACGAATTCGGATGGGCCGTTATTCGTTCCGACCTTGATCTGTATGAGCTGCCGCACGCGCTCCATTGCGTTGAGTGTAAACGGAGCCACGTCGGCAATTTTGAATTCTCCCGTCAGCCGGGCGCTGACCGTCGCGCCGGCCAGATCGCTGGCAATCGAGTTCACAATTCCAACGGGAAGAAGGACGATATCGCCGCTGGTGACTTCCAACGGCAGCTTCGGCTCCGCGTAGAATGGCTGCACCGATTGAACCGCCGTCGCCGTCGAACCCAACGCGCCGTCGGAGCCGTACGCATCGGCGTAGACGCGGAAAGAGGTCACGCTGTCGTTGAGCGCAAACGTGACGCGGGCCTCGCCGGTTTTGGCATCGGTTTGAATTCCTGCGTTCCAGTACACAGTCTCGGTAAAATCGATGCGATCGTTGGGATTGCGGTTGGGGCGAACGGCGTGCGCATACTCGCGGACAGCGATAAAGTCCTGACGGTAGTCGCGCTGTGCCTTTTTGGCATCCTCCGCGAGGAACCGCCGATTATTTTCCCGATCGTCTGCCTTTGCCATCGCAGCCTGCATTTGTTTTGCTTCGACGGGCTTGTCTGCCGCGAGCATGTCTTTGGCACGCTCCAGGCGTTCGATCTCTCCCTTAACTTTCTGGCCGTTCTGCGCCGGCTGGGCCATGGGCGGCGGTGCGGCCATCGCGGCGGGGACCGGCACCGCCCCCCGGAATTTGCCAGCGCCTTCAAATGCGGCTGCATCCGGCTCACAGGGCCTACAGTGCTCCCTGATCGAACTCATGCGCAGTGCCAGCACGCGGCGGGCACTGTCGCCATTGTCGCCGATAAACTTCTCGGCATCGACGAATGCGAAGCGCCGCCAGCCTTGCGTGCCCAGCAGCAGGTCCAGCGCCAGCGGCGCCTTGGGATTTTTTTCATCCATGTAAATCTGCGCGTCGGCCAGTTCTTTCACTTCCGTCTCCAGCAGCACCATCAGCGGCAGCCGCGGCGCCTGCTCGCGCTTTTCGATCATTTCCAGCACACTCTCGTCGGTCGCGGTCAAGCCGACCACGGCCGCAAGCGGTTTGCCGTCGGCGTCGGTGGCTTTGACGATCAGTGTTACTGCATCGCCGGGAACGTAAGATTTCTTGTCAGCGGTGACCGAAATATTCAGCGACTTCGCCGGCTGCCGATAGATCAAGCGTTCGGCCAACGGGGTTCCCTTCTCGTCCCAGACGGTGGCGATCAGTACGCCGTCGGCATCGCCGGGATTAAGCGTTCTGGCGACAAACGGCAGGCCGTCCTTAAACGTCCGTTCCTTGTGATACTCGAGGTTCGACGTATCCAGCTCGACCTCACGGTGGCTCAGCGTAACCTTCACCTTGTCGTAGCCCTGACAAGCGATCTGCAGGCTGACCGGCTTGCCTCGGGAAGTCATGTTTTCATCGGAGCGGAGAATCACGCCTTCCGCTTTCACGGCGGGCAGCGCCACGGTTGTTTTAATTCCGGCCGGCTCGGTAATTTTCAACGCGTACGAATTGGCAAGGCCCGGAGAGAATTCAAATCGCCCGCGGCCTTCGTGCTCCGAGCGGAATGAAGCCAGTTCCTTGCCGTCCTTATCAATGATGACGCCGGCGATGTCCGCGGGTTTCTGCGCCGACGTGCGTGCTTCGAAGTAGACGCGATTGGGAAGTCCGGCGACCAGATCGCCGCCCTCCGGATAGAGTTTCACATCCACGCTTTGAAGCAGAATGGGAATCGTCTTGCTCGCGGTTTCCACAACACCGCCGTCTTCGATGACCAGCGCCAGCGTGCCGTCGCCGCGGGGAATTTCGCGCGGCAGATCGAATGTCGCGGTGCAGTTGCCGCTCGCGTCAATAGTTGCGGCCGGGCCGGCAACTTCGAGGCCGTCAACATGAGCGAGAACCGTTACGCGCGCGCCCGCAGGAATTCCGCCTTCAGCGCGTTCGGTGTGGAGCGTCGCCGTTACTTTTTCACCGGGACCATAGCCGTCGCGAAGAAAAACAATCTGGCTCTTCAAGCGCGGCGCGCGGTACGCACGGATATCGAACTTCCGTTCAGCGGGCGCGTTTCCGCTGGCCGGATATGAAACGTGCAGGGTGTACTCGCCGCCGGGCTGCTCGCCCGGAATCTCCCAGGAGAATCCCCAGACGCTCGTAATTCCGGACGGGTTCGCGTAGCCGCTGGCGACCGTGTCGCCCTTGGGGCCTTTGATCTCAACCAGCGCGGCTTCATTTCCGTTGAACGGCTGGCGTGTTTGAGCGTTCAGGACAACGCCGCGAACATAGATTTTCTCGCCAGGCTTATAAATGGGTTTGTCGGTGCTGAGCGCCGTCAGGTATCGATCCGGACCGCCGAGGCTCTTCGTCGTGGCCTTTTCCGCCAGGACTTTGTTCCACATATAAGTCAGGACGCCGAGTGCGAGCGCGCCGGCCAGAACATAATGAGCGAGATGTTTGCGAAACATTGATTTGCCTCCAATTTGGCGAAACAATCCAATTTCTTCGACGCTCATCGTGCGATTTGGTTTCGAAACAAAATGAAATACGGGCTGCACGTGCGCGGATGGGAGAACTAGGCCGCAGCCTTTGGCTGGGCGTCGATGGCGATTCTGCTCTTTCGTTCCCGCCAGATAAAACTGCACAGCGTTCCCGCGCAAACAATTCCCAGTATCGCCAGTGGAATCGCCGGCGCCGCGGGCACACCGTCGGGCAGATAACCGTCGAGCACACCGGCGACGGCGGTGCCCGGCGAAATGTTCAGCAGCGCATGAACGAAGGAGTAGATGGCGCTTGTCGATTCCGGCTGCCAGCCTTTGCTTCCGGCCGGACTGGTAAGATAGATCTCAACCAGCATGTAACCGGCAACCGGCACAGCCACGACCCAGATGAACGCAATGCCGGCGTACGCGGACGGCAACGTTTGTGCCAGGCTCAGGCAGCAGAACGCGAAAAGCGCAATCCAGACCGATGCCAGAAAAATTCCGGACGGCTCGATCGGCACCAGGCGCGCGGCAACCATCATGAAATATCCGAAGACGGCGCCCTGCCACAACGCCGCGAAGAGCGACAAGACGATTGCGGATCGCCCCTTTTGATCCGGACGAACGATCAACGGCGCGATCAACGCAGCGAGAACCACGGCCAGCCCGCAGAGCACGTGCGGGAGCGACTCCAGCGGGACAGCACCCGAGTACGGCGCCCATGAACGAAACGCGCCAACGACCCAGCACGCGACAAATCCCTCCAGCGCCGCCACCGCACCGAGGGCGAGCGCCATATAAGGGGGCAGAAAGCGAGGGCGTAATTGGGTCATCGAGCCGATTATATAGGTTGCTTTTGCGTTATCTTGGAAGATTATTGTGATTGAAATGGGTGCCCCAACCGGGATGAAATGGGCCTCCGCGTTGTGCCTGACGGCTCAGTCCGAAAACGCACTGGCGGAAGCCCTCTCAAGTATCAAGTCGCAACTGGGCGGCGCCCGGCCCGATGTCGTTTTCATCTTCATTTCGCCGCAACACAAATCGCTTTACGATCAGATCGGCGCGGGTGTGCAGGAGGAACTCAAGGCGCACCACACGCTGGGCTGCTCCGGCGGCGGCGTCATCGGCGCTGGAAAAGAAGCCGAGCAGGTTGCCGCGCTTTCAGTGACGGCAGCCGTAATGCCCAAGGTCGATATTCATCCGTTGCGATTCGAAGACGGAAAGCTGCCGAACCTCGACGCCGGACCGCGCGTGTGGGAAGAAGCGGTCGGCGTAAAGGCCGGCTCCAATCCGCAGTTCGTTCTGCTCGCCGATCCGTTCTCGATCCACGCCGACGAACTCCTCGCGGGGTTGGATTTCGCCTTTCCCAACGCGGCAAAAGTCGGCGGGTTGGCCAGCGGAGCGACCAGCGCCGGACAGAATATTCTCTATCTGGACAACGGCCGTTTCCGCGACGGCGCCGTTGGCCTGGCGCTCAGCGGCGATCTGTGCGTCGATACGCTGGTCGCGCAAGGCTGCCGCCCGGTCGGGAAGCCGATGGTGGTGAGCAAATGCCATCGCAATGTGCTGATCGAACTCGACAAGCGGCGCGCGCTGGAAGTGCTGAGCGAAGTGTTCGAGCAATCCAACGAGCACGATCAAAAACTGATCCGCACGTCGCTGCTGCTGGGCCTGGTGATGGACCCATTCAAGAACGACGATCCCAAGCCCGGCGATTTCCTGATCCGCAATTTGCTGGGCATGGACGCCGAGCGCGGTGTGCTGG
>Ga0207127_10184_pt1 | contig 14909 bp, 3 predicted proteins | sample Alteio_BWMinHeat_17_FD_153574 | JGI IMG/M metagenome (GOLD analysis project Ga0207127, IMG submission 153574) | Enriched cells from forest soil in Barre Woods Harvard Forest LTER site, Petersham, Massachusetts, United States -... | ecosystem: Environmental > Terrestrial > Soil > Temperate forest >...
TTACACTATGCGGCGCGCGAAGGGCAAGACGCGGCGGTAGATTATTTGCTGAAATTGGGCGCGGGTAAATCGATTAAGCCAGAAGACAAGAATCATCCCCTTATTTTGGCGATACAACGTGGGCATGCAGGCGTTGCGCATTTGTTTTTTAAATATGGTATATGGCTAATACCGAGTCAGATAGACCGTTTACGCAAAATAGCGGAAGAGAGTGCCGAGTTTTTAAATATTGCATATTGTTTAGCAATTCCGGTTATTGCGGAACTAAATAATTTAGCTCGGCTAAAAGCTTCTTTAAAGGTTGCTGTCAGTGTTTCAGATATTTTGGCTTCACATCAAAGCTTTTCAGCATCACCTAAACCGAAATCCGTAGCAAAAAAAAATCGTTTATGGGAGATGCATTCTTCACTCAATAATCGAATCACTGTTCTGATGTGGCAAGCGACCGCTGAGATGTTTAGAATAGATTTGGAGCTTAAACAATCTAACAGTTTTTTAGCGTTAAGAGTTGCGGAATGCTGCGAAGTGTTATGGGATGTTCCAGACGCTGTTATTAAGGAATGCATTGAGGAACACGCGAAATGTATTCAGGAAGGCAGAGCATTTAATTTTAATGCGGATAACTTTAACGCAGGTTATCAAACGCGGTTACAGACCACTTACGAGATGTATCTCGATGACATGGTTACCAAGTTGATGTTAGGTCGAAAAAAGTGGTTATCCGATAGCAATGGTGACCCGCTTACGGACGCAGCAGTTGCTGCCTTATCAGAACAATTTAAACAAGAGATCCAAAATGCAATGAAGGCGGAATTAACAGGGTTGCAGTCATTTAAGGTGCAGCGCTTTAGTGACTTTAATCAGGCACAGCTTGAATTGGAAATGAAAAGAAAGCAAGAGGCAGAAAAAGCAGCACAGTGTAAACAAAGATGGGATGCCCTTACCTTGCCGCTCGTGGATCTCGCGGCGAGTTGTAATGAATTAAGAGAACTGGGTGCTAAAATCCAAGAAAGTGCACGCAATTTGGAGGCATTTAAAGGTGAATGCGATTTGGAGGCATTTAATAACGCCTTGAAGGTATTTAATAACGTCCTGACAACATTCTCAAAAATTACGCGTGGTTTAGAATTTATAACGGTTGATCAAGCAGGGTTTAACTTGCTTCATTGTGCGTGCTGGGGTGGAAATCTAGCACTGGTTCAAGCATTATTACCTGTGTCAGACGCTAATGTGAACGTAGTGGATTCCGAAGGGAATTCTTTTATGCATCTTGCGGTTGAAAACGAATTGAAAGAGACAGTGGAGCTGTTAGAAATATTAATTAACAGTAATCGCGGTATTCTAGAGTTTAAAAATGGGAGAGGTAAAACGCCATTACATGTTGCCGCTGCTTTTAATTTAACAGCAGTGCAGTGGATAGTGGGTAAGTCTCAACAAACATTAGCTTTAGATTTAGCGGCGCAAGATAAGGGAGGGATGAGCCCTTTACACTATGCGGCGCGCGAAGGGCAAGACGAGGTGGTAGAGTATTTGCTGAAATTGGATGTAGGTAAATCGATTAAGCCAGAAGACAAAAATCATCCCCTTGTTTTGGCGATACAACACGGGCATGTAGATGTTGCGCGTTTATTTTTTAAATCTGGCATATGGCTAACGCCGCATCAGGAAGACGCTTTACTCAAAATAGCTGCAGAGGCTTCTGAGCCTTTGTCTTTAAGGATTGCTGCTTGTTTTGCAATTCCTGTTATTGAAGGATTAAATGCTTTACCCTTGTTAAAGGTTGCTAATAGTCCCTCGATTGTTGTGTGTAATGAGCTGCAGTCGGCAGTTCCAGTACCGGTTGCAGTGCCTGAAGATTCGTCTGCTGACGACTTGTTTTTTGATTATGGTAGGCCGCGTGGACGTGCTGTTGCAGCGCCGGCTCCAATACCCACGGCTACCGCCACCAGCGCCAGCGCCAGCGCCAGAACAAGCGCTATGGCGTCTATAGGGACACATTAAGCAGGTCTTCAATTTTAATATTTGTGTAAAAACACACAGGAGGTGTGTTGATGTTAAAAGTAACCGTATTGTTGGATGTAGATGACACTAGCGCCCTTAGTAATAAATCTTGTGGCAAAGATGATACCGGTTACCAATATAACGAGGCCTTGTTTGCTGTCTTAAAGAATTGTGAGTGTACAGAAATTTATCTTTTTACGCATTTTAACCTGACAACTGTCAGCCACAATTTGGAACATGAATCTGCTGGGATAGCTTCTCGATTAAAGCTAACCCGACATTTAAAAAAACAGGGATTTAAGGTGCAAGGGGTAATAACGCCTTTGGATCTTGTGTTTGATCAAGGCATTGGCGCGTATTATAAGAAAGTCATTAAGCCTTATGAAAAGCTTGTATTAGAAGGCAAGGACATTTGGCTAGATAGCGCTGCTTTCGAAGCCTATAAAAAGGCTTGTGAACAGGAAACAGAGCTTGGAAGAAAAGCGAGAGACAGGGGGATACAGCTTAGGGACAAAGGCAGTTTATACCAGTATTTTATTGAAGGGCAGCGTAATGCGCTTTTATACCGGCATTTTAATGTTATTTTTGTGGATGATAGACCGTGTCATCTTGATGAAGTTAGAGCAGCCAATAAAAAATATAACTACCCACTTTGTCTCATTCAAGCAAAGCCTCAAGATACCGTTGCTTATTATGAAAAACATTTATCAGATTTTCAATATCAGCTTGAAATAGACTATGCAACTCAACAGTTAAAAAATATAGAAGCTTTAGTATCAAAAACATCAGACAAAACCCAAGACGAAGCCTGTCGACAACTACAACAAGAATTTAACAAAATTTCTACGAGACCTACGTCCGATTTATTGGGGGCGAGAAATTTTTCAGTTAAAGCGACTTATTTTTTAACTCAGCTTGAAAAGCCTGAAGCATTGTCTTCAAAAGCTCAAAACGCTGCATTTGATAATCCACTTTTGCAGGATAAACAGGCAGAGCGTTTAATCAAATCCATTAAAGCGATACCTGGCATTATGGAACTGCCGGATACAGTTCAACCGGATACCGTTCAATCGGAGGCCATGCTTTATGGCTTAGAAAAGCCCTATGGCGTTAGTTTAAAAACCGCAAAAGAGATGTTACGTAGAATCAACAAAAAGGGAAATAGCTCTGTAGGACGTATAGGGAATGTCTTTTTTAAGCAAGATCCGACAGGTATTCTAGACGAACAGGCGGTTTATCAATTGAGCCGTTTATTTGGGGAAGGGGCGCTGACAGCGACGAGGCTTTTATTGCTTGAAATACCCAATGACCAAACTTATGCGTTACAAGCGAGCTTAGGTGTTGGTGTTGATGCAAACCTACAAGCGATTGATTTAGGTGCGTTATGTCAAATCCCAGAAACCATCGCAATGCTTAAGCAGGTTGTGGGAGAAGTACAGCTTGTTCAAAATTTTGAGCTATTACTGAACTTTCCTACAGATAAGTCTGTGGACGAGCAACTCACTCTATTGTTAGAAAGTCTCTTAAAATTAGATCAAGGCTGTTGGCCAGTAGGACTTAAAGAATTCTATAATCGACCAGAGCCGGAAAAATCTAAGTTATTGCGCGATGTCTTACAAGCGGCTTTTCAGGATGATAAAAAAGCGCCTTTACGGTTACTGGCATTGCTCAAGTGTTATCCCGCTTTAAGCAAAAATCACTTAAATGATTTAATTGTATGCTGCGATGTTTTTGAGTGTTTAAAGTTTTTATATCCGAACCTTGATGCTAAAACTGTACTGAAAGAAGCAGAGGGTTTATTAAATTCTATACCCAAAGAGAATCTCAGTGTTCACATGTTATCAGAAATGGTGAGCGAGCCTCATGATCATAAACGCGATAATTCGTTGGTGCAGCTTAGACGCGGTAGTGATGGAAATTTAATAGGGCCTTTAGAAATTATCGCGATTGATAATGATGTGGCTATGGGGAATGTGTTTGAGTCTGGAGGGTGCAAACTCCGTTTAATGTTAAATGGAATAGGAAATTTTGCAGATGCAGTCAAAAGAGGAGATGAAATAGTTATCGCTAATGTTAATGGTGAGATTATCATTTTCTATAAAAATGTCATCAATGGCGAAATTGGTAATTTTAGTTGCAGTAAGAATCTGAAAGATGTTCTTTTGCGTTTATCTTTTGATGGGAAATTTCTGCCTGAAGACAGACGATCGCAGAAAATTTATGAACAGGTTTATGAGGAAGTTAGATCACAAGGAGGCTGCACCCTATTCTTTTTAGTCAAGAGCTTTTTATTTGCCAATAGCGCGTTATTAAACGAGCCCATTGCCGAACCGGTTCGAGAACGGTGTCTATTAATGAATCCTAAAGTTGCCATCATGCAATGGTTAGAAGCCTTAAATCATTATTATGAGCCTTATTATGCGCTAAAAGAAAGCGGGGTTATTTCAGAAGGATTATTTGAGACATTACGTTTAAAAGAGCAAGTGTCTGTGGCTTTTATAGGACGGCTGTTAGAACGTCTGGAAACCATTCAAAATAGTTTAAAGCAAGGGGTAATAACGCATAGAACATTATGGTGTCAAGTTGATCCGCTATTGGCTTATAGTTATCAAGTATTAAGGCAACAGTATCTGAGTTCTCAAGGATTGATGGATGTCTTATATAAGAAACAAAAGGTGGGGTTCTTAGAGATTTTAAGAGAGGGCTTAAATCAAACCTTAGAAAATGGAAAAACCTTAGGCACTTTAATAGGAGAGCTTCCGGCTTCTAAAAATGCGGGTTATCGTTCTTATGGGGGTAATCGTTCTTATTTTGAAACATTAACAGAATATATTTCGAATGCATTAACCATCAATCATCCTTTGCAAGTTCAAGCCTTAACTTTATGTGCACGCTTAAAATTTTATCATATCACTTTGCCGTCTGAAGGGCTAATACTGTCTCCTGCTACCTTTATTCAGGCTTATAGGCAATCAGCACAAAAATGGATGAATTTAATTAACAGTTGTCCAAAAGTCTCAGTACAGTTTCAGCAGCCAATTCAGGATCCAATATTATTAGAAGACCCTTTAATTTTATATTATGCACTTTTTCAACCAGAAGGGCCTTTATTAGTAGAGGCTTTATTGGCTTGTGGTGTGGCTGCTAATGAAGTGCGTTTTAAGGATGGTTTAACGCCGCTGCATTTTGCAACCTCTTTTTATCCAGATTGTATTCCGGCATTGATACTGGGTGGCGCACAAACCGAATGTATTGCAGAGGATATGACGCCACTTGATATGGCCATGCGTTTTAAACAACACAAATCGGCGATATTATTATTGCAAATGGGTGCTGGCCGGAATTTAAAATCCTCGCTGGGTTTAGAATTTATCAACGCGTATCAAAAGCTATTTCCTGAACTCTGCCAGTCGCTCTTAAGTCGTAATCTCGAGATGGTCTGGGAGTTGGCTGTGAAAACGGTCAGCCAAACAGGACTCACCGAAGAAGGCGTTTCGGTTCAAGACATTTTTAAAGTAGGGCAGGCTGTTCCTAAGGATAATATCTATGGCGTTCGTCGAGTCAAGGCTATTCATTGTAGGATTGCGGGAGGTGTTCGCGTAGGCTTACATCTTAAAGAATATCCGGAAATGCCCGGTCGAGAAATCATGGTACATGTTTTAGCCAAGCATTTGTTTGGGTTAATTACGCCCTCGATTGCACTTTGGCGCTTTACTAAGACTACAAAATTCTTAAAAAAAGAAATTGCATATCCGGTGTTGGCAAGCCGTTCTATTGAAGGCGAGAACTTATTTGAGGTGCTATTAAAAAAACCAGAACAACTCAAAAGCTTAGATAAAGAGAGTGTCTGTGCAGCGTTCATCTTAGCACTGATGACTAATCCTGAAGATGGGCGACCTGATAATCATATTGTGGAGCCTTTTCCTGATGGTTATCGTCTAGTGAATATTGATAATGATCATGCGTTTGTACAGCCGATAGCCTTGAAAAAGAGTGGGGAGGAATTGACGGGCGCTAAAGCCTTACAAGTCAAAACCATTTTGTATTGTTTAGAAGAGATGCGAGAGGCCTTACCCCCGGAGATGGTTACGCAATTGTTGGCAAAAAATCCTTATGAACTGTTGAAGAATTGGTTAAATGAACTTCAGGAGCAACAAGAAAAAATCGATGCGCTTTTTACTGAAAAAGAAAAAGAAGAATTATTAAAAACCCGTGATATCCATCTGAATATTTTGTTTAAGTTTAAGAGTATTGTAGCGAAGATTTATGGGAAACTTTGCCGCTTACAAACGGTGTTAAAAGAAAATCCAAAAACCTCCTTGATGGGTATTTTACGCGGAGTTATTCCGGAGCTTTGGATACCTTATGCCGAAGTGTTTAGTCAATATAGTACACCCTTAGCGCGATTTGATGCTTTAACCAGAGGCTGTTTTGAAATGAGGCCTATAACTCAAGATGGGAAAACCCATGCGTATCCTAGCAGTACCGCTAAGGCATCAGACGTCCTTCAAATGACAGGGAGTTTAAGAGCTGAAGAAAAAGAATTGAAAGAGGAAACAGAAGAGTCTTGTCAAACAGCGCTTGTGCGATTAGCTCAATTAGATTCGGAGTGTGGCGAAACAAAAGCCATTGCGGCAGAATTACAACAAGGCAAGGTTGAGCGTTTTAAAAACTTACCGAGTATTCTTCAAGAGAAAATTGTGAATGGCGATGGGGGGGAATTACCGGGTATTAATTTTGATACCATGTTAATCTCAGGTAAGCCAGATACCAAGCGGCAACAAAGCGTTTTCTCTGCTTTGTGTAATGTTTCTTTTCGTGTACTGAAAATTAAGAATTTTACTGCATTAACGAATAGACAGTTGGCGGTACTTTTGCAACAGAATAAAAGTTTATTAGCCTTAAACTTAGAAGGCTGCGTTGCATTGACGGATGCAGCAGCGAAAATTATTGAAAGCAATTGTCCAAGGTTGCAAAATTTACTTATCCATAAACTCTTATGGTTGCGTGTTGATAAGCTATCACTCTCCAATTTACGCGCACTTTATGTTCAGGAATGCACCCGATTGGTGTCATGGGAGATGCAAACGCCTTCGAAGGTGGAGCGATTATATTTTAAAAATTGCCCAGCGCTGAATAACTTAAGTATTTACAGTACAGAATTGAGAGAAGTTGAATTACAGCGTTGTCCAACATTACCTGAGGAGCAGCTTTTACGGCTTGCCGTGACGGGGACTAGTTTAAAAAAGGTTGCATTAGAGGGATGTTTAGCGCTATCTAATGTGAATTTTTATCAAAAATACCCTAAGTTATTAAATCTTCCTTTACAAGACTTTTCGAGTGAATTTGTTGCGTTGCTAGATGTAGGAATGGCGCTTAGCTTAAAAGATTTTGGTATGCCTGCTTTTATGATGCAGCCAGCAATGATAGCGCAATTACAGGAAAATATGGTACGTTGGCAGACATTCAAGAAAACGCTCTTTTTCCGTGCCTTATTAAAGGCATTAGCGGATCAGCATCCGGATGTTCGTAAAGAGGTGTGCGACGCGCTTTCAAAGCTGCCGTTAACGTCGGAAAACAGAGCAGTCGTGGTGCCTAAATTGTTGAAGGTGTTAGGGGATGAGTATGCGGATGTGAAAAACAGTGCTGTACAAGCGTTGTCAAAGATTCTACCATTAACGACTAAAGACGTCAGTAGCATGTTATCTCTTTTGTTAACAGAACTGGAGGAGAAAGAGACGAGTAGGAATGTCAAAGTTGGCATATGTGAGGTGTTGCCAAAGTTGCCATTAAAGTCTGAAGACATGGTTACCGTGGTGCCTAAATTGTTAAAGGTGTTAGAGGATGCGTATGCGGATGTGAGAAGCAGCGCTGCACAAGCGTTATCAATGCTGTTGTTAAGGCAAGAAGACTTTGGTTTCGTTTGGCCTAAATTGTTAAAGGCGTTAGAGGATGAGAATACAGATGTTAGAAGCCATGCGTGTAACGTACTGTCAAAACTGCCGTTAACGCGTGAGGACTTTGTTGTGGTATTGCCTATCTTATTAAAGCGGTTGGGGGATAAGAATAGCATTACGAGGAGCGGCGCGTGCGAGGCGCTGTCAAAGTTGCCGTTAACGGCTGTAGATATCAATAGCGTGCCTAATAATGTTGATGTGTTAAAGGTATTGGGGAACGCATTGCAGGATAAAGATGAAGATGCAGATGTTAGAAGTCATGCGTGCGAGGCACTCCCACAGTTTTTGTCAACACCCAAAGACGTTACCGCCGCGTTGAAACTGTTGTTACAGGCATTAAAGGATGATGAGCCGGATGTTAGAAGCCATGCATGCAACGCGCTGTCAAAGCTAGGGTTAACATCGGAAAACAAAACAACTGCAGTCACTGCATTAACAAAGACACTTGAGGATAAGAATGGGTATGTCAGCGAAAGCGCTAAAAAAGCGCTATTAAAGCTGTCGTTAACCGCGGAAGATGCTGCCACCGGTTTGCCTGATCCGAAGACGTTAGGCGATAAGGATTTAAGTGTTAAAAGCAGCGCCGAAGAAGTGTCGTTAAGATCACTGTTAACAACCGAAGACAAAACAGGCCTACCGAAATTGTTAAAAGCACTGGGAGCTGAGAACGAAACTGTTAGACATGAAGCTGCACAAAAGCTGTTAAGCCTGCCGTTAACCGTTGAAGACAAAATATTGGTCGTGTTACCTACTTTATTACAGTCATTGGAAGATGAGTCTGTCGTGCTTAGGATCCAAGCGGTGAAATTATTAGTTGAATTGTATCCCACAACAAAACAGATGGTTGAAGCTTGTTGTCAAAAGTTTAAAAAAGCATATAAAGCGCCTATTGTTACTCAAAGTGCTGATGCTCAACCAACCCATCAAAAAGAGAGTGTGCTTAATTTTAATGCGCAGTCGAGTCATCAACAAATGGTTGTTTCTGGACAAGGTAATCACTGTGCACTTTTTGCATTAGTGTTAGGCCTTAAAAAAGTATTAGACAATAGACCAGCAGAGAGAGCCAAAACAAAGCTTCCGGCTTTTTTTAATTCGATTGATATTGCGTTGTTGCAATCGGACACGGAAACAAAAGCAACCGCTGAAATCGGGGTAAAATTACGTCAAGAAATGTATGATGCTTTATTACAAGATGCGCAATATAAAGCAAGATGTTACCATAATTTTCTAGCCTGTTGTAGCGCATTTTTAGAAGGTGCACCTTTTGCCTCAGATATGCAACTTTGGTTGGCTGTTACGCGCGACTACAGAGAATCCTTAAAGCAACAATCGTTTGAGATAAGAAAAGATGCAACTACCGTAACATCGTTTGTTGAAAGTGATTTAATCCATCATTGGGGCACTATTTATCAAAATTATTGCGAACATGTTAAAGCGACGAGAGAAATGCTGAGTGCAGAGGAACTCGGCTGCTTGGCGCGGTATTGGCAGATAAAACTTAAAATTCAGTTTGCCTATGGTGAACCGTATACAACATCACACACTGTCAATGTAGAACAACCACAAGTGATTTTATGTAACCCAACTCAAACGCATTGGTGTGTGGTGTGCGATGCTGAGGGACAGTTCGATATGAGATGGGAGCCTTCTAGAATTGTAGCGTTAATTTCAACAATAGAAAATGTTGAATATAAAGCAGGTATTGTTGATGCGATTAATAATAAAATTGCTTATGCGCAACGATCAGAAGATTGTAGTTATATTGAAGGGGTGGTCTCTGCTATACAAGAGCCACACGTGTTGTTGCAACAAGATGTGTCTTTAAGCGCGGCAGATCTCAGTGTCGCTAACACACTCTCCCAGTATTTTGAGCTAGGGCTCTTAAGATTAAATGCAGAGCGCGTTTATTCCCTAACAGGTTTTTTAAGCGAGGCTATTTTTGAGTCGCTAGCCTCAGCCCCGGTATCGGCTGCGGCACTTGAAGGACCGTCTGTTGCACAAAGCACATTATTTTTTGATTATAAGAGTACGATGGGTAGTACTATCACGCCCAGGGCATCTGTTGTTCGAACCCGTACGCGGACGATGATAACAAGAAAACCGCACACTTTTGCTGGTAGCGTATATTCCGCCAGCCATACTTGATCAGTTTTTTTCCATCCTTTTTGGCGCACTTTTATTGCCTCGTATAAGCTAAAGATTAGCAGGATACATATTACGCAGGAGCGGCACCAAACATTGGAAGTTAAATGACTTTTTTTAAACAACTTATTGTTCGAGGGACAGCCTTAAGCTTAATTTGCATTGCGACATTTGCTGAAGCGCTTCCCGTTGTTGTCCAAAATGCTAACGACACAGGTGCGGGATCATTGCGGCAAGCTGTTCAGGATGTCAATAGATTACTATACGATGAAATTCAGTTTCGTGCGGCGTTTGACATTAATTTAGCCAGTGCTTTAGATCCTTTTGCAGTGGGTGTCAAAATTTCTGGTGTGCCCAATTTAAAAATTAGTTTGAATAATACGCTTGAAAATACCATTTTTAATAATGCAAGTAATCGGACATTATATTTAAGTGGAAATGATATAGCGGGTTCTAGCAATTGGTATGGCGGTATTTCGGGTAGTGCTGGTGGTATTCTTAGGTTAGAACAACAAACATCATCTACATATTCTGGTGTAATCAGCGGTTCGGTAAGTTTAATATTTCAAGGAGTAGGCCACAACATAATTTTGGGTAACGCGAGCACTTATACAGGCACCACTTCAATTGCCAGCGGAACGGTGAACGTTGGTTTTGCAAATGCCTTACCGACTGGTACTACAGTCAATATAAGCGCTGGCGGGATTTTAGGGATCGGTGATGGTTTTACACAAACACTCGCGGGTCTCACGGGTAATGGTTTTGTGACTATCGGTAATGCGAGCACTTTAAAAATCGATTCCATTGCGGATTCCACGTTTGGTGGCACCATGACGGGTGTTGGTGGTAATTTTGTTAAGCAAGGCACAGGGACGTTTACCTTAAGTAACAGTAATACTTACACAGGTACGACAGCGATTCTTGCGGGAACGTTGCAAGCAAACGCGCTAAATGCGTTGCCGCAGGCAACTGCAGTAACGATATCTAATAACGGTACATTAGAGATTACTGCTGCTAACGCGCAAACACTTCAAAGTATCAGTGGTAATGGCGGGATTACTGTTGATAACGCAGCTACTTTAACAATAAACACCATTGCCGATGGCAATTTTGCGGGGAATATTACAACGATAGGGACTGGCGTTTTTGTTAAAGCAGGAACAAACACGTTAACGTTGTCTGGCTCAAATACTGGGAATCTCGAACTTGCTGATGCCGCTGGTGGGGTCAAAATTCCTACGGGTGGCAGCTGGGATGGTTCTGTGACCATTGGGGCTGCGACATTAGAGATGAATGGTGGAACAGTAACGCAAGCGATTACGGGTAACGTATTATCCACGTCTATTTTGAATATTACAGGCGCCTTTACATCAATGGCTGCTATAACAAATGTGGGTTCGATTAATGTGCAACAAGGCGGCACCTTAGTGCTAACAAATGATATTGTCGGCGCGGGTGGGAACGTTGATAACGCAGGCACAATAACGCATACCGCAAATGCAACACGCACTATTGCAGGAAACTTGACGCAAGAAGCAACCGGAACACTGAATATTGGTATTACCAACGCAGCACAATACAGTCAGTTTCAAGTGAATGGCAATACCGTATTAAATGGTGGCGTTATGAATGTTCAATTACTCTCTACTGCACAAACTACAAACGGTACGGTGTTCGATATTATAACTTCTACCGGGGGTATTGCAGGGGGTAGTGTGCTACCTTCGGTTCCAAAAACGTCTTTATTTTTTCGTTTTACACCGGTTGTAACGGGCAATACCTTACAACTCGTTGCAAATCGCAGCAGCTGTATGTTTGTCAATAGTATTCCACCGTTGAATGGAATTGCACAAGGCGTTGATAACGTGGTTGGAAACGATAAATTTAGTTCATTAGTAAATATGTTAGATCAACAAACATCGCAACAGGCGTTTGAGAAAACATTAGAACAGTTGGCACCAACGGGCTTAAATGGCATACATACTGTGATGGCACAAGGATCGGGCGGGGTGGAGCACGTTTTATTGAGATTGGACACCCTACGTGCGATGGGTACAGGAGGAGCGCTCGCCAGAACAGGTTACATCAGAACAGGGTATGCAGCAGGCGATGTGATGGAAGATCGTGGATCTTATGGTCCTATAGTATTTGGAAATTCTACGAAACAATCTATGAGAGAAGGGCTTTCAGGTTATAAAGCCGTTACTGCGGGTGTTGGGTTTTTAGGGGATGCACCTATTTTAGAAGATTTCCGTGTTGGTTTGGGCGCGAGCTATGCAAATTCTGTGGTGAGACAATCCAATAATACGGGTAGTCACGTAAAGATTGGCAGTACGCAAGGTATGGCTTATGGTAGTGCAACTTACGGGCGTGTATTTTTAGATGCTGTTTTGTCTGCGGGCATCAATAATTATCATGGCAAACGAAACGTTACCTTTATGGGGCCAACAGCAACATCGCGTTATAATGGCTTTCAATATGGCGCTAAAGTTAAAACGGGATTTGCAATTCCTTGTTATCGAATAGACATTTCTCCAATAGCGGCGGTGCAATATATGTACTTACATGTCGGTCAATATACAGAACAAGGTGCGGGCACTACTTTAAATCAGCATCTCAATGCAATGCAAACCAGCACAGTTCGCGTCAATCTGGGGGGAAGAATAGCAGAGAACAGTCAAGAGGGCACTTTCTTTCCGGAATTCCATGCTTTTTATATAACGGATGTTAAGAATCCACAAGTGATTATTACCTCACAATTTGTAGAGGGTGGGGGTTCGTTTAATTCAACAAGTGTTGTTCCACCGAAACACGGTGTTAATTTAGGCGCAAGTGTTACTGCTTTGCTTTCGGATAATTTTACATTGAGCGGTGGTTACGATTTAGAAAAGAAAAAATCTTTTGAAAGTCATTCTGCTTCGCTTAAATTCAAATTTTTGTTTTGACATTTCCTTCTCCACAACACGTTGTGGAGAAGGTGCCCGAAGGGCGGATGAGGGGGAGTTCTATACCGTTTCTGGTGTAACAAATAATTTTTCGCGGCGAAGTTCTTCTTGGTAAAAAATGGTTAAACCGATAGAAAACACGATGATTGAGGCAAAATAATGCCAGGTAATGGTTTCGCCCAAGAAATACCAACCAAAGAACGAGGCAAAGAAGGGCGTGATTAATCCTGCGAATGACATAAAAGTAGCCGTATAACGTTTAAGTAAATGTCCGTATAAGTTGTAACATACGATATTGGAAATTAAACACATGAGTAAACTGTTTTGCAGGAAAGGCCCAAAATCAGTGACCGGAATGGGGGCCCAAGCTTCGCCCGCGACATAGGAGTGCATTAATGCCATTGCGCCACCGATTGTCATACTAATACCATTTGCCATGAGCGGCGTATAGTTATATTCGCTAACGACTTTCTTTAATAAAGTCCAACCATAGACACTGCAGATGGTGCCAAATACGGCGACAAGAATAGCGATATTTGCCAATGAAAAAAATCCAGTTTCGTTTGATGCGACTTCTGAGGAAGATTGTGTCATAAAAATGGGGATAAGCCCTGTAAAACCAACCAAAAGCCCAAACCATTTCTTTTTGGATAGCGTTTCTTTTAAGACGATGTATGCAACCAGAGCGGCAATAAAGGGTGACAGGCTATAAATTAAGCATGCTTTTGCGGAAACCATATGCTGGATGCCCCAAATTTCGGCAGTATTGGTAAGGTAGATACAAAAAAAGCTGAGTAACAATAGGGATTTAACATGCGAAAGCTTGATTTGAAAGGCTTGGCGATTATAAAAAAATTGATGGGCTAATAAGAGAAGACCCGCAAATAACATGCGCGAGCCAATCAAAAAGAAGGGTTCACTGTAGTTTAAGGTGCCTTTGCTAAGGCCAAACAAGCTCGCAAATAAGGCATATAGTACGATGGTTAAAAACATCGATTGACCTCTACTTTTGGTGTTGGAAAATAGAATTGTACCATAAAATTCAGTGAGCAGTATAGCGGAAAAAACGAAGAAAGATTGATCAAAAAAACAGCTGTTAATTCAACTAGCTAAAAAGCGCAGTCTTTAAAAACTCCAGAATTTCGAGTTGTGGAATCGCTCGCGCTGTTGTCTCTTGTCTACCCTTATATTCTAAGTTTCCAGCTGCCAGATTTTTCTCGCTGATAACAACACGGTGTGGAATGCCAATTAATTCTGCATCTGCAAACATAACGCCAGGGCGTTCTTCACGATCGTCCAATAAGACATCTATACCCGCATCGATGAGCGCTTGATACAGTGTTTCTGTTGCGGTTTTTACAGCAGAAGAAGTTAACAAGCCAATCGGAATCAAAATAACTTGAAAAGGCGCCATCGGTGCTGGCCAAATAATGCCTTTGTCGTCGTGATGTTGTTCGATGGCGGCTGCAACAATACGCGTTACGCCAATACCATAACATCCCATCATCAAGGTTTTGGATTGTCCTGATTCATCTAAAACCGTTGCATTCATGGCTTGACTGTATTTGTCGCCGAGTTGGAAAATATGGCCGACTTCGATGCCGCGAGTCAGCTGTAAACGGCCTTTTCCATCGGGACTTAAATCTCCCGCTTGTACCTTGCGGAGATCGGCGACTTCAGGCGCTTTGCAATCGCGACCCCAATTAAAGCTCGCATAGTGCGTATCGTCTTTGTTGGCACCGCAAATAAAATTAGCCATGGTGAGCACCGCCGGATCAGCAATAATCGGAATATTCAGTTCTTTAGGCCCTACAAATCCAGGCCCACAGTGCGCGAGTGCTTGTACTTCTTCAACACTGACCAT